>BNJU01004318.1_pt1 | contig 105772 bp, 116 predicted proteins | sample 8539281 | NCBI WGS metagenome assembly BNJU01 (sample SAMD00202456, study PRJDB9452) | human saliva metagenome | isolation source: human saliva | place: Japan | reverse complement strand
CATCTGTTCCTTCTAAGTAGTTTTTTTAGCATCATTTACATAACATCCATTAACACATACGCTATAAAAATTATATTCTCTTGCTTCTTCGCATAATTTTCTAATATCTTCTTTATTAGCTGTTGCTTTTAATACAGTGTGATCAATATATTTATTTAATTCCATTTTATACCTCTATTCTATTATTTCTAAAAATATTTTTTTAATGTTTTCTACTTTATTTTTTTACCAACTACAAACGCATCTAAAATCATATTTTTACTAGATTCTATATTTTTTGAATCATTATAATGTATTTCAGCTATTAAATCACCTACTTGCACTTTATCCCCTACTTTTTTCTTGAGTAATAAACCTACTGCGTGATCCACTTCATCTTCTTTTGTAGCTCGACCTGCCCCTATAACCATAGCCGCTTTACCAATCTCTTCAGCCTTTATCTTTGTAATATAACCTTCCTCATTTGAATAAACTTCTAAAACTGATTTTGGTGTAGGTAATAGGCTATAATCATTTACAACTTCACCGTTACCTCCACTCAACTCAATAAACTCTTTAAGTAATTCTAAAGCTTTTCCATTAGCTATTACATTATCAATTATTTTACTAGCTTGTTCAAATGTATCTACTTCACCTTTATGTTTTAAAGCTAGGTAGACAATTTCATAAACTACTTCTTTTAAGTCGTTCGACCAGTTCCCTTTTAAGGCTTCTATACCTTCGATTATTTCGTTGGCATTTCCAATACTATAACCTAATGGTTCTTCCATATTAGTTAGTACTGCTATAGTTTTTCTACCTACGCTATTACCAATCTCAACCATCCTTCTAGATAACTCTCTAGCATCTTCGATAGTTTTCATAAAAGCGCCGTCTCCAACTTTAACATCTAAAACAATAAGATTTGATTGAATAGCTAGTTTTTTACTCATAATACTACTTGCTATTAAAGGAATACTATCTACTGTTGCAGTAACATCACGAAGTGCATATATTTTTTTATCTAATGGTACTATATTATCACTATATCCCATTAAACCTACACCTGTTTTGTTAGCAATCTCTACTAATTCTTCTTTTGTTACACTAAATCTGAAGTTCTCTATAGATTCAAACTTATCTATCGTTCCTCCTGTATGTCCTAAACCTTTCCCTGATAATTTAGTTGTTGCCATACCTACTGCTGATAAAATTGGTCCAAGAACTACAGTAACTTTATCTCCTACTCCCCCTGTTGAGTGTTTATCAACAAGATAATAATCTAAATTATCGAAGAAAATTGTATCTCCAGAATCTCTCATTTTCAAGGTGAAATACGTCAACTCTTCTTTAGTCATATTATTAAAATATACAGCCATTAAAAATGAACTCATTTGATAATCAGGAATTTCTTCTTTTAAGTATCCTTCTAAAAGAAAGTCTATTTCTTCCTTAGACAATTCCTGATTTTTTTCTTCTTCTTTTCAATTATATCGACAGCTCTCATGCTATATTCTCCTTAAAATTATGATATTAATTACCTTCTTTATTATAAATATACTTAGTTTAAAAAAATCTTTACAATAAAAAGTTAGTAATTGTATATTTTTTTCGTTTTCAATATAAATATTATCATTTATTTCAATAATTTGAAGATATTTTTTTACTTTTTAATATCTTATATAATTCGCTTTCAGTTTTTTTTGCTATATACTATTTTATCACGAATTGTATACATTTGATAGCCTAATATTATTAAAAGTATAACTTTTATATTTAAATGAAGTTTTATATAAAAATTAAAAAAATATTATTAATAAGAACGCTACTTTGTATATAAATATTATCTTTTTCATTAATAATTAGAAAAGTTAATATTATCATTAAAACTAAATAAATATAATCTATACCTTTTTGTTTTTACTACTTCTTCTTTTTGAACATACAAAAAATATTAGTTGGACGTGTATTGCTTAAAAGCTATCAAAGAAAAAAATAGAACTTAGTATTAATATAAGAACTAAAAATTACATCCTCATTATCTTGCCTTACCAAAGTATAACCTAGTAAAGCAAAAATAAAGAGGTATAAATGAATAAATGCAATAACTTATATAGTTAAAAGTCTTTTTTTCATCTTATACCTCCTATTATTTATCTCTTACTTTTTTTGGTTTCGATAATATTTCTGAAAAAAATTATATCATTAACAATTTTATCTTTATCTACTATTTTTCGAGTTTGAGTATATCTCTTGTTCTCTATCTACTATTTTTTTCTAGTTGTCTGTCTTACATAATTTTGTTTTTTTCACCTGAGGGTCTTTTGATAAGTATGCACAGTTTCAGTAACTTGCTTTTTGATTTTGCTTTTTAATCGGCCCTAACTTAACCTTTGGTGTTTTTGTAATAGTTTTAGCTGGATCTTTTTTTCTGTTTTTTTCTTTTTCTTATTATCTAATAAAAAAGATGCTACAGTTATTATTATAAATATTATGGCTGAAGTACTCATTATTTTTCTACCACCATATTTTTTTATTTAAATATTCTTTAGCAATTAACCCTCTCACTAAATTTTCTTTTGAGAAAAACTAAAGTTGGAGTATCTCCTGCTGCACTATTATTTATATTTTGAAAATTACGTTGTTGTCTAAACTTACTAGTACCTCTATTATAATGTTTATTATAATATTCTTGGTATGTATTTAAAGTAGATTGATTATTTTGTTCAGAAACAGTTTGAACTGATGTTCTAACCGTAGAACTTGCTGTAGAAGAAGTTCCATTAGAATAATTAGATTCATTTTTTTATTTCTTCTAATTTTTTTCAACTGCCTTCAAAGCATTTTCTCGGGCTTCATCTAGTTGCATCTGTTTATTATTATCTAGATTTCTTCTATATTTTTTTGCTATCAGAAGAAAAATACTGCTATGAAGATAACAAAAATTATGATAAATATTATTGGTGCTGCGAAAATAAGAAATGACATTTCACATCCTCCTTTTATCTAATTATTTGTTTTCTCCTGCTTCTGGTTGAGACATACGTTTAATTGAATCTCTCATTCCTGTATCTGCTTCTAAGTTTTTATAGTTCATATAATCCATAACACCAAGATTTCCGTCTTGGAATGCTTTTGCCATAGCAAGTGGTAATTCAGCCTCTGCTTCTACTACTTTAGCACGCATTTCTTGGATTCTTGCTTTCATCTCTTGTTCAGCAGCTACAGCCATTGCACGACGTTGCTCAGCTTTAGCTTGTGCAATATTTTTATCGGCAATTGCTTGTTCAGTTTGTAGATTTGCACCAATGTTTTGGCCGATATCTACATCAAGAATATCAATCGATAAGATTTCAAATGCAGTACCTGCATCTAATCCTTTATCTAAAATTGTTTTAGAAATTCTATCTGGGTTTTCTAAAACTACTGTATGTGATTCAGAAGAACCGATTGTAGAAACAATCCCTTCACCTACACGGGCAATAACTGTCTCTTCTCCAGCTCCCCCAACTAAACGTTCAATATTAGCACGAACTGTGATTCTTGCTTTAGCTTTAACTTCGATACCGTTGATTGCAACCCCAGCAATGTATGGAGTTTCAATAACTTTTGGATTTACACTCATTTGAACTGCTTGAAGAACATCACGACCTGCAAGGTCGATAGCTGCACAACGTTCAAAAGTTAAACTTACTATATTAGCACGATGAGCTGCAATAAGAGCGTTAATAACTCTGTCTACGTTCCCTCCTGCTAAATAGTGACTTTCTAATTGGTTGATACTTACATCTAATCCAGCTTTATGAGCTTTAATCATTGGATTAATAACTCTACTTGGAATAACACGTCTTAAACGCATACCCACTAATGTAAAAATACTAACTTTTACACCAGCAGCGATAGCACTAATCCATAATCCAAGTGGGAAGAATGTAAAGAATACTGAAATAAGTATTAATACTACAACCAATGTAATACCTGAGAATACTAATTCTGGCATATCATTTCCTCCTTAATTATATTTTTCTAACTACTATACGCATACCTTCGACACGTACAACCTCAATTTTATTACCTTTTTCTATAAAATCTCCGTCAGTAACAACATCAAACTTTTCTTCATTTAATACAGCTACACCGGCTGGTCTTAGGTCAGTATAAGACATCATAGTACTGCCTACCAGATCACTTCTACTTTCACTAGCGACATAGCCATCTTCAGTAGAAATTGCATCATTTAAAACTAATTGATTTAAAAAGTTTAATTTTTTATTTAGCACTTTTCTATTGAATAAAAATAAAGCCACTGAAAGCATAAATGAAATTATAATTATGAATGCAATATTATATGTTGATTCATTTACATATATGATTGCATAGACTAAGGTAATCACCCCTACAGTTCCTACTATACCTCCAGGTATAAACATCTCTAGTGCTATAAGAGATACTCCACCAACAAATAGCAAGAATACAAAAATACTTATCCCTGTTTTGTAAGAATGTAAGGCAATATATATCGCTAAACTGATTATTGACGTTATTCCAAAGAAACCAAATTTCTTAGAAAATAACTGTTGACAAAATGCCAGCGACAATATTAATAAAAGAATCCAATCGAGATATAAATATAAATCAGTCATTTTATCACCTCATTTTTGCATATTCTTTTTCTAAATAAGTTAGCAATTCATCTCTTGTAAAAATATTCCCATGACCTGGGATAGCATACTCAAAATCAATTTGCGTTATCTTATCGATATAATCACGAAGCTTAACTTTATCATAGCTCATAGGTTTAGTATAATAATTTTTAGCATGGCTATCTCCTAAAAATAATACTTTCTCCTCAGCAATATAAATTAAAAATGCATCATCAGAATGTGAATTGTCACTAGCTATGCAATTCAACTTTATCCCACCTAAATTCAAAGTAATATCACCTACTTTAGGCATATCAGGAATTCTTATTTTGATATCATGATTTTCATAAACCTTTTTTAGTACATCCGCACTATATTTAATTTCAGAACCATCTTCAACTCTTTTGTATAAACTTTCATCATCCCATTTTAAATTAGAAAATTCAACAAGGGCATCTCTTGCTCGTTGCGTTGATATAATTGGAATATCCAAATATCCTGCTCCAAAACTGTGATCCCAGTGATGATGAGTAAGTATTATATAGCTAGGTAATGGTAATTCATTTTCTTTTAATTCATCAAGAAATTGTTTAACTTGTTCAGGTCCATTTCCTGCATCAAGCATAACAGAAAAATATTTACCTTTTACATAACCTATTGCAGGTTCTAGATACATATAACGCTGTTTTTGTATAATATAGATTTTCTGAAAAATTTAATTAGCATTTTTTTTACTTCCTTTTTGATTATAGGTATATTATAGCATAATTAATAATTATTTACAAACTGGCCTTCTTTATAAAAAAACAGCTGTAAAAGAGTATTTGTAGACTCTATTACAGCTGTTTTTTTATTATATTATGTATTACCAAAATAGTGCTAATGCTACTTGATAAATATAGTAACCTAAAAGTCCTATTCCTACTAATACAAACATTGCATAGATTAACCAAGTTGCTAAATATAAAGTATAACCTATTGCTTTAACGATATTAGTTACACTTAACCATAAGTGTCTTCCTATCGCTACAAGAATTGAAGGAACACCACCTTTATAGACTTCATCTTGATTATCTAAATCCCCGAATTTAAATATTGACATTAATTTCATCATAATTATCTCCTCCCAAAATAATTATTCTTTTACACCCTTATTATACTATATATATATATATATGCAAACAATTACAATACACTTTTTTTAATACTTTTTATAAAAAAATACTAGAGTATTAATACTCTAGCATTGATATGGAGATGGCGGGATTTGAACCCGCGTCCAAAAATACCTCCCCTTAGCTTCTACATGTTTAGTTTACCTATTAAATTTAATTTTTCCACTAAGCCGATAAACAGGCAATGAAAAACGAGTTTGATTAATCTCTTATTTTTCTCTACAAACGGAAGAGAAAAATCGTAGACTGCTAATTAATGAACCGATTAGCTTTGTCACAGTCAAACAAAGTAATCAGCCTTTAGCTTATTAAGCTGCTAAAGCGTAATTTGTATTTTCGCCAGTTATATTTAACTGATGTGTTGTTAAAGGAGCCAACCCTCCTACATGCCACCAAGAAGACTAGTATCCCTGTCGAATCCTAAACATCCCCTTAATTTATTATTTATTTAGTTTATCACATTTTCATCATTATGTAAAATTTTACAATTAATTCTAAGAGTTACTATTATGCTTAATTTACAGTATTTTACATATTTACTTGAATATATAATCTTAATTCCCAAGTATAACATAAATATGTTATAATCTATGTACTGAATAAATTTTTACGTTGGAGGTTATATGGAAACTCTTATTAATAGACTACGTCCTAAAAAAATAGATGATATTATAGGTCAACATCATCTTATAGGAGAAAATAAAGTATTAACGAAAATAGTAACGAGCAAAAATGTTTTCTTTTATTTTATACGGACCTCCTGGCACTGGAAAAAAACATCAATTGCAAATGCACTTGCGAATGAACTAGATTATAAGTTTAAAAATATTAAATGCAGTAAATTGTACTAAAAAAAGATCTTACTACTGTAATCGAGGAGTCTAAAAGATTCAAAAAAAGTTATTTTTACTACTAGATGAATTTCATAGACTTACAAAACCTATGCAAGATATTCTACTACCTGAAATAGAATACGATAATATATATGTTATAGGGTGTACAACGAAATAATCCCTATCATACTGTTAATCCTGCGATTAGATCCAGATTAATAATATTTTGAATTAAAAACAAGTATCAGAAAATGATATTTATGAATATCTTAAAAAAACATATCAAAAAATAATGAAATATTCCTAAAAATCTAACTATAGATGACGATGTACTTAAAACTATATCATTAAATTCATCTGGAGACCTAAGATTTTCACTTAATACATTTGAAATTTTATACAATCTTTCAAATGAAAATGAGCATATAACTAAAGAAAAACTTTTAAGCCTATCTTTAGGAAACTTTAAAAACTATGATAAAGATGGCGATGCTTTTTACGATATTATCAGTGCCTTCCAAAAATCAATTCGAGGAAGTGATGTTGATGCATCCCTTTATTACTTAGCACTTCTTATTGATAGTGGAGATTTAGATACTATATATCGACGTATGAGCGTAATTGCTTATGAAGATATTGGTCTAGCTAATCCTAATATTGGTCCTTTTGTACACGCAGCTATAGAAACTGCAAAGATGCTTGGGCTACCTGAAGCACGTATCCCATTAGCTAATGCAGTAATCCAATTAGCTCTTTCAGTAAAATCTAATACTGCAATCACGGCTATAGATTCTGCGCTTAGTGAAATAAAAACAAATCCTAAATTTGTTATCCCTGATCACCTTCGTGATAGTCACTACTATGGTGCTGATAAACTTAATAGAGGTGTTGGGTATAAATACCCTCACAGTCATCCAAGTGGTTATATTAAACAACAATATTTACCAGACAATTTAGTAGGTCGTTCTTTCTATACTCCAAAAACAAATAATAAGAATGAACAAAACCTTGCTCAATATAAAAAATTTGTAGACAATTCTAAGTAACAAAAAAAGTTAGTTACAAAAGCGTAACTAACTTTTTTATTATTCTCCTAGAATTTTAACTTCACATTCAAGCTCAACACCTGAGTTTTCTAGTACTTTTTCTTGAACTTTTTTAATTAGATTCTTATAATCTTCACAAGTTGCATTGTTAACATTAACCATAAATCCAGCATGTTTTTTAGAAACTTGTGCTCCACCTACAGTTAAACCTTGTAATCCAGCATCTTGAATTAATTTACCTGCAAAGTAACCTTCTGGTCTTTTGAACACTGAACCACATGAAGGATACTCTAAAGGTTGTTTATCTGAACGTTGTTTATTTAAGTCTTCTACTTTAGCAACTATTTCTTCTTTGTTACCTTTATCCATTTTAAAATAAACTTTTGAGATAATTTCTTTTTGTTTCTTGTATTACTGAATGACGATATGAAAATTGCATTTCTTCATTAGTATAAGTTTTCTTTTCACCATTTCTTGTAAATACTTCCACTTTTTGAACAACTTCTTTCATTTCCCCACCATAGGCACCAGCATTCATAAATATTGCTCCACCTACACTTCCAGGTATACCGCATGAAAATTCAAGATTTGTTAAACTATTTTCTATACAAAAATTAGCTAATTCTTCTAAAGTTGTTCCTGCATAACAAGTTAGTATATTATCTTCAGATAAAGTAATAGTATTTAATTCACTAGTAATTACTACAATTCCTCTAATACCAGTATCTGAAATTAAAACATTAGAACCATTACCTAATATAGTTAAATCTATATCATTATCATTACTATACTTAATAATGTTTTGGAAATCTTCTTCTGATTTTACTCTTACTAGTATATCAGCATTTCCTCCTGTTTTTGTATAAACTATATTGTTTTTAGAGCTTCATTCTCTAAAAACATCACTATTTTTAAAAATATTTTTTTATAGCTTCTACTCTAGACATCTTTCTCAATCCTCTTTATCATTTTGTTTATAAATTCTAATTTATTAAGTGAATACTCCTTATAAGAACTCTCACAGTTTTCACTTTTTAAACTTTATTATATTCTTTCTACTAAATTTTTCGTTATTAAATACTTCCTTGAATCTCAAGAAAATCTTGATGAATATCTGTCCCTCTTTGAACAATATACAATACCACATCATAACTCATAGAAAAAAATAATCTGTTAATCTTGCATACTTTATTATACCTTTAATTCCATTATGAGCAATTCTATGATACTTAATATTGTTAAGTCTTTTTTTCATCAAACGTTGTTATTTCATGTAAATTCTCTACAACGACAAGAATATCTAATATTTTTTTCACCATATAAACCTTCTTTGCTGGTAGCACCAATATGCGTAAATTCACAAGTCAGGCATTTTAGGTATTTCTTGTATTTTCTTTATTTCATTCTTAAAAAGTATTAACATACTCATTTATATTAATAATCTTTTCAATTTTAATAGTTCTCTTATTCATTTGAAAAAAATCCAATCATTAAAATTAAATATCCTTTATATTATAGACGTTATTCGTTATAAAGTAAAAGTATTTATAGTATTCTAATTATTCACAACATTCTTTATGACAAAAACAATCTACAGTATGATCATTTATCATACCAATTGCTTGCATATAGCTATAAATAATTGTGCTACCTACAAAGGTAAATCCTCGCTTTTTTTCATATCTTTACTAATAGCATCTGACAACTCAGTTTTTGCTTGGGAACATCTGAAGAAGTTTTATGATTTGAATTTATAGTTTTATAATTTGTAAAATTCCATATATATTTATCGAACGATCCAAATTCTTCTTGTATTTTTATAAAAAGCTATAGCGTTTTTTTCTTACACCATATTTTTTTAATTTATTTCTTATAATACCTTCATCACTACGTAATGATTCTAAGTATTCATCACTATAATTAGCACAAATATTATAATCAAAATTATCAAAGGCTCTTTTAAAGTTTTCTCTTTTCTTTAAAATTAATGACCAGCTCAAACCAGCTTGCATCCCTTCTAAAATTAGATACTCAAACAATTCTCTTTCATCATGAGTTTTTCTTCCCCACTCTGTATCGTGATATGCTATATCTAATTCACCTTTTACCCATTAACATCTCACTTTATTCATCAACTTCCTCCATATTTTCATTTACAATAGCAGATCATATCACGGATTCTTCTAATACTATATTTTTTTCTTTTTTTATCTATTTCTAAGTAGAATCCATCTTTCGCAACTATTCTAACATCTTTATGCGGTGTTAATGCAGAAAAATAGTTCTTTACCTTTTTAATCTAGACAGTATATTTTTTTGTCAAAACTAACTATTACCTTATTAGCTAATTCTTTAATACTCTCTACAGAAGTACTTTTTAGCCATAACTTTTAAATAACAAATATCTACTAAATTATTAACTTCTTGGCCAAAATCAGAAAAATCTATCAATTAAATCTTCTACAATAATATCTATTTCCTCATCAGTTGTAGCGTTATTGAATCTCTTATAAAAGTCAATTTTATCCGCATCACTGCTGATATAGTCTTTTGGAATAAATGCATCAACATTTAACTTAATTTCTAAAGTTTCTTCTTCTACTTCAAAAACGTCTTTAGTTAGTTTTGGAGCCACTTCTTTAATAATATTTTCGTAGTATGATATATCTTGAGTTTTATCTTTTTCTAGTATAGGTTCTAAAACACCTTTTTTAGCTTGTATTTCTTGTTCCAACATCTGTGAGTACAGAGTGTATCCAACTGAATCAATAAATCCATGCTGTCTTCCTCCTAATACATCACCAGCACCACGAATTGATAAATCTTGCATAGCAATCTTAAATCCACTTCCCAAAGTAGTGAAGTTTTTTATAGCTGAGAGTCTTTTTTCTGAATTCTCAGTTAGTGATTTAAATGGTTTATACATTAAATAAGCATATGCTTCTCGACTACTACGACCTACACGACCTCTTAGTTGATAAAGCTGACTAAGCCCAAATTTATCAGCATCTTCAACAATAAGTGTATTAACATTAGATATATCTATTCCTGTTTCTATAATTGTTGTTGTAATCAACATATCATATTTTCTGTCAATTACATCAGTCATAATATTTTCTAGCTCACGTTGTGTCATTCTTCCCATGAGCATAAGCAATATTTACATCTGGTAAAAGTTTTTTTAGTTCTAGATACTTTTCATCTATACTTTCAACTTTATTATACACATAGAATACTTGTCCACCACGTGATACTTCATTCATAACCGCTTCTTTTATTACCATATTATTTTGTGAAGTCACAAATGTTTGAATAGGCTGACGCTCTTTTGGTGGTGTTTCTATTACCGATAAATCTCTAATTCCTATTAAACTCATATGCAATGTTCTTGGAATTGGTGTTGCACTCAGTGTTAAGACATCTACTGTATTTTTTAGATGTTTAATTTTTTCCTTATGTTTAACACCAAAACGCTGTTCCTCATCAATTATTAGTAAACCTAAATCATTGTACACAAACTTATCATTTAAAAGTTTATGAGTTCCAATCATAATATCGATTTTACCTTCTTTTAGTCGCTTGCATATATTGGTAATATCCTTAGCTGTATTAAATCTACTAACGACCTCTATGTTAATAGGGAAATTTTCAAAACGATTAACAAAATTATCATAATGTTGTTCAGCTAAAAGAGTAGTTGGTACAAGCACAGCAACTTGCTTACCATCCATAACTGCTTTAAAGGCAACACGCATAGCCACTTCTGTCTTTACCAAAACCTACATCACCACATAATAAACGATCCATCGGACGCTCTTTTTCCATATCTCGTTTAATCTCTTCTGTAGCTTTCAATTGATCATCTGTTGGGAACAAATGGAAAGTCCGCTTCAAATTCATACTGCATACTTCCATCTTGGCTATATGCATATCCTGAACTAAGTTCTCTTTTTATATATAACTTAATTAAATCTTCTGAAATATCTTCAATTTCTCGTCGAACTTTATTTTTAACCTGTTGCCATTTTTTAGTACCTAGCTTATTTAAAGCAGGTTTTCTGTTATCTGTAGAGGCTGTATATTTCTGAATATAGTTCATATTATTTATATCCACATAAATAATATCTCCACCGTCATAAACTATTTTTAAAAAAAGTCTTTATATACTCCGCCTACTTCTACATTTTCAATACCTTCATATAAACCAATACCATGACTAACGTGAACAATATAGTCACCTACATTTAATTCCTGATAATTTCTTATTTTTTTCAGAGTTAGTATATTTAAAAATTTAAACGACGTTTTTTTCTCTTCTTTTTGTAAATAGTTCTCTAGGAGTTAATAAAAAATATTTTATTTTTTTTATCTTCAAAACCTTTTTAAACGGAACTTGTTGATATCAATAAATATTTTTCCTTCTTTTAATACCATAGTAAATATCATCATAAAAAAATAATTATCAAAACAGTATTTTTCTCTACATAATCTTTTTTTGTTTTTGAGTATTTAAAGAAATAAGCACCTTATAATTTTCATTTAATTTTTTTCTCTTATTTCTTTTTGCTAAAAAAACTCTTCACTAGAATAATATGCTAAATCTCTAATATCAAGATTATAGTTTTTTTCTCAATTATCTTCTCATTTAATTTTTAACGTTGATAAATAGAACTTAACTGTATTTATATTTTGAAGTTTTTTTCAAAAGCGTGGCTATCAATTACTTCTTGGAATATATAATTTCTATTAATTTCCTGCAAATTAGTTAAGAAATATTCTCGAAGCCCTTCTATTTTTTTCCAATATTTTATGATAATTATCAAAAGAAAAATAATTGTATTCTCATCAAGATAATCAATTATACTAAATGGTGTTTTATATATTAAATTAGAAAAAAACTCTCTAGACTACTAAAGTCACCTGTAGCATGATATAATTCAATCTTTTCCTTTAGATACTGATTAATATCTTGATAATTTTCTAATTCTTTCAGTTTTTTTATCATTAAGCTTTTTCTTGTAATTTTTCTACAACTACATCTTTTTCTTCACTTGTTAAGAAAAAAAGTCACTTGTAGGATATATTTCTATCTTATCTACTTTTTAATGACTTCTGTGTACTTTCATCAAATAGTCTTATACTGTCAAGCTCATCATCAAAAAAAGTCTAACCTTACAGGTTTTTCACTTAACGGGCTGAAAATATCAACAATACTTCCTCGTTTAGAAAAACTCACCTACTACATCAACACTTTCAACCTTTTTATATCCCATATTTACAAGTTTCTTTTGTAAATTATTAAAAACTAATTTCCGTATCTAAATTAATCTCAAAAACTATTATCTTTAAAGTCTTTAGGATTTTTTTACAGTTCTATAAATAGCTTCAATTGGAATAATTATAATACTAGGTGTTTTTAGTTACAATATTTCTCTAAAACTTTTTATTGAATTTTGCATTAAATCATTACTTTTTGTAGTATATCGTTTTAATATATCTATTTCAGGATATATATATGTCTCTTCTTCAAATTCGCATATAATAGAAAAATAATTCTTCTGCTTCTGCCTTATTTTTGTGTGAATACTGTAGTGATTTTATTATTTTTTTTTAAATTCATTATAGATTTCTAAAAGCACGTGTAGTAATATTTTTGCCCAAAAAAACTCCTATATTATTTAATTTTTTTATCAAAATTTAAATCAACTATATTTAATAGAGTTTCTTTTTAACATGATACCTCCTCTTTCCAACGACAAATAGCAGGAACAAACCTCTACTAAGATAGTATTAGTTTACTCGCTGCATTGTTTTTATTAATTATATTTATTCATTAATTCCACGAAGTTCATCTTTTGAGAAGTCTTCGATACAATTAATACTCTTTGAGTATATTTTTTCAATTTCAACCATTTCATCTTTCGAAAAGCGACCAAGTACATAGTCAACCACTTTCATCGGTGGTGTTGGTCTATCTATTCCAATTTTTAAACGATTGAATTTTTCTGTTCCAAGATGACTAATTATACTCTTAATACCATTATGGCCTCCACTGCTTCCTTTTGCTTTTAATTTGAAGTTGGCAGTTTTTGTATCTAAATCATCATATATAACTAAAATATCTTCAATATCAATTTCAAAATAATCGTAAAACTTTCTTAATGCTTCACCAGATAGGTTCATATATGTAGTTGGTTTAACTAATATATATTTTTCTCCATTATAGTGTGTCATAGCATACTCAGCATTAAACTTATTTTTATCAAAACTTACACCCCATGATTTTGCTAATTCATCAAGAATCATAAAACCTATGTTGTGTCTAGTATTCTCATATTGCTTACCGGGATTACCTAACCCTACTATTAGTTTCATTTAATTCCTCTTTTCCTTTACTATCGAATATAAACAGAAGGCAACGACCTCGCTGCCTTCTTATATAATATATTAATTTTAAGTATTACTCAAATAGAACACTTACTGGCTCATTGTGGTGAATTCTATAGATAGCTTTAGCTATTAGATCTCCTACGCATAATGGAACCATTTTGTCTAATTTTTTCTCCTCTGGGATATAAATAGTATTAGCGTAAACTAATTCTTTAATTGGAGAATTTTCAATTCTTTCTAATGCTTGTCCACTTAATACAGCATGTGAGCAACTAGCGTAAACTTCTTTTCGCTCCTCTATCTTTAAGAGCTTTTGCTCCAAGAGTTATTGTTCCTGCTGTATCGATTATGTCGTCGATAAGAATACAAGTTTTCCCTTCAATGTTACCAACAATATTCATTACTTCAGCTACATTTGGTTTTGGTCTTCTCTTATCGATAATGGCGATTGGCGTATTTAACGCATCTGCTAATTTTCTTGCACGTGTAACACCACCATGGTCTGGTGAAACAACTACTACATCTTCCATATCAGGAATTTTCTTTTTAAAGTAGTTGGCAATAATAGGTGCTGCCATTAAATGATCTACTGGTATATCAAAGAATCCTTGAATTTGAAGTGCGTGAAGATCAAGTGCAATTATTCTATCTGCACCTGCAACTTGTAATAAGTTAGCAATTAATTTAGCAGTAATTGGCTCACGGCTTCTTGCTTTTCTATCTTGACGAGCATATCCATAGTAAGGGATAACTACGTTAATTGTATCTACAGATGCACGTCTTAATGCATCAATCATAATTAATAAAGTCATTAAATTATCATTAACTGGATCACTAGTTGATTGAATTACGAAAACTTCGCATCCACGAACACTTTCCTCTATATTGATAGAAACTTCGCCATCACTGAACTTTTTAACGCTACATTTGCTAAGTTCTACACCTAATGATTTTGCTACTTCTTTGAGCTAACGGGATATTAGCATTTAATGAAAACAGCTTTAATGGTTTATCTACAAGCATATTAAATTTTCTCCTTAAAATTTGGTTCGATAGTAATACATGTGTATTCTGTTAATTATTATAGCATAAAACGTTGTAAATATCTACTATGTACACTAAAGTGTCAATAAATATGTAAAAAAATTTTTCTTATTTTTTTATATAACTTCACTATATTAAAAAATTTATCTTTTATTTTTGTTTTTAATATTATATCTATGATATTATATACAAAATGAGAATTATTAAATCAAACTTTACTTTTTCTCGAAATTATATTTTAAGGAGTGAGTTTTATGGATAAAATTTTTGAACTTATTAAAAAAGAAAAGCATAGACAAGACACAAATATAGAACTTATTGCCAGTGAAAACTTCGTTTCAGAAGATATTTTAAAAGCTTCTGGAAGTATTTTAACAAATAAATACGCTGAAGGGTATCCTGGAAAAAGATATTATGATGGTTGTGAAGTAGTTGATGAAATAGAAAGTATTGCTATCGATAGATTAAAAGAACTATTTGATGCAAAATTTGTCAACGTTCAAGCACACTCTGGTTCTAGTGCAAATATTGCTGTGTATATGGCTCTACTTACGCCTGGTGATACTGTATTAGGTATGAGTATGGATGCCGGTGGACACTTGACACATGGAAGTAAAGTTAACTTCTCTGGAAAGCTTTTTAACGCTGTTTCATACGGTGTAACAAAAGATACGCACACTATAGACTACAATGAAGTTTTACGACTTGCTAGAGAATATAAACCTAAAATGATTATAGCTGGAGCTAGTGCTTATTCTAGAATTATCGATTTTGCTAAATTTAGAGAAATTGCAGATGAAGTTGATGCATATCTAATGGTTGATATGGCGCATATTGCTGGATTAGTTGCTGCAGGATATCATCCAAATCCCCTACCTTATGCTGATGTGGTGACATCAACGACTCATAAAACTCTAAGAGGTCCGCGTGGAGGTATTATCCTAACTAACAATGAGATAATCGCTACTAAAATCAATAAAATGATTTTCCCCGGTGCTCAAGGTGGCCCACTAGAACATATTGTAGCTGCAAAAGCTATTTGTTTTGGTGAAGCTCTAAAACCTGAATTTAAAATTTACCAAGAACAAGTATTAAAAAATATGCAAGCTATGGTAAAAACATTTAAAGAAAATAATATTCCTGTAATAAGTAATGGAACGGATAATCATCTATGCCTTATTGATACTTATACTACATATAATGTTACTGGACATGATGCCAGTAACATACTAAGTAAAGCGCAAATTACATGTAATAAAAACGGAATTCCTTTTGACACTTTACCTCCAATGAAAACTAGTGGTCTTCGACTTGGTGCTGCTGCCATGACTACTAAAGGATATATTGAAGAAGATTTTGTAGAAATTACAAATATTATTTGCGATTTATTAAAACAAGGTGAAGAATACTTGCCTACTGCAAAATCACGTGTTAATACATTAGTTTCTAAAAAAATAGAAAAGAGTTTAGATAATATTTTTTTAAAAAAGCAATAAAGTTAATTTTGTTTTCTTTATTGCTTTTTCTCTATTACAGAAAAATCTCTAAAAAAATTTAATTTACTTTTTCCGCTTATAATCACAGTGTAATAGTTCGATAGAAATATTTTTCTTCTTCTTTTATATTTCAATTAAATATAGTATAATATGAATAAATAATTTAATTTAAAGAATTGAGGTATATCAATGACTGAAAAAAAAATGAATGTAGAAAGCTTTAACTTAGATCATACAAAAGTTGTTGCACCATATATTAGATTAGTTGGTGTATATTCAGGAGAAAATGGGGATAAAATTTATAAATACGATATTAGATTTTGTCAACCTAATAAAGAGCACTTAGAAATGCCTAGTCTTCACTCGCTTGAACACCTAATTGCTGAACTTATTAGAAATCACCTTGACAATGTTCTTGACTTCGGTCCAATGGGATGTCAAACAGGATTTTATTTATCTGTAATTAATAATGATAGTTATGAAAGTGTTGAAGAAGCTCTTGCAAAAACTCTAGAAGATGTTCTAGTTGCAACAGAAGTTCCAGCATGTAATGAAGTTCAATGTGGATGGGCAGCTTCTCACTCGTTAGAAGGAGCGAAAAAAGAAGCTAAAAAATTCCTTGATAAACGCAGTGAATGGAAGAATGTATTTAGTAAATAATATAAAAATAACACCTAGTTCATATATACTAGGTGTTATTTTTAACTTTATAAACTTCTCCGTACTATCAGAGGTTTTTATTTTCATATTTACATATATTATTTCTTTTTTTGAAAAATCGAAATTTTATAATTTCTTTATGTAAGGTACTTTCTTAATCTCCTTACAATACGACCTCTTCAATAGTTATATTTTCCTTCATAATACTTACTATATCTTATAGTAAATCTCCATATCCTCTTCTAATTAATATTGTTGCTAGAACATCTGATAATTTATTACTATCACTAACTTTTGTTTCAGCTAATTCAGATCTTTTAACACGTTTTTTATATCTTTTTTTTCTTCTTTCTTCAGCTTGTTTTGCTTTTTCATCTTGAGTATTTGCTTGTTCTGTTTTTTTATCTTCCACAGGTTTTGTTGTTCCTTCGTGTGAATTTTGTTGATCTTGATTGTTTCCTACTACTGGTTTAGTTGTTTCTTCTTTTACAGTAGAGCTTGTTTCGTTATCAGCTGGAACAGTAGTTACTTTATCTACTAAGACTAATCTACTATCAATTAAATTAATTCCAAGATTAGCTAATTTATTAGTAATTTCATTTACTGTATTTTTGGAATGCTAACTTGTTTTCTAACAAAGCTATTTGCTTCATTTAGAACTTTTTAAGATTTCTTCTTTATTTTGTGTATAAGATTTAACTGAAGCTTCATTTTTTTCCATTTAAATCTACTGATGCATTAACTAATTTTTGTTGCTGCATTTACTACAGATGTTAACTGTAATTTATTTGCTTCATTTACTAAAAATAGGTACAGTTATATTATTTGTAGTATTATCATCTAGATATAATACTTTCACTACCGCTTGTTTTGAACCTAACCCAGATAATAAATCATCTTTAGATACAATTGATAATTTAACATTAACTGGAAGTTTTGAAGTATCAACTCGTTTTAAAATATCATTATCAGCAAGACTATTTCCATACATTACTGATAGTGGTTTATTATCAACTAATGTAGGTAAGAATGTAGCACTTAGAGTACCCTTCTCTGCTGATACTAATTTTAGTTTTTTCTGTAATGGATCAATATAACCAACTCCACTCATTCCTTGACGTTTCCCGAAGTTAAAGTCTTTATGGTTATCCATTCGTTTTTCAAAGTAAGAACTATTTGCGTGTGCTCCAAAACTATTTCCGATATTTATATTATGCTTAGTTTGTAAAAATTTAGGAACTACATTATCGTTATTAGTAACGTAGTTTGTTATTTCATGATTTAATGTCATTTTATCAGTTAGATCACTAGCTTTCCCCATCTTACCTCCACCAAAGAAATTAAATAATCCAGTGTAGATTCTTGGTGCATTAAACGTGTAGCTTCCTCTATATGCTTCAAAATTCTTTTGTCTTGCTTCAGCAGTTGCACGTAAAGTCAGATATCCACCTAATGAATGTCCAGTAATATATAGATTAGTTATACTTTTATCGTTTCTTAAAGAATTTAATAAGTCTAATGTTGCAATACTTTCGTTTGATTCATTTCCTAATACTAATGCAGCATCCGCTTTTAGGTCACCAGCTTGAGTTACGTTAGTTCCAGCTATAGCTAAAACTTGAATTTTTTCTCCATTTAAAAATGGAAGATTATTTTTGTTTCGAATAATGCAGCATCTAATCCATTGTCTTGGTGATATGTTTTCTTAAGAGACCAGAATGGAGCTAATTCATTATTCATCATTTTATGTAGATTAGATTTTAATGCTCCTTCAGGAAGATCTTTTGTTAATATATTTTCTATATTATTATCATTTTCATAAACTAAACTCATAAACATTGCCATATCACGAGCTGATACATTCCAAAGTAGTTTATCTTTATCTTCATTATCTGCAATACCATCTCCATCAGTATCAGCAAGTTTTGGGTGAACATTATATCCTAAATATGTTCTTTACCATCTTTTTTTATAAATATATAATTCATCTTTATTTAAAATACCATCTCCATCATCGTCTGCATCTGGATTTAAAACAGCATTTTTTTGTAAAGTAAATTATCATACTTTCCACCTTCTAAAGCCAATATATCCTTTAGAGATTGCTTCTGCATATTCAGGCGTTAATTTAGAAATAATTTGAACACCTTTTTTTCAACATTCTCAGTTTCTACTTCTACCTTATTTGTAGCTTGTTTAGCATTCTCTTCTTCATTTTTCTTAATGATATTAGTTAGTAAGTCTTTAATATTACTACTATCTGTAGTACGTTTATCTAATACATTTAGTCCAGATGCTGTTGTACTTTCTTTTTTGATTAGATTCCACTTCTATGTTTGATGGAGTCTCTTTTTGAGTTGCTTCTACTTTTATTATTTGTGCTAGCTGGTTGAGCTGCTTCTACTTTTTTTCTCTACTGTATTATTAGAATTTGTAGTTAAACTATTTTCGTTAGTATTTTGTTGTTTATTAGTTTCTACTTTATTTGTAGGAACAGCAGCAGTCGTTGGCTGAGCATTGTTTACTGTAGTAGCTACTTCTGTTTTATTTTCCTCTACTTTATCGCTGGCTTGCGCATTAGATCCTAAGAAAAGTATAGACCCAATAGCTACAGAGGCAATTCCTACTGTAAATTTTTTTGATTGAGTACTTCATAATTCTATCTTTTTTTGAACATATATTTCTCCTTGATTTTTTTATCTTCTATTTTTTTATTCAATTTCAACAAATAGTTATTTATACATATTATATTTTTACATTTTTATAAATAACTTTTTCTTATTATACATAAATACACAATATTTTACAAACTAATTTTTAAAAATATATTTTCATTATAAAGAAGAAGATGATATGTTTTTTTCAAAAAAACTTTTTATTCAATATATATAAAATACTTTATTTATCTCTAATAGACTATAAATTTAATTAAAACTTAATTTTAACTTTAATTTTTTTAGTATATTAAAAATTCTAAAATAATTTCTCTTCTAATGGATTTATAAAAAAACTCTCTAATTTTTTTAAAAAAATTTAAAAAAAGCAGATTGAAATTTTTCAATCTGCCTTTTATTATTTAGTCGCTAAGCTACGAATTGCGTTTCTATCTAATTCGATTTCTACTTTTGGTGCTATTCTTACTTTTTACAGTTACAGTTCCTACTTCTACGATATCACCATAAATCCCTGCAAAAGTTACTATTCTATCTCCTTCTTTTTAAAGAGTCTTGAAGAAGTTTTAATTCTTTATTTCTTTTTAGATTGTGGTCTAATAATCATGAAGTACATGAATCCAAAAAGAAATACTATCATTAATATATTAATGTATTGTGCTTGCATATTCTACCTCCTATAATTCTATAATATTAATTCTACTATATACTAGCTAAAAAATAAACCGTTTTTAAATAATTTATTAGAAATTTTTAGGATTTTCTTTGTTTAATCCATATTTTTTTCAAAAGAATTCTTCTTTATAATCTAATAATCTATCTTCCATTATTGCTTGACGTATATTTTTCATCATATTGATTAAGAAATGAATATTATGAGTTGTTGCTAAACGAGCTCCAAAGACTTCATCAGCTTTAAATAGATGACGAAGATATGCTCTTGTATAATTTTTACAACAATAACAAGAACACTCAGGGTCTAATGGAGTAAAGTCTTCTGCATATTTAGCATTTTTAATTACAACACGTCCTTCTGATGTCATACATGTTCCGTTACGTGCTATACGAGTAGGTAATACACAGTCAAACATATCAATACCTCTTAATACCCCTTCGAATAAGGCATCAGGTGAACCTACTCCCATTAAATATCTAGCTTTGTTTGCTGGTAGTAATGGAGTTACATGCTCTAAAACTCTGTACATCTCATGTTTCGGTTCTCCAACAGATAACCCACCTATAGCGTAACCTGGAAAGTCCATACTCACTAAATCTTTAGCACTTTGTTCACGTAAATCATTGTATCCTGCTCCTTGAACTATCCCAAAAATACTTTGTGTTTTTGGATTTTTATGAGCCTCTAAACATCTTTCGGCCCAACGACTAGTTCTTTCTACAGATTGACGAATATATTTATAATCATGATTAAAATCAGGACACTCATCGAATGCCATCATAATATCTGAACCTAATGAATTTTGAATATGCATTGCTTTTTCTGGAGATAAAAATAATTTTTCTCCAGAAAGGTGGTTTTTAAAATGCACACCCTCTTCTTCAATTTTTCTAAAATCACTTAAAGAGAATACTTGGAATCCTCCAGAATCAGTTAGGATGCTTCCATTCCAATTCATAAATTTATGTAATCCACCTGCTTTTTCTACTATCTTTTCTCCTGGACGTAACCATAAATGGTAAGTATTTGATAAGATTATATCTGCCCCCATAGCTTTTACCTCTTCTGGTGACATTGTTTTAACAGTGGCTTGAGTCCCAACAGGCATAAATACTGGCGTCTCAAAGCTACCATGCGGCGTATGAACAATTCCTAATCTTGCACCTGATTGCTTACAAGTCTTTATATGTTCATACCATACTGCATTTTCTTTTACATCTCTCATATAAAATTTTTTCCTTTCTATTACTAAATAATTATCATTGCATCTCCAAAAACTGAAGAATCTATATTTATTTTCTACTGCAATTTTATATAGTTCTAATACTTTTTCTCTATTATAAAAAGCACTTACTAACATTATTAGTGATGATTTTGGTAGATGGAAGTTTGTTATTAAACCATCTACACATTTAAATTCAAAACCTGGATAAATAAAAATATTTGTCCAACCTGATGCAGGAACTATTTCCCCATCATTATCTCTTGCAATTGTCTCTAATGTTCTTGTAGAAGTTGTACCTACAGAAAATACTCTTCCGCCATTCTTCTTAGTTTCATTTATAACATTCGCAGCTTCTTCATCAAGTGTATAATATTCAGAATGCATATCATGATCTTCTATATTTTCAACAGAAACTGGTCTAAATGTACCTAATCCAACATGAAGAGTAAGATAAACTATATTAACACCTTTTTGTTTTATTTTATCTAATAATTCATTTGTAAAATGTAATCCGGCTGTTGGTGCAGCAGAACTCCCTACTTCTTTTGAATAAACTGTTTGATAACGTTCTTTATCAGTTAGTCTTTCTTTAATATATGGTGGTAAGGGCATTGTTCCTAATTCATCTAAACGTTCTTGAAAAATTCCTTCATACTTAAATTCAAAATATCTAAAACCATCATCAAGTACTTTAACACATTCAGCCTCCATTATACCGTCACCAAATGATACAATACTTCCTACTTTTATTCTTTTAGCAGGTTTTACTAAGCATTCCCACATATTATGTTCTTTATTTTTTAAGAGCAGTACTTCAATAGCAGCTCCTGTGTCTTTTTTTTTTTGCCCATATAAACGCGCTGGCATAACTCTAGTATTATTTAAAACTAAAGTATCTCCTGGATTAAAATAATCAATAATATCAGAGAATACTTTATGTTCATATGTATTTTCTTTTCTATTTATCGTAAGCAACTTACTAGTATCTCTTTTTTTAACAAAGGTGTTTGAGCTATAAGTTCCTCAGGTAAATAAAAGTCAAATTCTTCTAATTTCATTTATAATCTCCTTTAAAAAGTTACCTTTAATATTATAGCTTGAATATCAAAACTTAGCAAGTTAACAGTTGAATTTTATTAATATTTTATGTCTTTTATGATAATAAAAAAGAGATATCCTCAATAAATGAAGAATACCTCTCTAAAATCTTTTATTTATTTCCTCTTATATATTTTACATGAGCTAATACATTAGTTGCTATACCTAATCCTATACTCAATATAAACATCGAACTTCCCCCATTACTTACAAATGGTAAAGGAACCCCTGTCATTGGTATAGAAGCTGTAACCCCACCAATATTTACTACTGATTGAACAACTAATAAGCTAGCAAATCCTATACAATACATAGCAGCAAACGTATTGCGCGATTTAGTTCCGGCAATAATAACTCGACATATTAGCGCTGTTAAAAGCCCTATTACGAATAATACTCCTATAAGACCTAGCTCCTCAGCTATAATAGCTAAGATAAAGTCTGTATGCGCCTCTGGTAAGTATCCTAATTTTTGTATCGAGTTTCCTAAACCTCTACCAAATAATCCACCATTACCAAAAGCAATATAAGAGTTTATAACTTGGTCAGCTGCTGCACTTAAATCTTCTGAGAATGGATTCAAGAATACTTTTATACGATTTGTTCTATATGAAGAACCGCTAGAAAACGCACTTTTTACAAAAAGTAAAGCAACAACAATAACTATTGCCATAACTGCTAAAGTTAGCAATCTTTTTATATTTTTAAAATGCATATTAGAACATAATGTCATAATTCCTACAACTGATAACGTGATTAACATCATCCCTGTATCATTCTGGAAGAAAATTATCGCTATTAAAAATAACGGAATCCAGAAAATATTTATTAATTCATTACTTGTACAAACTTTTCTAAGTTTATCTTTTCTGGTTTCTAATATGAACGCCATGTATATTATAATAAATAATTGTGCCAATGTAGATGGCTGGAAACTAAGAGCTCCTAGCCTTATCCATGATCTAGCACCATTAATTGATGAAGATGCAAATGGAATAACTAATAATATAACCATTGCAAAAAAATCCATATTGTAGAATGTTTTTATCTCTAAAAAAACTTCAAATGGAATTGCAACAGAGATAAATATAAATGTTATAAACGATAATACAGCCCATATTGCTTGTCGTTTTAAAAAATAAGTAGTTTCTACTGGAACTGAAGATGTAAAAATCCCATACTTATTTCCTATCATACTAGCACTATAAACCATTATACAACTTAATGTTAGTAAAACTAATAACACAAGTGTATTGGTAATATCTAACTTAGTATGTCTTTTTTCGTGTTTTACTGATTTTAATGCTTTTCTATATACCATTATTAGTTCACTTTACTCTGTAAATCAGTAGAATAGATTAAACTTGCTTTTTCTTCTAACTCTGCAAGGATTTCTTTTCCTGCTTCATTAGTCATACATCCAATTTCTACTGCCAAATTTATCTCCTTAGATAAACCATATATTTGCGTATCAATTACATCTTGATATAATGGGCATTTTTTTATCACCTTTAACTGATAAACATGCTAAAAATCATTTCTTCAATTTTCATAACATCTTCTTCTATTCTTTTTCGAACTTTCAAAAATATAAGACTGTTTTCCATTCTTATCTCCTACCCTTCTACTAGTTCCAGATTAATTTCATGTTTAATTATTGCCATAGCTCTTAGAAACTCTTCTTTAGAAATTAATTCTAGTCGTCTTAATTCTCTTACTTCATATTCTACCATACTTAACGTATGTTTTCTATCTTTCATGTATATTAATATACCAAAAGATTTTTAAAAAAATTGTTGTAAATCATAAAAAGTTTGCATAATTCTCACCCTTAATATTTACTTAACTCATCTACTAAATTTTTTTATATTTATCTATTTTATTTAGTTCGTAAGCTTTTTTTGAGCATACTCTTTAGCACTATTATAATTACCACCTTGACGTTCTATAAGACTTAGATTGTAATAAAATGGTGCAAAAGTATTATCAAAATCTTTTCCTTCATTAAATACTTTCTTAGCATCTTGAACAGATGATTGAGACATTTTTATCATAGCTAATTCATAGTAAGTCAATGCTGATCTGTTTTTTGAATCAAGTTCTTTTTCTAAACTGAAAAAAATTTGCTCATCTGAATAAGTATTTTGTAATCTCTTTTCTATTCTTCCTAATCTATAATTATTTATTGCATTCTTTGTATTTACGCCAGCTAAATTTAAGCCAAGCCCTAAAATGGAAATACCTAAAGCACTTGCTAATATTATGTAGAGATTACGTTTTTTCATTAACGCTAGTTGTATAAATACTCCTATTATAAATGCTAAAAGACTTAAAACTAGTGATATTCTAAACAGTACAACCATACAGGCTATGTATACTATTGATATAGCACTAATATACATAAACTTCTTATTGTCATTTTTTTCTCACTTAGTTGACTAATAAATAAAGAGCCCAATGCTCCAAAAATAAGAAACTACTGCTATATTAACATCAACAGAGAATCCAATTATTAAGAATAAATTAAGTATTAGTGATACTACTAAAATTGTAATTATTGAATTTAATAAATTTAATGACTTGTTCAATAAGACTGAACATACCGCAGTTATAAGGACAATCAATCCAAGGCTTTTTATATCATCTATTACAAATGCACTTGTAAAAAAACTCTATAAAACTGTCCACTTATGATATTTTTGATATCTATATTCTAAATATTTATAAATTGATTTTTCACCATGAGTTACGTAAAGTAAAAAAATAATGTAATATAAAGAATAGTAAATATATTCCAGTTAAAAATATTGTATTTTTAAATTAAATACACTCCTATTTACTGTATTTCTTTTTATATAACTCTATAACTCTAGTTTTATATCTTTCAGTATCAGGAGTTTCATCAATAAATTGTAAATCTTTTTCTTGAACAAAAAAATTTTTCTTGTTTTTTTATCATTATATAAAAATCTTTCAATAAACAATTTACTCGATATTCTATATTTTTTTATAGTCAAGTACTATATCGTCAAATTCTGGAGAAACACATAGAACTTTTTATTTTTAAACTATTAAGTCTAAACATTTTTTTCAAACGTTCATCATTTCTAATTATATTTGATATAACACTATCTATTTCAGTTGATCTAAAGTATTCGCTATAAATAAATCTTATTATTTCATTATCTTCATTAATAAAGCCAAACATCTTTTTTTCAGGTCTATAGTATAAAAATACTGTACCTATACTTTTGTAATATAAAGATAAATTATCTTCCAAAAATTTCTTGTCATTCATAATTTCATACTAATATTTAAAACTTAAATAGACGAAAGTCTATTTAAGTTTTAAATTCTACTTCTTGTGAAAAAGTCTACATTTTCATTAAGTTTTAAAAACATTGATACTTTCTATTGCATCCATATTTGTAACAACACAAGGAGTAATAATATCCTTAGCTTTTTCTTTTACTAATTCTAAATCATAAGTTAGTAATGTTTGACCTACTTCAATTTTATCCCCTGCAGATACTTTTACATCGAAACCTTCACCTTTCATTGCTACAGTTTCTAATCCAACGTGAATAAGTAATTCAATATCTCCTGATTTAATACCAAATGCGTGTTTAGTTGGGAATACTTGAATGATTTCTCCAGCTACAGGTGATACTAGTGTTCCTTCTTCAGGAATAATAGCAAATCCATCTCCCATCATTTTTTGAGCGAATACTGGGTCTGGTACTTCAGTAATATCAACTACTTTTCCTTTCATATAAGCTTTAAGTACTAACTCTTCTACTTTTTCTTCTTTATTTCCAAATAATTTTGATAAAAATCCCATTTTAATCCTCCATTTATATATACCTTCTTGATATTACTATTATATACTTTTATTACGCTTTTTTTCAATTATTTTTTTCTTAAATTATTACATATTAATATGAAAATATCTTTTACAAAAAAAGTCGCAGATAAATCTACGACTTTTACTATTATTATTCGTTATTTTCTTCTTCACTATTTTTCTTCTTCAGATTTTTTTCTTTATAGAATAATCCATAGATGTATTGTTCAGGATCAAACACTTCTAAATCATCAATATTTTCACCTAATCCTACAAGTTTTACTGGGATATCTAATTCTTTCTTAATTGCTATAACTATACCACCTTTTGCAGTACCATCAAGCTTAGTTAATATTACTCCAGTAACATCACTAACTTCTTTAAATGTTTTTGCCTGAAGAATACCATTTCTGTCCTGTTGTAGCATCAATCGTTAATAATACTTCGTGTGGACCTTCTGGAACTTCTCTTTTTATTACTCGAACTATTTTTTCAAGCTCTTTCATTAAATGATCTTTATTTTGTAATCGACCTGCTGTATCACATAATAATACATCATATCCTTTAGCTTTTGCTGATTGTATTGCATCAAAAATAATTGCAGCAGAATCTGCACCTTCATGTGATTTTACAATATCAGCACCACTTCTTTTTGCCCAAACATCTAATTGATCAATAGCACCAGCTCTAAATGTATCACCAGCAGCTATAAGAACTTTTTTTCCTTCTTTCTTTAAGTTATGAGCTAACTTACCTATTGAAGTTGTTTTACCTACCCCATTTACTCCAACAAATAAGAATATTGATAACTCTTTATCAGGTGCATAATTTAATTCAGATTTAACAGTTCCCTCCATATATACTTCTACTAATTTATCAATAATCATATCTTGAAGTTCACTAGGTTCTTTTAAGTTTTGACGTTGAGATTCTTCTTTTAAATAATCAACCAACTCCAATACCGTATTATAACTTACATCTGACTGAATAAGTAGTTCTTCTAAATCCTCAAAAAAATTCTTCATTAATTTCTCTATATGAACTAATTAAGTTATTAAGTGCATTTGAAAAAAATTATCACGTGATTTTTTTTAAGACCTTTTTAAATTTCTCTGTTACAAACTGACTTTCGACAAACTCCTCATATTCATCAAGGGAGATTAATTCAGTGTTTAACTCTTCTTTAGCCGAAAATTTTTCTTTTAATTTATCAAAAAAACTTGCCATTATGTACTCCTTACATCACTTTATTTTTTTCCATAGAAAAAGGGAGAAACTTCTCCCTTTTTAATTAATTATCAAAAGCTTCCTAATAATTAGGGAGTTTTTTCTAATATTTTATTTATGCTTCATGTATGGGAATAGCAGAACGTCACGAATTGAAGCTGAATTAGTAAGTAACATTACTAATCTATCAATTCCTATTCCTAATCCACCTGTAGGTGGCATACCATATTCAAGAGCTTCTACGAAATCTTCATCCATTTCGTAAACTTCTTCATTTCCTGCATCTTTCTCATCCATTTGAGCTAAGAAACGTTCTTTTTGATCGATTGGGTCATTTAACTCACTGAATGCATTAGCATGTTCACGTCTAACGATAAATAACTCAAAACGATCAGTAAATCTCTTATCTTCAGCATTAGTTTTTGCTAATGGTGAAACTTCTACTGGATGTCCATAAATAAATGTAGGTTGAACTAATGTTTCTTCTACAAATACTTCAAAGAATTCATTAATAATATGTCCAACTTTCATATCTTTTCTTACAGGAACATTGTGTTCTTTCGCTAAAGCATGAGCTTGTTCATCTGTCATTTCTTGCCAAAAATCAACACCAGTTACATCTTTAATTGCGTCTACCATATGGATACGAGCCCATTTTGGTGTTAAATCAATTTCATCTTCACCGTACATGATTTTTGTTGTTCCATGAATCTCATTACAAATATAAGCAATCATAGATTCTGTTAAGTCCATAATATCATTATAATCAGCATATGCTTCATACAGCTCAATCATTGTGAATTCTGGATTGTGTCGTGTTGATACACCTTCGTTTCGGAAAGCACGACCAATTTCATAAACTTTTTCTAAACCACCAACTATTAAACGTTTTAATGGTAATTCAAGAGCGATACGCATAAATAATTCCATATCTAACGCATTGTGGTGAGTTACGAATGGACGTGCAGCAGCTCCACCAGCAATAGTATGCATCATTGGAGTTTCTACTTCTAAATATCCACGTTCATTTAGATAACTACGCATTATTTGAATAATTTTTGAACGAAGAATAAATGTTTCTTTACTATCTTCATTCATAATTAAATCAACATATCTTCTTCTGTATCTTTCTTCTACATCTTTAAGTCCATGGAACTTATCTGGAAGTGGTCTTAATGCTTTTGTTAAAATTTCAAATTTATCTGCTTTTACTGATAATTCTCCTACATTTGTTTTAAACAGAACTCCAGTAACACCTACTATATCTCCTAAGTCAAGAGTTTTAAAATATTCATATGAATCTCCCACTCTATCTTGACGAACGTAAATTTGAATTTGTCCACCTAAATCTTGAACATGAGCAAAACCTGCTTTTCCTTTTCCACGTTTTGTCATTATACGTCCTGCAATTGTAACAGTTACAGATTTCTCTTCTAATTCCTCTTTACTAAATTTATCGAATTCTTCTACTAATTCATTAGAAAGATGTGTTCTTTCAAATTTTGTACCAAATGGATCTAGTCCGTGCTCACGCATAGATTCCATTTTTTCACGACGAACAAGCATCTGATCATTAAGTTCTTGTACATCATTTACTTTAATTTCTTCTGTCATGTTGTTTTCCTCTCTAGTTTTATCTAGTATTTTTCACATACACAATATTATATCATATTTATCAGTTTTTTTTGTTAAATCTTTATTTAGTTTTTTTAAAAAAATTTTTTTCTGTTAGCTTAAATTTAAAAAAATAGTATATCACCAGTAGATTTACACTATTTTTTTATGATTCTATAAAATTAGAAAAATAATTACATTTGAATTTTTTTAATATTTTTTTGTCAAATCTACGTTAGAAAAATTTAACATTTTTTTACTGAAAAACTATTGTTAATTCAGTTAAAATAATATATAATAAGAATGCAAGAAAAACATTTTTCAGAGTTGTATATAATAGTGTAAAGGTAATTATACTTTACACTATTATATTCTCAAAAAAGTTTTTATATACTTATTATTATATTAAAGGAGTTATTATTATGCATGGTTTAAAAAAAGAAATCGGCTTTTTTGGGTCCTTCTCTACTGTCGTAGGGGTAGTAATTGGTTCGGGTGTATTTTTTAAAGCTGCAGTAATTTATAAAACAACTGGTAATGTAAGTCTAGGTTTATTAGCTTGGATATTAGCAGGTGTTATTAGTATTTGTGCAGGTTTAACAACAGCTGAATTAGCTGCTGCAATCCCAGAAACTGGTGGTATGATAGTTTGGGTAGAAAGAGCATATGGAAAAACAGCCTCATTCTTACTTGGATGGGCACAAGCTGTTATTTATTATCCAGCTAGTATTGCCGCTGCTGCTGCAATCTTCGCAACACAATTCACTAACCTTTTCCAAATAGATAAAAAATATTCTATTCTAGTTGGTGCTTGTGGTGCAGCAACAGTAACTGGTTTAAACTTACTTGGTAGTAAGGCAAGTGGTCGTATTCAAACATTTCGCTACAATTTGTAAATTAATACCTATTATAGCAATTATTCTTTTCGGATTAATTCAACCAAATCCGACTACAATTGAACTATTCCCTTCATCTGGAAGTACTTCTACTGCTAGTGGTTCTGCGTTAGCGGCTTTAGGTACAGCTATGTTAGCTGCAATGTACGGTTATGATGGATGGATTAATGTTGGTACAATTGCTGGAGAAATGAAAGATCCTAAACGTGATTTACCAAGAGCAATCTTATACGGTCTTTTATTCATCACAGCTGTTTACTTACTAATAAACGTAGCTTACCTTATGACAATGCCTATGGAACAAATAGCTGGTAACGGAAATGTTCCAAATGATGTTGCTAGAAAATTATTTGGACCTAATGGTGGAAAAATTGTTACTATAGGTATCATGATAAGTGTTTATGGTACAATGAACGGATTTACAATGACTGCTATGCGTGTTCCTTATGCAATGGCAGCAAAAGATCAAATACCATTTAAAAATGCTTGGATGAAATTAAATAGCTTCCACGTTCCTTACGTATCTGCTATTGCTACATTAGTTCTTTCAATCGCAATGATGTTTACTGGAGAATTCGATACATTAACTGACTTCTTATTATTCACTATCTGGATCTTCTTCATCTTAACATTCTTTGCAGTATTTGTTCTTAGAAAGAAAGAGCCAAACTTACAAAGACCATATAAAGTACCTTTATATCCAGTAGTTCCATTAATCGCTATTATTGGTGGTGCTTATATAGTATTCGCTGCTATTATTACTCAGTTTGTATTAGCAATAAGTGGTGTAGCACTTACATTAGTTGGATTACTTTTCTACACAGAAACACAAAAAAATTTAAAAAAATAACAAAATATAATTAAATATAGAGATGCATTTATATGCATCTCATATTTTATCTATTTACATATACATATTTATTTATTTTATTTTTTTAATTTATGATAATATGTATTTATAGTTTAAAAGATAGGAGATAATTTATGATTAATTTAAAAAAATAATAGATTAAATATTTCCATCGTTATTTATAGCTGTATATTTGCAATGGTTATTTGTAAGACAATGTTCTTTTTATTTCAGCAGTAAATTTTCTTTTTGTGAATTTCATTCACACTGCTCTAGTCTTTATGATTTTTGTTCAATAGTTGGAATATACAATTAATGCATATAAATAGATACGGTCGAGATAGTTTAGTCAATCTTATATTTGTTTGGTTACAGATAATTCCACTAGCTGGCTTTTTTTGTATATAGACCACTTAAATTAAAGTTCTTATTAGGACTTTTAACAATTTTTAGCGGTACTATTAGCTATTCAACATATTGTTGAATACTTTGCTACAAAAAATGAAGATCTTATGATTAAAAAAATTAACAGAGCCTTTCTGTTATATTCTTCTAGGTAGAGCAGCTGCGTTGGCATTAGGTTTTGTATTTACAAAATGGGCTTTTTGGTTTATTTTCCTAGCTCTTATTGTGAGTCAATTACTACCAAGCTTTATTTCTAGAAGCTTACATGTGAAAGATATCAACTTCTCACATTTAGTTGCTAACACTCATGTAATGATTATTATATCTGTAATAGCTATTATTATTGGAAACTTTTTTTATACTTTGGTTTCGCAATTAAAACATTACTTTTTAGATATAGTGGTAATAGCGTTACTATACATCTTCAATAAGAAAAATTCTTACTGTTGATATAGGAATTAATAAACAATCAGGTAATGATTTTATTTTAGGTTCTTATTGTATTATATTTGGTATATATCTAGCGAACTTTTTCACTTGGATATAGTCATTTAATACTATATGTAATCATTGCAATTATTTCATTAGTTGTTGGACGTAGAAAATATGATTTATACAAAATAGAAGACTAGTTTAAAACTAGCCTTCTTTTTTTTTTATTATCTTGCTTCTTGATAATCTAGAATTTCTGAAATTTTACTAGAAATATAACGTCCAAGCAATTCATGATTTTTTTTCATCTATATGGATGCAATCGACCACTGAAGTTTCTGCTACTCTTGAAGCATTTAAGAAATCAACTCCATATTTATCTGTTACTTCTTTATAAGTTTGAGCTAAGAATCTAGATTGTCTTAAGCTGTTTTCATCATATTCACCAAATGAATTTTGTCTTTCTAAAATTTCATCACGAAGGTGAACTGGTGATACTACAAGAATTTTAGGAGTTTTATAGTTCTCTACTAAGTGAGGGTTTCTAATATATTTTATAAACTCTTCAATTCCTCTTGCCAAATGTTTTGCACTTGGATTAAATTGTTTTTTCAAATCATTTGTTCCTAGCATAATTATTACTAAATCCACTGGAACATGACTTAACATTAATAATGGAAGTGTATCTACTCCACAACGAACAGGTACAATAGTGTCTTTTGCAGTAATTGTTCTTCCACTCAATCCTTCTTCAATAATTTCATCATTTGGACGTAATTCTTGAAGAACTTTTGTCCAACGTCTCTCCAATCTTAAACTGTCTTCACCTGGAGTTGCCCCCCATGTATTGCTATCTCCTATACACAAAATTCTCATTATTATCTCCACCTTTAAGTTTTCTTATATTTTTTTATATTAATTTTTATCAAATAGCTAGTTAAAAATCAATAATAAGCCTATAGTAAAAAAACCTAATAAAAATAATAAGAATTACTATCAGTGCATATGTTTTTGTAAAATATATTTTTCTGTAACATATAATTAGTAAGTCAATATAAAGGAGGTATTTAATAAAATTGATTAAAGCAGATTTTCACCATAAACAACATTATAAAAATTCAAGCATATTCAAAAAAATACTTTATATCACTCTATTTTTTTAACATTAAGTTTTTGCTTTAATAGAGTATATCGGTGGTGTACTTTCTAATTCATTAGCACTATTAGGAGATTCATTTCATATGTTTTCTGATGTAATTGCTCTTGGATTTTAGTTTGATAGCTCTTATTTTTTTAGTTCAAAAAAACCCTAATCAAAAAAATATACATTTTGGCTATGTTAGACTAGAAATCATTGCTGCTTTTATTAACGGGTTAATGTTATTAGGTATTTCAATTTACTTAATATTCGAAGGGAATTATGAGATTTTTAAACCCCTAGAGATATTGACTTTTAAATCGATGTTTTCTAATAGCAACTATAGGACTTATTTTTCAATATTATTATTACTATTATTTTAACTAAAAAGCTTAAAAGAAGAAGATAATCTAAATATACAAAAGTGCTTTATGGCATTTTCTAGGGAGATTTAATTAGTTCAATCGGTATTATAATATCATCAACTATAATATATTTTACAAATTATCAAATAGTAGATGTTATTATGAGTATTTTTATAAGTATTATCCTATTTAGAGGTGGCTATAAAATTACTAAAGTCTTCATTCATTATCTTAATGGAAGCTACAACACTTAATACTGCAGAAATCTATAAAAGAAATAGAAGCGATTGAAGGAATTAAAAAAATATACATGAATTTCATATTTGGCACACAGATACTAATGAAACAAATGCAGCAATGCACATACTATTAGATGAGTATCACGTTACAAAAGATTATACGATAGTAGAAAATGTGAAAACACTACTAAAAAGAAAAAAATATGATATTGAACATTGTTTTGTCGCATTAGAAAATATTAAATACAATAATCATTAAACAAATATAGAGACTTCTTAAACTATATTATTAAGCAGTCTCTTTTATATAAACTAAAGTCTGTTACTTTTTCACAACATATGTAGGCTTAATACTTCATTATCAATAGGTGAGTCCCTTTAGGATTTATCCAGCAAGTATCTATTCCACTATTTATTCCCCCTAGTATATCAGACATTAAAGTTATCATCCAACTATTATTATTTCTTTTTTTATCTATATTCCCTAACTTTTTGCAAAATATTGCATTAAAAGAATTCAACATCTGGTTTTTGATATCCTACTTCTTCTGAAATAAAAATATGTTTAAAGTACTTTATTTCAAATCATTATTTTTTTAGACGAGTGTGTTGTGTCACTCCTACACCATTTGAAGCTATACAAAGTATATGTGTTTTAGATAGTTTTTCCAATAATTCTATAACTCCATCAAATAATTGATTTCCCATTGCTAAATAACTACGAAAAACTAACGTCATACTCTCTTCCATCAACTTTTTTTCCTAATAGATTAAAAAAATTGTTCAAAATCGTAGCTTTGTAACTTCTTTATTAGACATTTCACCTAGTTCAAACCTTCTCCATAAACCTTTATTTAATTTCTTTATACTTTATTAAATAACTCTTCATTAAATTGAATATCACAATCTTCTAAAAAGTTTATTAAATGCTATATGTTCTGCTTTTTTTCAAAAATCTAATAATGTATCGTCTAAATCAAATAATATATATTTATACTTTATCTAAAAATCATTGTTTTTCTCCTTAATTACTGTACACCTTATTCTACCATAAAAAAATAAGCATGAAATACATTTTACAAATATTTCATACTTATTAATCTAATCTATTTTATAACCATATATGTACTGATAAACAGTATTCCTTGGAAAATGAAAAATAGCTGCTATTAGTATAGTTAATAAAGTTGCAACTATTCCAGGAACAATCCATAAGATTATACCTAATACTATTCCAGTAATACCAAATGTTACTAATCTTTTTTTGTTAGATTAGTTTCTCTTTGTAGTGTTTTTTTCAAAGCAAGTCCATCAATTAATCTTGCTATACCAGAACAAAAAAATCCATAGAGCTAATAAATTTGGAATTAAAGTAGCCTTACTTACATCATCTGCACTTAATAACCAAATTGCTAAAATTACAGTAATCACTCCATTTAGTAAGTACCAAAGTTCTCTTCTATTTGAGTTGAAAATATCCAACTATTTCCGAAATACCAGCTAATAACATAACAATAGAAAATAATACACTTAAAGTAATCATATTTCCTACAGGATTTACTAGTATATATATTCCAAGGACTAAGAAAAATAATCCCTACGATTAATGAAAAAAATATTTAGTATTATTCATTATATCATCTCCTCATCTAAATAATATGTTATTTATTATAGCATAGTTTCAGAGGATTTTTCATATTTTTTATTTAAATATGTTTTATTACAAAATACGCTCTAACTTTTAAAGCTTTTTTTCGACTCCTTCAATTTTGTAGTTTCTCCTTAGTTAAATTATTTATTATACTTATAGAAAATAATTTATACTTATCTATCTCTTTTATTATTTTTTTCTCTTTTTATAAAAAGTATAACATCAACTATTAAAAATGATAAGAACTATCTTTATTAATTCTGGATATAATATGCACAATAGTATAATTATCAGATAGTGAATAATTAATCCTACTTTACTAAAAATTGCTAAAACATACTTTTTTTACTAAGTAAATAATAGAAACACCTACTATTAAAGAAGCTACTACAATACCCTGATATATTATCTATATCAGCTAGTATATTTAAAAAAACATCATAATACTTACCTCCTTAATATTAAAACTTAATAATTCAAGATATATACCTTTTAAGTAAATTATATTATATATATATTTTAATTAGTAAAAGTAATTATATTTATTTTTCTCTACAAAAAAACTCTTTGATTCTAATTCATATTATTATCAATTAAAAAAATTATTTACTTTTATTAAAAATGTGCTCTAACTCTTGGTACTACTTCTTCACCAAATAGTTTTATAGATTTCATAATATCTTCGTGTGGCATTGAGCCTAACGGAAGATGTAATAAGAATCTATCTAAGTTCAATGTTTCAATCATATCGATAAGTTTATTTGCTACAGTTTCAGGACTACCTACTAACATGCTCCCTTCTGGCCCTACACTATTTAAATATTGTTCAAATGTAAGTGGGCTCCAAAACGGTCTATCTTTTGATATAGCATCTACCACTTGTTTTGTTGGATGGAAATATTTATTTATAGCTTCTTCATCAGTATCAGCAATAAATCCCCAAGAGTGTGAAGCAACTTTTAGTTTATCTTCACTATAACCTGCATTACGTCCAACCGCTTTATAGTAATCTACTAACCCTTTAAATCTTCTATACTCACCACCTATAATGGCATAAGCTATAGGAAAACCTTTTTGAGCAATTTTTACTGTAGACTCCACATTACCGCCAGTGGCAACCCAAATTGGAAAATTCTTTCTTGAATAGCTCGAGGATATACTCCTTTATCTATACTAGATTGAGTATGTTTTCCTTCCCAAGTTAACTTCTCATTATTCTTAATTTTATCAAGCATTTCTAATTTTTCATCAAATAACTCTTCATAATCAGCTAAATCATAACCAAATAAAGGAAATGACTCAGTAAATGAACCTCGCCCAACCATTACTTCACTACGACCATTTGATATTGCATCGATTGTTGCATATTGTTGATATACTCTTACTGGATCTGAAGATGATAGTACTGTAACTGCTGAACTTAATCTTATATTTTTAGTTACTGATGCACCTGCAGCAAGCAATATCTCTGGTGCTGAAACTGCAAAGTCTTCTCTATGATGTTCACCAATAGCATATACATCTAACCCTACTTCATCAGCTAGTTTCATTTCTTCTATCATATCGCGTATACGTTGATCATGTTTTGGAGCTACTCCAGTTCCTTCAATTTCTGTTGTTTCTCCAAATGTACTAATTCCTAATTCTATCATTATTTTTCCTCCTAAATAATTTTAAACTTTAATCTCGAATTTGAGATATATTATGATTTTTAAAGAGAGTTTTATCTCTCTTATTAATTTACCTTTTTATTTTTTTCAATAATATGTTCTTTAGAGTCTTGATTTCTTCATCCGTAAGTTCTGAGAATATTTCTTTTGTATTTTCTTTATGAATTGGAAAGATTTCAGTCATTAAGTCCTCTCCTTTTTTTTTGTTAACTTAATAAAATGTTACTCTCTTATCACTATCACATACTTTTCGTACTACATAACCTTTTTTTGTTCAAGATTATCAACAACGTAAGTTGCACTTCCACTAGCAAGTAGGATTCTATCCCTAATTTCTTGAATATTCTTTTCACCTTTACTATAAAGAAATTCTAACACTGAAAACTCTGTTGAATTAATTGGATATTGTTTTAAAGTTCTTTTTAAAATCATCTACAAGTATATTACTTGTTCTCATTATTCCTATTACAGCTTTTTAGTTCATTACTCATAATAATTCTCCTATTATTAATCAAATATCTCAATTTCTAGATATTATTATATCGAATTCGAGATATTTCTGTCAAAAGAAAAAAACTATGGATAAAATTTTATATCCATAGTTTCTCTTAATTATTCTGCAAATTTGGCTTTTGATAAAGTTCTGAATAGAAACCAAAAACAATACCTCTATTATTTTGTTAATCCTTCATATCTCTAGTAATCATGAAGCAGTTCACTATACAATGTATATTATTTTTTTGTTTCGATGGTTTTGAAAAAAATAGTAAATATATTCCCAAATACAAACTTTAATTGCTGAGTCAATGTATGCTATCACCTCTAATGGAATATTAGTAAAAAAATATCCTGCAAAAAAATATTAATGGCACAAATAAGACCTAAATATATCATTGATTTTTCCATGTACAAAATAATATGGAAAGAAGTGGAGTGCAGTTGCCATTAATGCCCCTAACCAAATTAATCTCCAATTTTCAGTTGCAAAAAGGTCCACCTAGTAAAAACATTAAAATAAATAATAGAATAATAGCATATGAGGCTACTTTATTTTTGAAATTCATTTGAAGAACCACTCGATAATCTATTCAATACTTTTTTTATTCATATTGATTGAGAAAAAAACTAATAACATATCAATACTAAACACTTGCATATTTATTATTTGTTTCCCTCCTATTAAGGGTAGCTAATGAGATAATCAATGCTACTACTATTAGCCATAGTCCACATGCTCTCTTATAATTAAATTCTAACTTTTCATCTTTATTATAATTTAAAAAAAGCCATAAATACCTCCAACAATCTATAATAAAATTATTCTCTTATTATACCACTAAATTTGTTACTATTTAATAAAAAAAGTTTTTGTATTTTCTTCCGACGTTTTTTTCTACATACTAGGTTAATTTTTTCGAAGACTTCGCTTATCAACTCACTTATCACATTAAAATAAAAAAACTATGGATAAATTTATATCCATAGTTCTCTTTAATTATTCTGCAAATTGGCTTTGATAAAGTTCTGAATAGAAACCTTTTTGTTCTAGTAATTCATCATGGTTACCTTGTTCAATGATATCTCCATCTTTTAGAACAAGAATTTTATCTGCATTTCTAATTGTTGATAAACGGTGCGCTATTACGAATGTTGTACGACCTTCCATTAGCTTATTCATAGCTTTTTGAATTAATACTTCAGTACGTGTATCAACACTTGAAGTTGCTTCATCCAAGATTAAAATTGGTTTGTCTGCTAATATAGCACGAGCAATTGTTAATAATTGTTTTTGACCTTGAGAAATATTTGAAGCATCTTCATTAAGCTCCATATCATAACCACCAGGTAATGTTTTAATAAAGTGGTGAATATGTGCAGCTTTAGCAGCTTCAATTACCTCTTCATCTGTTGCATCTAATCTACCATATCTAAGGTTTTCCATTATAGTTCCTTTAAATAACCAAGTGTCTTGAAGAACCATTGTAAAGTATGAACGTAATTCTTCTTTACTTAATTTAGAAATATCTTTACCATCTATTGAAATACTACCGCCATTAAGCTCGTAGAATCTCATAAGTAGTTTTACCATTGTAGTTTTACCTGCACCAGTTGGTCCAACAATAGCAACCATCTCACCTTTTTTAACGTCACTAGTAAAGTTTTTAATAATAATTTGATCTTCAACGTATCCAAATCTTACGCGATCAAATATTACATTACCTTCTTTATTTTCAATAACTTCAGTAGTTTCTACTACTTCTTCATCTTTTGCATCTAAGAATTCAAATACTCTTTCTCCAGCTGCTGCCATTTTTGAATCTCTGTCATTGATTGAGCTATTTGACCAATAGGTTGAGTAAAGTTACGGATGTATTGGATAAATGCTTGGATATCCCCTACTCCAATAGTTCCTTTAGCAACCAATAATCCACCTGAAAATACTATACCAACATAACCTAAGTTACCTACAAAGTTTATTACAGGGAACATTAATCCAGAGAAAAAGTTTGCTTTCCAAGATGTTGCATATAACTCACCATTTTTAGCGTTAAATTCTTTAATACTTTTATCTTTATGATTGAAAGCAGCAATAATATTTTGACCAGCATAACTTTCCTCAACTTGACCATTAACATCAGATAAAGATTTTTGTTGACCAGTAAAAAAATACTTTTGACTAGCTTTTGTTAATATTCCTAATAATATACCTGATATTGGTAAAAGTACAATAGCTATTAATGTCATTAGAGGACTAATAGTAAACATCATTACTAGTACACCTAATACCATAGTAGTATTAGCTATTATTTGAGTAAAACTTTGGTTTAGTGATTGACCTAGAGTATCTACGTCGTTAGTTACTCTTGATAAAGTTTCACCAACTGTACGTTGTTCAAAAATATCCCATTGGTAAAGTATTTATCTTCTTACTAATATCTTTTCTTATATCATATGTTAAATTTTGAGAAATATTACTCATTAACCAACCTTCAATAAACATAAACAAGGGCTGATAATAAATATAGACCCAATACAGTTAATAGAATTCCTGCAATTTTTTTCGAAGTTTATACTTCCAGTATTATTAATTTTTGCTACTAAACCTTCAAATAGTTCAGTTGTAGCACGTCCCATTATTTTAGGACCAACAATACCAAAAATTGTACTTACTAAAGGCAAACACTACAACAAGAATTGTTGAAACTGTATATTTTTTTAAATAATAGTTTAATTATTCTTCTAAGAGTTTTTTTCCAAAAATTATCTGATTTTTTTATCGCTTTTTGTCTACTCATTGTGCTTACCTCCTTTTGCTAATTCTTCTTCACTTAATTGACTTTCTGCAATTTCTAAATATGTTGGACAAGTTTTTAATAATTCTTGGTGCTTACCAATACCTACTACTTCTCCTTCATTCATTACTATAATCTTATCTGCATTAAGAATAGTTGCAATACGTTGTGCTACAATAATAGTTGTAGTATCTTGCATTTTTTCTCTTAATGTTTTTCTTAATTTAACATCTGTTTTATAATCAAGTGCTGAGAAACTATCATCAAAAAGAAGAATCTTTAGGATTTTTAGCTAAAGCTCTTGCTATTGATAGACGTTGTTTTTGTCCACCAGATACATTAGATCCACCTTGTGATATCTCACTATCAAACTTATCTTCTTTTCCTTCTATAAACTCTAAAGCTTGAGCTATTTCTGCAGCTTTATACATATCTTCATCACTTATATTTTCATCACCAAATTTAATATTTGATGCAATTGTTCCACTAAATAACACACCTTTTTGCGGTACAAAACCTAGCATATCTCTTAATTTACTCAAAGCTAATATCTTTAATATTAGTTCCATCTATTGTTATTTGCCCCTCAGTTGCATCAAAGTATCTTGGAATTAAATGAAGCAATGTTGATTTACCACTACCTGTACTTCCGATAATTGCAGTAGTTTTTCCAGCTTCAGCTTCAAAACTAATATTACTTAATACTGGACTATCAGCTCCATCAAATGTAAAGCTAACATTTTCAAATTTTAATGTTCCTTTAACATCTTTTATTTTGTCATCTTGTAAATCATTTCCATCTACAACAGTAACAGGTGCTTCTAATACTTCGTTAATACGCCCTGCAGCAACCTCTGCACGTGGAAGTTGCATCATTAAGAATGTAAAGAATAAGAATGACATAACTATTTGCATAGTATAAGTAATAAACGCCATCATATCCCCTACTTGAATACTACCAGCATCGATATTTTTTCCACCAACCCAAATAATTAATAATGCATATACCATTCATTATAAGCATAATCATTGGCATTAGGGCAGACATTGTTCTATTAACAAACAGTTGATTATCTCTTAATATTACATTTTCTTTATCGAATCTTTTTTCTTCATGTTTTTCACGACCAAAACACTCGAATAACTGAAATACCTGTAAGTAATTCACGTGTCACTAAGTTAACTTTGTCAATTAATTTTTGCATTATTTTAAACTTAGGCATTACTAAGAATGTAATAATGGCAAGAACCAGTGCTAAAATACCAACACCTAGCGCTATTATCCACGTCATTCCTGTATCTGTTTGAGTAACTTTATAAATACCCCACATTGCCATCATTGGCGCAAAGAATGCGATAAATAAAAACATATTTAAGGCATTTTGTATCTGTTGAATATCATTTGTACTACGAGTTATTAATGAAGCCGTTGAAAATTTATCGACGTCTTCCTTAGAAAATGATAGTACTTTATTATAAAGTTTTTCACGTAAGTTATATGCAACTTTTGCTGATACTCTACTTGCGATAAAGTTCGAAATAACACTAGCAATACCAGAAATTAATGTAACAATTATCATCATAAATCCAACTTCTTTTTAGATAATTAGTTCTAATTTCATTAGTATCTATTCCTACTTGTTTATATTCTTCTTTTTACAAAGCTTATACCACCTTGTTTTGTCATCATATCAGCTGAATTTCCTAATTCACTAATAGCTTTTTTTCTTTGATCAATTAATGTATCTTTTGAAACTACCCCAGCCTGAACACCTTGCGCTACTTGATTTAAATCTGTATTATTTGATTTTTGCTCCAAGAACAACAGTCATTGTTTCTTTAAAAGATATTATTTAATTTCATACGAGTTTCATCAGAAACATTATTTTAAGATATAGCTATCACCATCTTTTGTATAATTTTCTGTAACTTGTTTTATTTCGTCGTCTGACATAAACAGCTCCAGAGTATTTAGTGATTTTTCACTAATTTTACTAGGTACAGCATCTTCAATACCACTTTGTTGAATACCTGTATCTACTATATTACTAGTGTATAGTTGGTAGTGCTAATTCTGCAACAACACGTACACCTAAAATTACTACTAGACTTAGTATTGCAATTTTAAAGTCCTTTTTAAATACTTTTAGTAATTTCACTCTATTCTTCCTCCTTTTCCTCAACTTCTTCTTTTAATATTTGACTCATCTTAGTTAGAGTTATATTAAATGCTTCTTTTTCCTTATTATCAAGCTTACTCCATAGACTTTCTACCCATTCCTCATGTCTTCTACGATGTTCTTCTATATAGTCAACACCTTTTGGAGCTAATGTTAGAAACTTTTTACGCTTATCTTTCTTATCTACAGTTTGTTTAATAAAATCATTATTTACTAACTCTGTAACTAAAGCAGTGACTCTAGGTTTGGTTACACATAATTCTTCGCCTAGTTCTTGCATAGTTACTTTATTTTTTTCTGAAATCAGCATCATAGCCTGAAATCCTGCTTTTCTATAAGGAACATCACTTTTTTTATGTACCCTCTTCATTATTAATCTAAGTTCTTCTAACTTATCAATCGCATCTAAATACGTTATACCTTCAGCATTCATTTTCTCACCTCCAACAAAAAATAGTTCACAACATTAACTTTTTAGTTAACCATGTGAACTATTATATTCAAATATTAGTGAATGTCAATAATATTTTTATATTTTTTTAATAAATATTATCTATATTCTTTCTTTTTCATTTTTAAAAAAATAGAGGTAGTAAATAAATTACCACCCTTATCTTTTTATTCTTGCTATATATTAACTTAAAAAAATTCATCTTTCTCAATCGTTAGTCTTCCCATATTATCTTTTTGAATATGAGTCCCTCAAAAAAACGTTAGTCTTCCCATATTTTATCTTTTGAATATCTTTGCTACAATAGTTCTTCAATCTGTCAATACAATATCTAATAGTTTATCTGATTTTTTTCTTGTAGATATTCTTTTGAGATATTATATTTTTTTCTAGTAGTTCTCTTGTTTGTTTTTGGTTTATCATTTTGTATAAAGGAACATTTTCTCCCACGGAAAAGTTACATGTTTTTCCAATTTGTGTTATTCATATCATATACATAGTTTATATCTAAATATACTCCTTCTGCAAATTAATGATGAGCTAATTATAAATATTTTCTTTTCATCATCAAAGTTTATTAAAGAAAATTCTATATTACTTCATTAACTTGTTCTTTATAGTAAAATTTTTTTACATCGAAGCCTTGATCATCTCTGCTGATAGGTTTTATCTGTCCCCATATTATCTATAGCTCTAAGTGGTAATACGTTAAAATACGAATTATACATCTCCTCAAAAACATTTTTTTTATAATTACTTTATGATAAGTATAATAACCAGCTACTTTAGTCACTATTACTATTAAAGTTACACAATATGTGTTTAGCTTTTTCATACTATCACCTACTATTTCTCTAGTTTTTGATACTTAATTTTTCAAATCTTCTTCAACTTTAACTAATGAAAATTAGTTTCTTTTTATATATTGCTTTTTGTATATTATCCTATAGATTATAATTTTTTTATCAAAAAATTAAATTATATTATATTCTTAATAATTGTACCGATTTTTTTAATTATAATTTTCAATTATTAAGGAAGGTTGTTTACTATTTTTTTGTTGCTAATTAAAAAAGAACTTTAAAGTAGTACAATACCACTTTAAAGTTCTTCATATTATTTACTTATTGCCCAAGCTTGTGCAATATTATTTTTTTAACATCATTTTTCTGTGAAACCATTGTAACTAGTTAACTTAACATCATCGTCATTTGGATCATTAATATAGAATTTCTCATCCTCGTAACCACGTATTACCTTATAAGTTACTTTATCTCCAAACAATCCAGATTTTAGTCTTATTAGTACTGGTTTATTTTCTTTTAAGGCTTTTTCAATATTTTGAACAGTATTATCTGTATCTATCTCATCAGCTTTTACATTATATTTTTTAGCAAAAGCAGAAACAATTGTTGGTTGAGTACCTTGGTTTTTAATATAATACTTACTTCCTGCCCAAGATGCAATGTCCTCAACACTTGCCCCTTCTAGTCCAAGATAGTTAGAAATCATAGCTAATGATACTATTGCATCACCATTTTCTTCTATTGTTTTCTTACCATCTGTACCATAACTTATATTTTTATAAGCATCTTGCTTCATATAATACATAGGAATTGTTAATCCTTTTTGAGGTAAGTTTAATAACTGTTCTTTACGTTTTGCATTATAGTTATCAATATTAATTTGATAATATAGGTAACCTTCTATTCCTTCTTTTAATGCAGAAATATATTGTTTTTGAGCCACACTATCATTTAGTATATCAACATCTACTTTATCATGTATATTACCTGATACTACTCTAACTTGTGGAAGCTTATCACTCAATTGACTAAAGTTTCCTTGTTTTTCTGAAGCAGATACTTTTGATATGTAATTATTAGAAAGATGTTTTTCGATACTTTTAGCTATAATCGCTGACTCTGTAGTACTATAGTATACTTTAGCACCAAAGTGCCTTTAGTATCTGTATTAACAACATCAAGATCAACTAACATTTCTGCTTTATTATCAGCAACAAGTTTTTTTATAGAATCTTGTGAAGGGATATTTTCATCATTATCTCTTGTTAAAAATACCTTTATCCCATCCGCTTCTAGTTTTTGTTTCAACTCTTTAGCAATTCTAAGATTGTAAGTTTTAGGATAGACACCTTTATAATCCGGTGTTTCATTTTGCTTCATTACAGGATTTAGAACTACTGCATATGATGATAGTTTTTCTTTATTTTGGTCTTCTGGATTTTTTTGACCACTACCTAAAATACTCCATCCTGGAACCCAACCAACATAGTTATCACTCGTTTCAATTTCATACCATGAATCAGTTTTACTTAATACTTCTATTACATCCCCTGCAGGAACTTTTTTTAAAACTGGATATGAATCGTCCGGTCCTGTCCTAACCTCTACTTCTTTAGAGATCGTCATTTGGTCGTCAGCATTTGCAGATGGATTAATCTTAGAATTAATATAATACATACCACCTGCTAAAACGAATAATACTAACATAGTTGAGATAAGCCATAAAATCGTATTATCACTTCTTTTTCTCTTTATTCTCATATTCATTTCTATTTTCTCACTGATATTTTTTCATAAATTATTGTAACTGGTCCATCGTTAACTATATTTACTTCCATCATAGTTTGGAATATTCCAGTTTCTACATTAATACCTTCTTCTCTAAGGTGTTCATTAAATTCTTCGTATAACCTGTTTGCATCTTCTGGTCGAGCTGCACTAGTAAAGCTAGGTCTTTTACCTTTTTTAGTATCAGCGTATAATGTAAATTGAGAAACTGATAATATACTACCACCTACATCTTTTAATCCTAGGTTTAATTTATCATTTTCATCTTCAAACAGTCTTGCTTCAGCAATTTTCTTTGCCAAGTATTTAGCATCTTTGCTTGTAGAATCTTTATGAACTCCAACAAGAAGGCAATAACCTTTATCTATTTCACCAACTATTTTGTTATCTACACTAACACTAGCTTTTTTTACTTTTTGTAATACTACTTTCATACTTCACCTATTTCACTATTCTTTCTACACTATATACATCAGGAATTTGACGTAATTTTTTAATCATAAAGTCACATTCACTGACATTTTTAACATATATACCTATCGTAGTCACACTAGTTTTATCTGACTTAGCTTCTGAATGTAATTTTTTAATTTCTACTCTACTTTCACTAAGTGTTAACAGTATATTTTGAAGAAGTAATTCTCTGTCAAATGCATGTAATTGCAATGTAACGCTATATCTTCTAGCATTCAAGCTTTGTACCCATTCAACATCTAATAGTCTTGCTTTATCTTCCTCACTTAAGTTAGGACAATTACTTCTGTGTACAGTAACTCCTCTACCTTTTGTAATAAATCCTACTATATCATCACCAGGAATTGGTTGACAACATTTTGATAATCTTACAAGAATATTATCAACACCTTTAACATAGACACCAGTTTCTGTGACTATTTTTTTCTCTTCTTCAGCATTAACTAGTTTTTCAAGTTTTTCTTGTGTTTGTTTTTCTTTTCTTATTTTTTCTGTAAGACGAGCAAATACTTTGTTTGCTGAAATTCCACCATAACCGATTGAAACATATAGCTCCTCTAGAGTGGCAAATTTATATCTATTTAATGCTATTTCGATATTTTCTTCAGTTAAAACTTCATCAATATCAAAGTTATTAGCTTTTATCTCATCTTTTAAGAGAATTTCACCTTTAATTAAGTTCTCTTCTCTAGCTGCTTTTTTGTGAAAGAAATGCTTTTATTTTCGATTTAGTTTGTGATGAGCGTGCTATGTCTAGCCATGAACGTTTTGGTCCTGTAGAATTTTTACTAGTTCTTATATCACATATTTCACCAGTTGATAACTTATAATCAAAAGCTTCTATCTTATCATTTACAGTAGCCCCTATCATTTTATTACCAACTTCTGAGTGAATAGCATAAGCAAAATCGACTATACATGAACCTTTAGGTAATTCTATAATATCACTATTTGGTGTAAATACATAGATTTTATCACTTAATAAATCTACTTTAAGAGATTCCATGAAACTTTCTGCGGTTGCTTCAGTTTCATCATTTTCTGCAATTTTTTGGAACCAGTTAAGTTTTTCATAAAAATTATTATCTTTATTTACTTTTTTACCTTCTTTATATGCCCAGTGTGCTGCGATACCTTTTTCTGCAATTTCATGCATCTCGTATGTTCTTATTTGAACTTCTAAAGTTTGCCCATCTGGTGCAATAACTGTTGTATGTAATGATTGATACATATTAGGTTTTGGCATTGCAATATAGTCTTTTATACGACCTGGAATTGGAACCCATAAATTATTTACAAGCCCTAATGTTGCGTAACAATCAGCAACAGAGTCTACAAGAACACGTACAGCTAGTAAATCATATATTTGGTCAAAAGTTTTATTTTGCTTAACCATTTTTTTATAGATACTATAAATATGTTTTGGTCTACCATTAACCTGTGCTTTAATATTATTTTCACCTAATAATGCAGTAATACTTTCACAAGCTTCTTTTATACTTTCTTCACGAGCACTTCGTTTTTGTTTCATCATACCAACAATAGAAAAATATTGTGCTGGATGTAAATATCTAAGCGAAGTATCTTCTAACTCCCATTTTACAGAACTAATCCCAAGTCTGTGAGCTAGCGGTGCATATATTTCTAAAGTTTCACTAGCTATTTCTCTTTGTTTTTCTTCTCTCATATACTTCATAGTTCTCATATTATGAAGTCTATCGGCTAATTTTACGAATATAACACGTAAGTCTTTCGCAATTGAAACAAATAATTTTCTATGATTTTCTGCTTGTGATTGTTTTTTAGAACGGAATTTTACTTTATCTAACTTTGTAACACCATCTACAATCACAGCAATATCATCGCCAAATCTCTCTTTTATATCTTCAAGTGTATATTTTGTATCTTCTACTACATCATGTAGAAAACCTGCACAAATAGTGGCATAATCTAATTTAAGCTCAGTTAAAATTCCTGCAACTTGAATTGGATGTAATATGTATGGTTCCCCAGATTTTTCTAAATTGTCCTTCATGTGCATCTTTTGCCAACTCATAAGATTCTTTTTATAATCTTAATCTGTTCTTCTGGTAAATATTTACTAGCCATATCTTCTACATTTTGATAATTATATGGATATTCAAGATTCACAGAAATTCCTCCTTTTTATAAATTTTACTCTACCCTTTATAATACCACAAAAATACAGAAAAATTTCTTGTATTTTATATAATTTATTAATATGAAATATCAATTCATAAAAAAATCCTAGCTCAATAATGAACTAGGATTTTTTTATATTATTTTACATCCACATCTTGAGATAAATCAACTTTATCTAATGGGATTAATTTTGTTTTATATCTAATTTTGTGATATAGGTAGAAGAATAAGAATACTGGTACTCCCATGTAAGTAGTTAATACTCCACTCCAATTTACTATACCTTTAGTTATAAGTTCTGTATCTTGACCAATAATTACGATAATACATAATACTAAAGCAATAATCGGACCAAGTGGGAACCATTTAGCACGATATTTAAGATCGTTTAAATCTTTACCTTGTGCTACATAAGCTCTTCTAAATCTGTAGTGGCTTAGTGCGATACCTAACCATGCGATAAATCCAGTTAATCCACTTGCTGCAACTATATAAGTATATGCGTTAGCACTTGTTAGTTGAATTAAGAAGATTAAAAATACTACTACTGAAGTCGCTATTAATGAAACAACAGGTGTTCCATATTTTGTTACACGTCCAAAGATTGGATATGCTAATTTCTCTTTACTCATAGCGTATAGCATTCTTGTTGAAGCATATAAACCAGAGTTACCAGCTGATAATATTGAAGTTAAGATTACTGCATTCATAACACTAGCTGCTAAAGCAAATCCAGCATTTTTAAATACTATTGTAAATGGTGATTTTGCAATTTCTTCAGCACTTTCAGCTCCTAATAAATCTGGAGAAGTGTAAGGAATTAATAACCCAATTACTAAGATAGCAAGTACGTAGAAAATTAAAATTCTCCAGAAAACTTGTTTAACAGCTTTTGGAATACTTTTTTCTGGTTCTTCACTTTCCCCAGCAGTAATACCAATTAATTCAGTACCTTGGAATGAATATCCAGCGATTAAGAATACTCCTAAAGTCGCAAGTATTTGACTTGATAATGAAGTATCTTCACCGATGAATGGTGCATCTCCAACTGTTAAGTTTTTAAATCCAATATATTCTCCACCTAGGATACCAAAGATAGTTAAGCATCCAACAATTAGGAAAATTATAACAACTACTACTTTGATAAGAGCAAACCAATATTCACTCTCACCATAAACTTTAACACTAAGTGAGTTTAATCCGATAATAATAACTAAGAATAATAAACTCCAAGCCCAGTGTGGTAAAACGCGCATTGGCTCCCAATAACTAATAGCTAGTGCAGATAATTCTACGTCCGCAGCTACTGTAATTACCCAGTTAAACCAATAGTTCCATCCAAGAGCAAATCCAAGTGACGGATCCACATATCTAGATGCATATGTACTAAATGAACCTGACGTTGGAAGATATGTTGCCATCTCCCCAAGAGATGTCATTAAGAAATATACCATAAGTCCTATACATAGATAAGCAACAATTGCTCCTCCTGGTCCTGCACTATGAATTGCTTGACCACTGGTCATGAATAATCCACTACCGATACATCCACCAATCGCTATCATACTAATATGACGCGATCTTAAATTTCTTTTTACTTCATTTGCATTGTTATTGCTATTATTTGTCATAATAAAAACCTCCTCGAAAAAAATAAAAAAGCATAACATCTACCATATTTTGTACAGTGAGTCATACTCTGACATACTCATCCAAAACAAGATATTAGTAGCGCAACATAGCCTTACGACTATGACAGTCCTATACTTATTCAATATAGTCCCAACAATATTAACATAGGATTAATACTGTTTCGGCGACGTTTCCTTTCAGGTAACATCATTAAGCCCTATACTCTCCATTACCCTACTATTAAAAATCGCAACCTCTACCTCACTTATTTTTGTGAGGTATTTATTAAATTTACTGTTTTCAGTATAATACACTTTTTTTATATTGTCAATAACTTTAGTACTGAATTTTTTTATTATTTTTATATTGTGTGGGTTTTCATACCTTTATTAACAATAATTTGATATATTAAAATTAATTCGAAATTTGAATCTGATAAAATAAAAAGGATTAAGATAAATATCCCAATCCTTTTTCATAACATACTAATATCGTTCTACTATCGTACCTTTTTCTGTACTCATCTAACAATAATTTAAGTAAATCTATTTGTTTTTTTAATTTTTTTACACCATTATCTGTATCAGCTACTTTTTTTCTTGTTAATTTATCTACAACTCTACGTGTTGATACAATATCAGTTTCGTCTTTAAGTGCTTTTTTCTTACTTTGGAAAATATCATGGCTCATTATTTGTAATCCATAAGAATTATATGTTAATGTATATCCTCCATGACCTGTTGTTTTATGATATGCTCTTGACATTCCTCCATCAATAACAATCGTACGACCATTAGCTTTTATTGGATCTTCTCCTTTTGTTTCTTTTGACTGGAGTATGTCCATTAATAATATGTCCGTCTTCTTTTAATCCAAATTCTTTTAATAGTTTTACACAAAATTCTTCATTATCTCGTAATTTGTAATATGCATTTTTTACTTCTTCATGAGTTGCTTTATCTTCAATAAAGTATCTTTCAAAAGTAGTCATATCACGTTTTCCCAAATAACGGTGAAAATTCACCTTGCCATAGGTAGAAGAATAATCCATTATCTTCTCTTTCTTCACTATAAAAAAATACTACGAATTTTTTTCTATCAAAAAAGTCTAATAAAAGCTTTACCCTCATATTGTTTATTTTCATATGTGAATTTTTTTGGAAATTACCTTCACTATCTACCGGCATACAACCGTGAATTAGAAGATTACCATTATAACAACTATACATTGCACCTTTATTAATAAATAGTTCGATATGTTTTTTTAATTTTTCACTTGTAACAAATGATTCCCTTAATTTATTTACTACTTTTTTTCTTCATCTTTTCGTTAACTTAAATGGATTTTTTTCTATCGATTGTTGGAAAAATCACATGATTTCATTGGATGTACTTTACCACGTATAACAACCGTCTTTTTATCAAAAATCAATTTTATCTAATAAAAGCTCTAGTTTGTAGATTAAACTCTGGATTTTTTTATCAATTACTTGTTTTTCTAATTTAAACTGAATTATAGCCATAGCTTTGTGCATTCTAGCAATTTGTAAAATCTCATGTTCACTATATTTTTAATTCATCGTCTTTAGAAAGTTTTGGTAAAAAAATTCCTTACAAGGATCCTCTTTATAATATTTTCTCACTTAAATTCAGTAATCCCTCTTAAAGAAATACCATATCTATCTTCAACAATATCTAAATTATCATATCTTGCACAAATACGAATAACATTTGCCATAGATATTCTATCACCTAGATATGCTCCTATCCATAACATATCGTGATTTCCCCATTGAATATCTAATGAGTGATAATTAAAGCAATCTATCCATTATTTTATCAGGTAAAGGTCCTCTATCATACATCTCCCACAATATGTAGATGATCTATAATAAGTTTATGAATACTTAAAGATAGCTCTATAATAAACTTATCTCCCTGCACCTAATTCAATAATATTTTCTAAGATTTTTTTCATAATAATCTTCTTTATCACGAGTTTGCATTTTGTACAATAACTCTTCAATAATATAATCAAAGTCTTTTGGTAATAACTTTCTTACTTTAGAACGCGTATATTTTCTTGCTGCTACTTGCGTTACCTCTAAAAAGTCTTAATAATAGAATCTTTTGGTATTCTTTATATTCTGCAGTTGAAAAATTCTTTTTTTAAAAAGATTTAATTTTTTTCTTCTGGATAATATATTATAGTAGCCAGCAAGTTAAGCTCTTTTTAGGAAGTCTATTCCCAAATACCTCCTTCAACTTTTCTTTTATTACACCAGATCCATTTCGTAGTATGTGATCAAAAAGCTTCATATTCACCATGAATATCACTTAAAAAAATGTTCTGTTCCTTTGGTAATGATAGAATTGCTTCTAAATTAATTATTTCTTTCGTTGTTTCATCTATATTTCTAAAATTTTTCTGATAAAAGTTCTAGATGTTCCTAGATATATTCATAATGTTCTCCTTGAAAATCGTTTTTATATTTTTTTAATTCTACCACTTTTTTTCTTTTTTTATTCAAATAGAAAATACACTTTTATTCTGCAAAAAAACAGAATAAAAGTGTATCATATCTATATTGTATTATCGTAATTTTTCAACGTATTCTTTCATTTCGTTCATTTCTTCTAGAGTATCTGCAACTAGAACAAACATTGTATTACCTTGTAATTCAGCGAACGCTTCTGGCATTCTAAGAACAGCTTTTAATTTATCTTGATATTTATTTCTAATATCATCTTCTGAATATAGATAATCTTTGTAATCACGTCTTGTAGAAGCTAATCCATATTTAGAATCAAGGTTTAATTCACCATTAGTTCCTTTTACTACTTCAGCATATAATTTAAAGAAGTCAAAAGAATGAGCGTAGTTATATACGTCAATAGCAAAAGCACCCGCTGGACGGTTATTATATTCAATCGCTATATAATCATCTTCAGTTTTGAAAAAAATTCAATATGGAAGAATCTTTCTTTCATACCAAATGCTTTTACTGCTTTTTCACCGTACTCTACTAATTTAGGGATCTAGTTCTTTATCAATATAATAAACCCAATCAATTGTATTATTATTTAATAATTCTAGTGGAGTATAGTAGTATACAATACTAGTTGCAAAAAACAATATTTCCTTTAGCATCAACAATACCATCAAATGTTACAATATCAGAAGCACTAACAAATGGTTCTAAGAAATAAGCTGTTTTTCCATCCCATTCTTTTTTGAAGTTTTCTACATCTTTTTTATCTTGTAGTTTAAATGTAGCTGCTGCTCCTACTCCATTATCAGGTTTAGCAATTAAAGGTAATTTTAATTTCTTAACACCTTTGTCTATATCTTTTTCTTTTTTCACTAAGAAACCAGGTACGACAGGTACCCCTGCTTTTTCAAAGTATTTTTTCATCTCAGATTTGTGTTTAGTTTTCTTCAAATCACGTTCTTTTAGACCATAAACATTAAACTGTGTACGTAAAGCAGCATCTAATTCCATCCAGTGCTCATTTTGTGATTCGATTCTATCAATTGGTCCATGTTTGTGGAATAAAAATGCTACCGCTCTTTTTACTTCCTCAACATCATCTAAACTGTTAACTCTAAAATACTCTGTTAAAGCATCTTTTAATCTATCATCAAGTTGATCATATGGTTCCTCCCCTATACCAAGTACATTGAACCCTTGATTTTTCAACTCAATTGAAAATTTTTGAAAATTATGTGGATAATATGGTGATATAACTATATAGTTCATAACTGTGTCCTCTTTCTTTCTTAGTATTGTAAATTATAGATTATAGATTTAACTTTTCTAAAAAGTATGGCATTTGAATTCTCCACCATGGCCAATCGTGGGCAACATCTTCACCCCATACATCAAACCATGCAGGAATATTTTTTTCTTCAAATGCTTTTTTCAGACTATAGAATGATGGTAGTCCATCTTGTTCCCAAGGTCCTAGTCCAGTACATACAATAATGTCTGCAGCACGATAGTGATCAATAAACCAACCATCATTTTGCATCCAAATATTATCACTTGGTGAGTTACGGAAAATTAATTCGTCATTTCCATATTCACCGACAAAGAATCTTGCATCATAAACACCACTAAGTGCTATTACTTTTCCAAATACATCTGGATGTTGTAAGAAGATATTAAATGAATGATAACCTCCCATACTACATCCTGTAGCCATCATTGGTCCAAACCAACCTGTTTTATGTTTAATAAATGGGATAGCTTCTTCTATAACATATTTTTCATATTGTGTGTGTGCTAAAGCTCTATCGTGACCAGCTTTCCAATCACATAACCATGATTCACTATCTACACTAGATAATGTGAAAAACTGAACCTTACCTTGATTAATAAATTCTGCACAAGCATCAATCATACCAAAATCATAGTACTCGTTATGCGTTCCTCCTGATGAAGGGAATACTACTATTGGTAACCCTGCATGCCCATACCTATTTAATGCCATTTCTCTTCCTAAATTACCACTATAGTGGCTTAAATGTTCTATATTCAAATTCTATTCTCCTATTCTTAATTATATTTTTACCAATCTTCACTAATAAATCTTAGGCACTCTGGTAAATATTTTGCCCAACATTCTTCACTATGTTCACCATCGGCTACTACATTTAATTTAATATCTTTTGTAGACAATCCCGCTTCTATAAGTTGACGGTAATAATCCAACGTGGTACTAATATATGACTGTTTTATATTTCCATACGTCAATTCTCTATCAGTATCATCACCTTCATTAGTACCAACTTCTATATATACTTTTTGATTTTCTAACTTATGTTTTGCGATATATCTATCAAATTCTACCTTATTAAGCCAGTTAGCTGATGAAAAAATTCCTAAAGCTCCGACTTTATCTTTATGTTCTAGTCCAATATATTGTGCTATATTTGCACCTAATGAACTTCCTATCATAGCAGTGTACTCTCTTTCAGGTTTAGTACGATATGTTTTATCAATAAAAGGCTTAACTACCTTAATAAAGAAATCTGCATATTCACTTCCCAAACCACCTAATGTTAGCCCAAATGACAGTAATGGAGCATTTGAAAACTTCCACGGTGCATATTCATTCATTCGGCCATCATTATCGTTATCTATTCCGACAATAATCATACGCGGCATATCAGGATTTCTCTTAATAGCCGGTATAACCTTCCATGAATGTCCACTAAAAGATTCACCACTATAAAAAACATTTTGTCCATCGTTCATATAGACAACTGGGTAACTTCTATCTAAATCTTCTGCATATCCTTTAGGTAATAAAACTCTAATTCTTCTATTTTTCCCAGTATAAGGAACTTTTAGATGATGTTCCTTCATTTCTAAATAAAAAAATACGAATGTTTTTTTCATTAATAATGTCCTTTTTTTATTTTATAATTTATTAATATCAATTCTACAATAATATTTTTTTTAAAAAAAGCAAGTAATAGTATGTTTTTTTAATTAATTTTCTGAAAATTTTCAGTTAAATATTTTCTTTACTTTATACTATTAAACAAAAATAAAAAGCTACTATATTGAAAAATCTAGTAGCTTTTTATTTAGAACTATTACCTAATATTTTTTTGTCTTAACTCTTTACCTTTAGATTCAACTTTAACCTTTGGTGTAAGTCGTGTATCTGTTCCTGACGCATAATTAAAAAAAGAGTTTGTCTTTCTGCATAATATTCGTTATATTTCTATTTCATATTTTTTTCTAATGAAAAAAATCAAAGTTATATATTTCTTCAAGTAAAGTTAATACATTATGTAAGTTTTTTTCTACTAAAGTATCTAATTCTTTACTAGTATATGCTTTAGTTACATCAGCACCATGAATAGCTGTCCCTTTTTAGTTGTTCTTAAAAAAACATGACTTCACTAGTTGCTTCAGAAAAAGTCACTTTGTAATATTAAATCACTATTACCTAATCCACGAAGACGATAATCTTTTATAGTTTTTTTCCTAATTTTTGCGATTTCTCGATAAAAATATTCCTAATATATCTTCACTTTTTTTATTAAATAACATTTCACATGCTAAAGAATAAGTTAAAATTTGAGAAATAAAACCTAATTCCAAACTTTCTAAAGAGAAATCTGTTTTACTACTCTTATAATCAATAACCGATATATTTTTTTCTAAGACATCTACTCTATCAATAAAAACCAACAAAGTTAATAGGTGGAATGTTATATTTTTTTACTTAAACTCTTCTCTACTACTTTTATTACTTTCCAATTCACGACATCTAATAACATCATTATGTATTTCTAGTGAAAAACTCTTTTTCTAAAAAAATGTCGGGAGTAAATTTAGTTATTGCATAATATTTTATTTCAACAGAAATAGCTATAATCAATCTATTTATCATATTTTGTAATATATAGTCGTGAGTATTAAGCAGGCTCATTATATTTAAGACATCTATTATATCATTACTAGTGTTATTATATATTACTTCATTTACAACTTGTCTTATATTAAATCTAGATACAATATCTTCATCACTAATAATATCTATATCAATCTTACTACCACTTCTTACAATGAAGTTTACAACTCTGTCATCTGACATAACAGCGTGGAAAAAAATCTACCCATTAATAAAGCTATCTATTTCCACCTTTGTCTCTTCCTTGATACCTAGTATTCTTTTTCACGAAGAATAAATATGGATTTTTTTCTCATAATCTGAAACTTTAGAAATACTAAACTTAGAAAAAAATTATTATTTTTTTAATTGATAAGAAATCTTGAATATTATTTTTCCGATAATTCAAATTTATAATCCTTAATTACTTTCTCTAAATAGTTTATTACTATATCATCTTTATCTATATAAATTTTATCAGTTAATTCACCATGAACCATATAATCCAAATTAGCATTAACTTTTCTTATAGAAACATAATTTTCTAAAAACTTAGCTAATACTTTTGATAGCTTTTCTACCTCTTCTGTTCCACTATCTTTTAATATCCATGAATCGTCGATATAATTTAGAAAAATAAATAGTTAAATTCTTTAATTGTCAGTATTTCTTCTATATTATCTAAATAGTAATCATAATATGATAAATTAAACTCTAAAAATTTTTATCTGTATTCTTTTCTTCTATTCCACTAAGTAAATTTTTCACAACTGCTAAATATGGTGAAGGAAAAACTCTCCTTAAAAGCTTTTTATCTAATAAACTATATGAAATATAGGTCTTCGTTGTTGCTCTAGTTAAAAGCAATATAAGCTACAAATTCTTCATCTATAAGAGCACTTCCCTGTTGTTGGGGATAAGAATATGCTATTATCAATAAATTGTTCTTTATCATTATCATCTAATAATCCATCTTGCTTTGTAGCTGGTAAAAACATCTTTATTAAATCCAATTACAAAAAAACATATTTTTTTTATTTTTCTACCTTAGCTAAATCCATAGTAGACATTATTATTGAGTCGCTTATTTCTGGAATCGAACGATATTTAATTGATTTCAATCCTATTATTAATAACTCTACAAACTTGTTGTATGTAATATTTTCTGAACCAAATCTTTCTAAGATATTATTCAAAAGTTCTAATGTTTTCTTATATACTTGTCGATCAATACTATCAACTTTTTAGCTCTTCAATATCGTCATATTCCCCGTCTTCTTTATCTAAATACATTCTGATATTACAATAATTAAAGAGTTCTTCAATTCTCTTTATATATCTTTTTATTTGAAGATTTTTACTTTTAGAAATCGCCTCTATCTTTTCATAAAGATTAATTAATAAACTCCTTTAATATTTCTAGCTGTTTTGTTGAATATAAAGAGCTACCTTTTGTAAAAGTACTCTTTATTTAAATCTTCTTTATTAACTACTAATCTTTCTTCCAAGATATTTTTCTAAATCAGCTGTAGTAATTGTTTTTACACTATTTAAAAATTTCATTAAAAAGTATATTCTTTAAAAATGGTGGTTAATTAAATTTTTCTTCAAGTGCTAATTTACCAATTAGTTCTTCCTTTTCTAGGCTCTTATAATTTTTTTATAGAAATCTTTTTTTCAGTAATTTTATTATCACCAAACAATACATATGACAGAACACTTAGTTTATACAAATACTCGAAAATTAGTTAAATTTGTTTTTAATAATATTTAAAATTCCATCTCTAAAATTAAATCTTTCAATATTTAAAAGCTTGATCCAAAAATTTAATTAGTCTATGATTACTCACATCAATATCTCTATCAAGATGTATTTCTAATCCATAGTCTCTAAATATATATTCGTAGTTTTCATAAATACTATCTCTATATAAAATTGCGATATCTTCATTATTTACTTCTTTGTATTTTTTTTAATCTCAAGATTTCACGAGAAATAGTCTTAACTTCTAATTCTTTATTTTTTTAGAACGAATAATTTCAACACTATTATCAACATCATTAGCCGATTTAAAAGCTCTATAATACTTATCCGCTAAAGTTAATATTGATTTACCTTGAAATCTGTTACTATATTCATCTAGTATATTATAATTTACTACTTTATTTTCCGAGATTTCCAAATTAATAGTATAAGTTTCTCCATTATTTATTATAGCTATTACTGAGAAGTCAATTTTCACTATTTCTTCTTAGAACTTCATTGATGCTAGCTACCATTTCATGAGATTTTCTAAATACATCTAATTTATATTTTTCGTATTTATAAAGGTCAGCCAAATAAAATCTGTTATATTCTAATTTATCTAAATCATAACCAGCTGCAATTTGTGTTATATCAAAATTAAAATATCTATTGGCGTCACTAACAACACTTAGTACTACTTTTTTTGATTTTTAAAATTAGCTTTTCTATATAGCTGTATTCTTGTGCTGTGAAATTATAATATGCATCTATATAAAATATATACTCACTTAAATCCAGATATTCACTATACAGTAGCAATTCATTTATATAATCTTGCTTATCAAAATATACTGTCTTCTTTAGATAGTCTTGTATACTCTGTATATATTTCTAGTATTGCAGTTAACTTTTTCTCTTCTTGCATTATCTAGAGAAATATTCTTTTTCTAAAAACTCTTCTAGAACATTTACACTAACTTGATATTCCTTTAACTCACGAAGAATATCTGATACTACTTCTATAAAAGAACTATCTTGTAAAAATTCTTTTTCACAAGGAAATTATTTCTATTTTTCCAAATTTTTAGCAGCTTTATAAAAAAATAAAAAGGTTTAATATCTTCCCCTATACTTTTTGAAAGTAATCTACACCTAGCATACCGCTAAATTTTTCTAGATAAACTTGAGAAAGTTCATAACATCTATATCAAATGTACCACCAAATTTTTTTCACAAAGTATTTTTTTCAAAATTAAAACTGTTTTTGTTCCGGGGTTAAAAACTATAATTTTACTATTGAATCTATTTTTTTTCGATATCATTAACTATAAAGTGAGTCTTCCCAAAACCGCTAGGGAGATATTATTAATTCTAACTTCATTATTTCCTCCATCTTATAACATATCAATTTAGTTTTTGAAGTTTGCGATAAAGTAAAAATATCACAAACTTCAAAAAACTTTCTATTCTACTTTATTATACACCAGTTATTCTAACTTTTGCATAGTTATTTTTCTGAATAAACTTCAACTTTTAGATCTTATTCTATCTTTTTAATTCACTTACATGAGAGATAATTCCTATATTTCTACCATAAGATTGTAAATCTATCAATGTAGTTATTGCCGTATCTAATGTTTCACTATCTAATGAACCAAACCCTTCATCAATAAATATAGTTTCTAGAGATATTCCGCCACTTTCATTTTGGATAACTTCCGCTAATCCTAAAAGCAAGTGAAAGTGAAGCTAAAAATAATTCTCCTCCTGATAGTGAATTAACAATTCTATTACTATTTAAATATACATCATATATTTCTATATCTAAACCTTGTAATCCTCCACCTTTGGCTTTTTCTATTCTACGCTCAAATCTATATCTATCATTTCGACATCTGTAACAATCTCTTAGATCCCGCTTCTAATATTAAATCAAGGTAATACCCTGAACATAAGTTTCTAGTGATTTTCTTACTTTCAGTTTTTTTCCAGATAATACATTGCTTAATGTAATAATTTCTCTTACTTCTTTAATATTACTTTCCCAAACTTTGAACTCATTGTATAACTCAGAATAAAGTTCTTTGTTTGTATTGTATGTATTTTTTTGAACAGCTAATTGTTTACCAAAAGTCGCTTACTTTTTCTTCTTGTAATTGTACTCTCTCTTTAATTTCTTCTAAATTCGACTAACTTCTTTTTGATAATTCTTTTTCTAATTTTTTTAATATTATTAGTTAAAGATTTTTTTAGCTAGATTATATGCATCAACTTTTTCCTTATAATCTTTTTAAATCTTTTTAGATCTTCTAATGCTTCATGCGCTTCTTTAAAAATCACTATAATATTCTTTAAGTTTAGAATTATTAAATTTATCTAGTAACTCTTCTAAATCAGAATTTATAGAAATTATGTGTTCTTTATTATTTTTTTATATCAATTTCTAACTCTTTTTCTTTTTAATTGAAGTTGTGATTTTTTTCTTCAGTATACTTCTCGAAATTATTATTAAATTCAGTTACTTGTTGTTCTTGTCCCTTATAATATTCTTTAAAGTCTATTATATCTTGTTGGACTTTTTTTGTTATATTCCTCTATTTTAGCATTAGCCAATGAAAGTTTTTTTCTTTTTAAGTCACCTTCACTCTCAATAATCTTCTCAAGTTCTATAACTTTACTATTAAGTTTATCCAGCTGAATTTGGTTTTCTTCAATAGCTTTTTGACTAACTCTTAATAGTTTTTCATTTTCATCTTTTTCTTTTTTTAATACTTTCTAATTCTGATTCCGAATCAAAAATTGATTACTTTTTTTCTTGCTCATTCAATTGAAGTTGTAATTTTTTTATAATCATCTTGTTCATTTGAAATAATAGTTTCTAATCTAATAATTTCTTTATTTAGTATCTTCATACTCTTTATTGATTAAAGTGTCTTCTTCATGTTTTTACATCTATTACTTCAGGAACATGAATAATTTTTTTGTTGACATAATGGACAATTATCACCATCATGCAATTTTTTTCTAAAAAAAGTATTTAAGATTTCTTTTTCTTTATTTTTCTCTAACTCTTCAACTTTATTTTTTTAGGTCACTTTGTTTTTTTGTCGTAGTAGGTTTTAGCTTATCTATTTTTAGCTTCTAACTCTACTTTATTTTTTTCTAGTGATGACTTATCATTTTTATATTCTTCTAATTTTTCAACTTCTACTTCTTTTTTTACAATAGATAAATCAAATTTTACTTATATTAGTTTTTCAAACTTTCACTCTTCTCAAGTTCTTGTTTGTTACTTTGTTCCAATTTAAGTATGTTTTTCTTTATACTTAGATAACTCTAATTTATTTTTTTGTCAAACTCTTTAAGCTTAGTTTCGCATTCTTTTTTTCTTTAAATGCAAGTTCAAATGCAGAAATATTATCATAGAAATATTTAACTTCAGCTAATTTATTTTTAATTACTTCTATTTCTTTTTTTCTCTACTTCTAGTTTGCTCTCCTAGTTTTACGTTACTATCTCGTTTATTACTATAGTCTTTCAAAATCTTTTTCCAGATCTTCTTTCTTCTTAACAAGTTCATTTTTCTTTCGTTATCAGTTTATTATATTCAGAAATTCTATCTATATTTTTTTCTAGCTCTTCTAGTTTTTTTATAATATTTTTGTATTTCTATTATATTATTTTTCTTCTTTAATTATCTCTTCATATTTTTTTCCTTTAATTCATCAAACTCAACAAACTTATCATTTAATTTAGTTATTTTTCGTATGTTCTTCTCTTAAATTTTTCTAGTTCTTTATTTAAATTAGTAAGACATTTTTCTTTTTTTCAGAAATTATATTTCCTTGGTTATTTATTTGAATATTTACATTTTCAAAATTTTTCTTCTTTTTAAAAAATTCAATTTATCCAACTTTTTCATCGAATATAAATTGATCAAACTTCGTAATCAATTCACGTTCTTTAAGTTTATAGTCATTATCCTGTTCTTTTTGCATAAGCCGAAAGTTTATCGATAAATTTTTGATAAAAAGAATGTATTAAATAACGAACGAAGTGTTTCCTTTTTCTCACTAGATTTAGATAATAGAAAAATCTTTAAACTTACCTTGTGGTAAAATTATTAATTGGCAAAAACTGTTTATCATCTAATCCTATTATTTGTTCTATCTTTTCTTTTTACATCTTGTTCTTTTTGTTGCAAGTACATTCTCGTTATTATCTACTATTTCTATTAGGGCTACTTTCCTGAAGTTTGATTTTTATTTCCTTTTTTTAGTGTAAGCTAGTGTTCTTTCTACCCTATATAGTTTGTTTTTTTAATTCAAAATCAAATATAACTGTTGTTCTTGTTTTATCGTCAGCTGTTTTTTTGTTCTTAAACTAGCTATATCTTTTCCACTAGTAGTTTTTGTTATATAAGGCATAAACAAATGCATCAAATAAGGTTGATTTTCCCAGATCCTGTTTTCCCTGTTATTAAAAAAATATAGGTTCATTAATAATTTTTATCCCATTCAACTATCTCATGTTTATATGGGCCAAATTCTTTTAATTCTAACCTAATTGGTTTCATCTGCTTCCACCTCCTTAACTATACTAACTAAAGTATCTCGTTGTTTTTTTGAAAGTTCTTCTCCTATTTCATCTTTATAAAAACCTTCAATCAGTTCTAATGGAGACTTTTGTAAGAATTTCTTTTTTTATCATAATTTTTATCACTATTTTTCTTTTTTTGTTTTTCGATTTTAGCTGTAAGGTATTAGGATAGTATTCTTTTTATTCTAGGCATTGGATCAGTAACACCTTCTAGTCCACTAAAGCTCCATACTAAAGAAATCTTCTTTATTGTTATATTTTCTCCTGAAATTCTTTTGAGAATATGTCATTATAATCAGCTACTACATTATGCATTTTTCTTTTTTTTGTTTTAGCTCTATAAATTCTTCATTTAGACTGTCTTTTGAAATATCAACTAATCTATAACCTTTAGTATTTTTTGCTTCTGAAAATGAGTAAGCTAACGGGCTACCGCTGTATTTAATTTTCTCATTATTTAAAGCATTTGGATTATGTAAGTGACCAAGTGCAACATAATCAAATTTTTCAAAAATCTCTATTGCCACATTTTCTACTGTTCCTACCGATATTTCTCTTTCAGAATCAGTCTCTAATCCTCCAGCAACAAATGTGTGAGCCACAAGAATATTTACCCTTGTTTCATCTAAATTTTTATATATTTCATCAATAATTCTTTTAGTAGCACTATTATGTGTTGTTAGACTATCATCATCAAAAATAAGCTCTAGCTTCGTATGGTTCAAAAATATGGTAATAAATATATGTCAGCATCTTTAAATTCAATTTTTTTAAACGCTTGTTTTAATTCAGTATGTAGATAAAAAAATCATGTTTACTAAACCATGCTTCACCTACTGCCAATCTTTCCCTACTATCATGATTTCCACTAATCGCAAAAAAATAGGTATATTATTTTTCTATATTTAGTTCTACTAGTAATTCTTGTAATAAAATGGTAGCCTCTTTACTAGGTACACTTCTATCATATAAATCTCAGCAATAATAATGAAATCTATATTATCTTTTTTTATATCAGCTATTAAATTTTTCTAATACAAACTTTTTGATCCAAAAGAAGATCAACTCCTTGTAACTTTCTTCCAATATGCCAGTCAGCTGTATGAATAAATTTCACTCTTATCACCTCCAATAATTTTATTGTTCGCCTATATATTATATCAAAATTTACACTATATGTATTCACATATTAATTAACTTTTATTGCAAAATGATTTTTTTCAAAATATGATATAATTATAAATATTTATATAAGGAGGTACTTTTTATGAATTGGTTTGAAATTGTCTTAATAGATGGTAACCGTGGTTTAATAAATTTAAATAATGTAATTGATGTTTGGAAAGATCTTAATGCTGACTATGCAACAATCTTACAGGTAAATGGTGATGAACTTGAAATACCTGCTTCTGAATATGATAGATTGAAAAAAATGTATTAAACCTTAAAGGATATGTTTTTAGGGCGGTGGTTTCTAATATGGGTAGATTCTTAAAAAAATCTTTTTTTATCACTTACTGCAATTAGCTACGTTCTTTATTTTGGATATAATTACTACCAAAAATAAAAACTAACAACAATCAAGGTGATGAAGACAAAAACTAATATAGAAAATATTGTGAAAAAAACGAAAATAATTCACAAGAAGATATTGAAGGTACTGTTGTAGCTAAACGTAGTACTGAAAAATAACTCTAATAATAATAACAATAATAGTACTAATAAGGATAACAAAAAAATACTAATAACGAGAATAAGAACACAAATGGTGATAACAACACTAACAGTGAAAATAGTACTAATGAAAATAATAAAAATTAATTTATAAAGTACTAGGAGGATATTGTATGAAAAAGAAAACATTGAAAAAAATAATAGGTATATTTTTATCAACTTCATTAATATTTACTACTGTTGGTGCAGCAAATCTTGACTTTGCAGTAGCAAAATCACGTTCTTCATCTCATTCATCATCTAGAAGCTCGAAACCTAGCAGCAGTAAATCTAGTTCAAAACCGAAATCTTCAAGTAGCAAATCGTCAGATTCTAGCTCTTCTAGTTCGTCTAGTTCTAGTACAACTCGAACAAGACACTTTAGCAGCGGATCACGTTATAATTCAAATTACAACAGTTATAACAACGAAGATTATAAGAAAAAATATATGAATTATCTAAACAATAACTACCGTACAAGTGGATTCTTCACTAGAAGTAGTATTGTAAATGGTATGCTATGGGGATTATTATTCAATAGTTTATCTACTCATAGCTTTGCTAATGCTTCTAACGAACAAAAAGAACTAGCTGAGAATATTAAAGCTAGTAAAGTTCCAGTTTACATGATAGAAGTAAAAAAACTAAAAAAATGGTGAAACTAAATATGCGACTGTTACAAAAGAACAGTATGATAAAAATTAAAGAAGGCGATGAAATTTCTCTAAAAAAATGGAAATTTAGAAATTAAATCTTCTAAACAATAATAAATAGTGGATTAATATTATTTAGTATTAATCCACTATTTTTTTATTTACAATACTTTTCTCTAAGTATTTTTGATGCTGCAACCATATTCTCTAATTTTTTTTGAATTATTGGATAAGGATTAAGTGGTCTCTTAGCAAATGTTGCAAATCCACAGTCTGGATTTAACCAAATTCTTTCTGGTGGTAAAAATTGAAGTACTTCTTCTACTCTAGCAACTATTTCTTCTGGAGTTTCTATTACTTCACTTCTGGGATTAACGCAACCAAACCCTAACATAACTCTTGTATCTAAAAAATTATTAGAAAACAGTTTTTCCACTTCTCCTGCCCTAGGTGTAGAAAATTCGAGAGCTAACATATCTAAATCAAGTGCATCAAAAAACTTACCTAATTTATCATATGCTCCTTGTAACAATACACTCTCATCAGTAGTCCAGTTTACCTCTACATACATGCATGATACTTAATACCCCATCATGTTTTCTTATTTCTTCCAACACTGGCTCCAGCAACTCTCTAGCAAATTTTAATTCTTTGTCAACCTTGACTTTCTCTGATAAAGCACCTCAGTAGAAAGAATTATCAGCTTTTTCATTTGTAAAAACAACTTCTGACAATATAGGTTCATCTATTTGAATTATATTTACACCTTCTTGAACAAGATGTCTTATTTCATTTTTCAGTAACTCTACTACATCATGTCCTAGCTCTTTTCTTCCTTCATAGACTTTACCTGTAATTTCTCTTAGCCACATTGATCTAGTTAGCAAATACGGACTTGGTAAAGTGACCTTATAATCTCTATCAATAAATTTTTGAAAATTATGTACTTCTAATTCATTTAGTCTACGTGTAGTATCTATTTTAGAATAACAAATTGGACTATTCATTGTATTATCTGCTGCATCCATTTCTTCTAAACTTTTTATTAAAAGCTTTCAAGATTAGTAGTAATTTCTTTTAAGTCATTCATACTTAATAACTTAATTCCATCAACCATTTCTGCAACATAGCTCATATAGTTATCCCTATTTAATTCTCCACTAACTAATACATCAATTCCGCAATCCTTTTGCAACTCTACCACTTTTTGTGTCTCTTCTAACAATTTTTTTCACTATAAAGTGATTTAAATTTATCATAATTATTACTGCTTTCCTTTAGCGATAATAATTCTTTAGACCTTGGTAAACTTCCAATTAATGTGGTAGAAAAAAAGGTTTAAATTTTTCCTTTCATAACTCTACCTCCTAATATAAGTATTAAGGGGTTAATAATTCTTATTTACTAACCCCTAGAAATTATTATGGTTCTACTACTAATTCACTATTTGATAGTATATCAACAACTTCTGACATTGTTGTAATTCCACCTACTTTTAGGTAATCAGTTAAATCATAATAATCTACACAAATACCGCAAGAAAGTACTTTAACACCACGTGATTCTAATTCTACTAAATCTTCTAGCGACTCTGAACCTTTAGTTGTTAATTTTACCCCTTCTCCATAGAAAATTATATGTTGAGGTACGTGTTCTTTTTGAGTAAGAGTATGAATAAATCCTTTCATAAGGTTATCAATTAGAACTTGTTCTCCACTTCCCATTCCTGTTGATTTAATAACAACATCATATGTTTTAGCCATTTTAAAGCCTCCCTTTTTGAAATAATTTTTATATATTAATTATAACATCGTTGTAAAAATAAAGTCTACAAATTATAAAAATACATATATTTTTATATTTTAAAATATAGAGTTTAATTTAAAAATATTTAAAAGTAAATTTGTTATATTATTAGAATTCACCTTCAGTTTTTAAAAAAATATTTTATTTTTTTATTTCTTATAAAAAAAGCTCAGTTAATATTCTTAACTGAGCTTCAAATTTTATTCTTCTGAATATTTAGCTTTACGTGCTGCTTTTTCACGTGCTGCTTTGTCTAATTCTTTTTTACGTAGACGAATAGACTCTGGAGTTACTTCTAAGTACTCATCATCGTTTAAGTACTCTAAGCTTTCCTCTAACGTCATAATACGAGCTTTTTTAAGTGTTACAGTTTGATCTTTTGTTGAAGAACGTACGTTTGTTTGTGCTTTAGCTTTTGTAATATTTACTGTTAAGTCATTTTCACGGTTATTTTCCCCAACAATCATACCACCATAAACATCAGTTCCTGGTTCAATAAATACTGTTCCACGATCTTCTAAACTTGAGATTGAGTATGCAGTTGATTGACCATTTTCTAATGCAACTAATACACCATTACGTCTTCCACCAACTTTACCTTTTTGCATTGGTTGATAAGAGTCAAAAGTATGGTTAATAATTCCATAACCTTTAGTCATAGACATAAATTCAGTACTATATCCGATTAATCCACGAGCTGGTACATTAAAGATAAGACGAGTTTGTCCATTACCGTCAGCTTGCATATCAATCATATCACCTTTACGTTGTCCTAATGATTCAATTACTGCTCCTACACTTTCGTCTGGAACGTCTACTTGAACACGTTCAACAGGCTCACAGTCAACTCCATCAATATTACGGATAATAACTTCAGGTTTAGATACTTGAAGTTCAAATCCTTCACGTCTTAAATTCTCAATTAAGATTGAAAGGTGAAGTTCTCCACGTCCACTAACAACCCATGAATCACTAGTATTTGGTTCTACACGTAAAGATACGTCAGTTTCTAATTGCTGCATTAGTCTATCTTCAAGTTTACGAGCAGTTACAAATTTACCTTCTTTACCTGCAAATGGTGAATTGTTTACTAAGAATGTCATTTGAAGTGTTGGCTCATCAATATGTAATACTGGTAGAGCTTCCTGATGATCTGAAGGACATACTGTTTCACCTACGTTGATGTCATCCATACCACTTACCGCTACGATATCACCAGCATGTGCTTCATTAATTTCTTCACGTTTTAATCCAAAGTAACCGAAGATTTTAGTTACACGGAAGTTTTTAACAGTTCCGTCAAGTTTCATTAGAGAAACAGATTCCCCAACTTTCATACTTCCACGGAATACACGTCCAATACCAATACGTCCAACATAGTCATTATAGTCTAATAATGCTACTTGGAATTGTAATGGTTCCTCTCTATTATCAACAGGTGCAGGCACGTAATCGATAATAGTATCGTATAGACATTGCATGTTTTCATCTTGTAAGCTAGGATCACTTTCTAATGAAGCTGTTCCGTTAATAGCTGATGCATAAACTACAGGGAATTCCAGTTGATCATCATTAGCACCTAATTCGATAAATAGGTCGATTACTTCATCTACTACTTCTTCTGGACGAGCAGAATCTTTATCTATTTTGTTAACAACAACTATTGGTTTTAAGTTTTGTTCTAAAGCTTTTTTAAGTACGAATCTAGTTTGAGGCATTGTTCCTTCATAAGCATCGACTACTAAAAGAACTCCATCAACCATTTTCATAATACGTTCAACTTCTCCACCAAAGTCAGCGTGTCCCGGTGTATCAAGTATATTTATTCTTTTTCCTTTATAATCAATTGCAGTATTTTTTGCTAAAATAGTAATACCACGTTCTCTCTCTAAATCATTAGAATCCATCGCTCTTTCTTCAACATGTTCATTAGAACGGAAAATTCCTGATTGTTTTAATAATTCATCAACCAAAGTAGTTTTACCGTGGTCAACGTGAGCAATAATAGCTATATTTCTAATATCATCTCTTAATTGTACTGACATTTTTTTCTCCTTGTGTAATTCACTTATAAAACAAATTATATAATGTATTTTCATTATAATAATTATACATCTAAATAATTAATCTAACTTTTCAATAATACCACTATTTTGACATCTTGTAAATAAAAAAATACAAGTAAATTTCTCATATTTTTTTAGTACTAGTTTATTACAAGTTTAAAAGAAAAAGAAGATTGAGAAAAATCTCAATCTTCTTTATTTTAAAAGCTTTCTATTCTATGGGTGATGAGGAATCATCCATCCTAGTATTCCACTTGCTTGTAGATAAACTATAATACACACTATAATTAGTAAGAAGAAACTGTGTTTAACTGTAAATTTAAGTAAGTCAGATTCTTTACCAACTAATCCAACCGCTGCTGCTGCAACTGCGATAGATTGTGGAGAAATCATCTTACCTACAACCCCTCCAGATGCGTTGGCTGCTACTGCAACTAATGGATCCATTCCAACTCCGTTAGCTGTAACTTGTTGAAGTTTACCGAATAGTAAGTTAGCTGACGTATCTGATCCTGTAATGAATACTCCGATCCAACCAAGAGCCGGTGATAATACTAAGAATGCTTTTCCTGTTGCTGCTAAAGCAGATCCTAGAGTATTTGACATACCTGAAGCATTCATGATGTATGCAAATCCTACTACGAAACAGATTGTTAATAATGCTAGTTTAACTTCTGAGAATGTTTCAACAAAAGTTTTGAATGTATCTTTCCAGCTAAGTTTGATAATGAACTTAGATAGTAAAGCTGCTACAAGAATACCAGTTCCGATAGAACCAATAAGGTCTAATTTAAATACAGCTGCAATTTCTTTATGAGAAATAGAGTTGATTATGTTGTTGTGGATAAGTGGAACTTTAGGGTTAAGAGCAATTGTTTTAAAGTATGCTTTAACTGGTTTTAATGTCCATACAAAGATAATGATTGTTAATACTAGGAATGGAGACCATGCAACAAAGATATCTTTTAATGAATGAGCTGGTACATTTTGTTTATCTTTTTGATCTTCATCTTCACCTTCAAATCTCCAAGTTGTTTTAGGTTTCCAGAATTGAAGTAAAATAACGATAGAAATTAATGATACTAATGAAGAAAGAATGTCAGGTAATTGTTCTCCCATATAGTTAGAACTTAAGAATTGAGCAATCGCGAATGAACCACCAGATACTAATAATGCTGGCCAAACTTCCATAGTTTTCTTGAATCCAGCCATAATTAATACTAAGTAGAATGGAATAAAGATAGAAACTAATGGTAATTGACGTCCGATCATTGCTGCGATTTCAGTTGCTGCGATTGGTGTTCCGTTAGCATATGTAGCTAATCCGTCTAAAGCTGTTACTGGTGCTCCAACTGCTCCGAAAGCAACTGGTGCAGTGTTAGCTACCATACAGATACCTGCTGCGTATAAAGGTTTAAATCCTAAACCTACTAAAAGTGCTGCTGTAATAGCAACTGGTGCTCCAAATCCTGCAGCCCCTTCTAAGAATGCTCCGAATGAGAAAGCGATAATTAACGCTTGGATACGTCTGTCATCTGTTAATGATGTAATACTATCACGAATAATTGCAAAGTGACCACTTTTGACTGTCATTTTGTATAAAAATACAGATGTTAAAATAATCCAAGAAATTGGAAGTAATCCATAAACCATACCGTGAATTGTTGACATTGCTGCGAATTGGAATGGCATTTTGAAGAATACAACAGCTACTACAATAGCAACTATAAGTGTAAGCAACCCTGTTAGCCAACCTTTTACTTTAAATCCTGCTAGTGCAACAAGATAGAAAACTATAGGTATTAACGCAACAAGTGCAGAAATATAAAGATTATCAGCCACTGGCTGTAATAATTGAGTGAATTTTTCCATAAATACACTACTCCTTTTAAAAATATATTTTGTTTTTGCAAGAAAATCATTAATATATATACGTGAAATAAAAAAACTTATATTCCATACCAAATATTATTATAAAAATAACCTAATATTCTGTATAAAAAAATTTCTCGAAAAATCCCCTTATCAGTTATAATACAGAAAAAAATAACTGTATTATTTTTTTGAAAATTTCAAACGAAAATAATGTAATTTACAATAATTTTAGTATTGATTTTCTTAATGACATTTAATATTGTAGCACGCTTTCATAAAAAAAGTAAAGCGTTTTTTTATAAAAGTTTTTTTATCCGATTTTCGTAAATATTATTAAATCAATATTTAATACCTACTATTTTTTTGAAATGTATTACAGTATATTTATGAAACAGTTATAAGTTACTATATTTTTAAATATAGACATTTTTCTTATTTTTTTGTCTAAAAATTATTTTTTTACTATTATCCCAAAAAAAGAAAAAGTACATTACCACGGATAATTGGTAATATACTTTCCTCTATGTCTATACAATAAAAAAATTGTTATTTAATATCTCTGCTTATCTTTTAATGCTCTATTAATTTCCTTATTAGCTTCTTTTTTTGTTTTTAGTACGTGACGTTTATCATAATTTTTTTCTTACCTTTTGCAACACCTATTAAAAGTTTTGCATAACCATTTTTTATATATAGTTTTAAGGGTATAATACTAATTCCAGCCTCATTTTGAGCATTAGTTAGTATTGCAATTTGTTTTTTCTTCAGTAATAGCTTTCTAACACGTAGTGGTTCGTGATTAAATCTATTACCTTCTTCAAAGTGAGAAATATGCATATTGTAAACAAACATTTCTCCTCGTCTAGTTTGACAATATGAGTCTTTAAGATTTATTCTACCTCGACGAATTGATTTTATCTCAGTACCTGTTAGCACTAATCCAGCTTCATAAGTATCTTCAATGAAATAATCATGACTAGCTTTTTTATTTTGTGCTATAACTCTACTCTCTTTATTCATATATATCTTCCTCTATTTTCTATTTTTTTATTAAAGATTTATGTTTTAAAAATTTTTAAAGTCTATTTCATAATTTTCTAAAGTCTACATTAGCAACTTTAACTATTGCTTCATCTCCAAGACGATATATTTTTTTATTTCGTCTACCTATCAATAACATATTCTTCTCATCATATGTATAATAGTCATCATTCATTGCTTTAATATGCACTAAACCTTCTATATTATTCTCTAGAGTAATAAATACACCAAAGTTTGTTACACTAGAAACAACACCTCTAAATGTTTGTTCCTGATACTTCATCATATACTCACATTTTTTCATCTTATCTACTTCACGTTCACAATCAACTGCACGCTTTTCATATTCAGACGAACTTTCAGCTAACTCAGGAAGTTTAGTCGCATAATGTTCTAATGTAGATTCTTTAACATCCCCTTCAAACAAATACTTCCTAATCATTCTATGAACTAGTAAATCAGGATAACGTCTTATCGGTGATGTAAAATGCGTATAATACTTAGTTGCTAAGGCAAAGTGGCCCAATATTTGTTGTTGAATATCTTGCCTGATTCATCGTTCTAAGCAGTATAGTTGATAACATAGGCTCTATAACTTCACCTTTAAACTTCCTTAACATATTTGATAACATGTATGGTTCAACTTCTTCTATACTACCTTTTACTCTGTAACCAAAGCTTGCAGAAATATCAAAGAATTGTTTTAACTTTTGAACTTTAGGTTCTTCGTGAATCCTGTAGACAAATGGTACTTGCATCCAATAGAAATGTTCACCAATTACTTCATTTGCACTAAGCATAAAGTCTTCTATTAATCTTTCTGCTACACCACGTTCACGTAATACAACATCTAGTACTTCACCTTTTTCATCTACAACAATTTTTGACTCAGGTTTGTCAAAATCTATTGCTCCTCGTTTTTCACGGTTTAACCTAATTTTTTTAGATAATTCCAAGGCTGTTCTTAACATTGGAACATATGGTTTATATTCTTCAATAGTTTCTTTATTATCTTCGTAAACTTCATTAACTTTTTTGTATGTTAGTCTACCTTTTGATTCTATTATTGCTGGATAAATATCATAACTCTCAGGTATTCCTTTATCCGTAAAATCAATATCACAACAGATTGTATATCTTAATACATGTGGGTTTAATGAACAAATATTGTTTGAAAGCTTTCTAGGCAACATAGGGACTACTCTATCAGCTAAATAAACACTACATCCTCGTTTAGAAGCTTCTATATCTAATGGGCTATCTTCAACGACATAGCGGCTAACATCAGCAATAAACACTTTTAATCGATATCCTTTTTTTGTTTTAACAACTGATATCGCATCATCTAAGTCTTTAGCATCATCTCCATCTATTGTTACAATCATCTCTTTTGTACAATCACGATATTTATCTTCTATTTCTATTTTATCACTTATATTTTTAGTTTGTTCTTCTACATCTTCTGGAAATTCACTAGGGATTCCATGTTTATAAATAACAGATAATATGTCTACTCCTGGATCATCTTTATGACCTAGAGATTTTAAAATAATACCTTTATGATCTTCAAAACTAACTTTAGAATAATCAGTTATTTCAACTAATACCTTACTACCATCAACTAAATTAAAGTTCTTAGCATTAGTAATTTTTAATATATTTACTAATATTTTTATCATCACTTTTGACGAAAAGAAAAATACTTAGCGTTAGTTAGTGTTCCTACCGTATACTTAGTGTTTCTTTCAATAACTTTTTGAACTATTCCTTCTATATTTCTATTATCACTATAAACACTATCTACTTTTACTAGTACCTTTATCTCCGCTCATAGCACTTTGAGTGAATCCTTTTAGGAACATATACTTCTATTCCTAAATTCTCCGAATAAACAAAAAGCAAATCCCTTTTCTGATGTATTCTAATTATTCCTTCTATTTCTAATTCTTCTTTTTACATAAAGAAATTTTTTTCATTCGGTAACTGTATTATTGTTGATTTTTGTTCTAATTTTCCAACATATTTAACTAGTTCAACAAAAATCTTTTGCAGATTCTACTTCTAGTTTTTTTCTTTTAAATCTTCTATACTTAATACTTTATACTGTTTAAATAAATTTATGATTTTTTCTAACATTTAACCCTCCTTTATTGCTAATTAAATTTTCTTATAATTACTAAATACTAGAATTTATAATTTCAGTTCAAAAAAATTCTATGGATTTAGTATTTGTTAATACAATATTTTTTTACTAAAAAATAAACCTAAAATGAAAGTACATTTTAGGTTTATTACTTTAATCTATAATTTTAACCAAGTAAGACACACTAGTGATATAAAAAAATATTAGTCCTAAAACTATAGTAATTCTTTGTAAAAACTAATTCAGCACCTCTTACTTTTTTTGTTTACCGAACAATTCTTCTGCTCCACCAGTTAATCCAGATAGACCACCAGATTTACTGTCTTGTAATAATACTACGATTATTAGCAAAATACTGCTCATTATTGCTGTTGCCATTAAAAAAGTGTGCATACTCTCCTCCTAAAATACTAATTCATTAATACAATACAACTTATAATATCATATTTTTTTAGAAAAAGCAAACCTTATTAAACTATTTTTGTAAAGATAATTCTACCAGATGAAGTTTGAAGAACACTCTGCACTTCGACTTCAATATTTTTCCCTACATATCGTTTTCCATTTTCAACAACTATCATAGTTCCGTCTTCAGTATAAGCAACACCTTGATTATTTTCTTTACCTTCTCTTAATACTTGAACTTTTAATCTCTCACCAGTTGTTAAAATTGGTTTAACTGCATTACTTAAATCATTAACATTAAGAACTTTAATTGATTGAAGTGTTGCAAGTTTGTTTAGATTGTAGTCTGTTGTAATAATCGCACATTTATATTGTAAAGCATAGTCAATAAGTAAATTATCAACACCTTTGTGTTCATTATAATTATATTTATTGTCAATCTCAAGATTAATTTCTTTCATCTTTTGTAAGTCTTCAACACAGTCAAGTCCTAATCTACCTTTGGCACGTTTTAAAGGATCTTCTGAATCTGCGATAAGTTGCAATTCTTTTAACACAAACTCTGGGAACAATAATTTTCCCTTCTAAAAAGCCTGTTTGAGCAACATCATGAATACGTGAATCTATAAGTGCGCTTGTGTCTATGATTTTAGCAATTACCTCAGTTGTCTTTTTAGTCTTAGATTTTGATTCCTTTTCTTTATTTTTACTTCCAAACTTAACTGTAGCTAAAGAGTTAAGAAACTCTCCTTCTCTTCTATATCCTAGAACTAGTCCCAAATAACCAAAGATAAAATAAATTATAGCAGAAATAACTCTTCCCATAATTCCAGCTCCAACTACTATATCAACTCCTGATGATAATAGTGATGCTAGTAGAAGACCTAGTATTAAACCGATAGTTGTAAAAACTATTTTTTGAATTGGCATCTTGGTTAAACGATCTTCTATGCTTTTTAATCTTGTTACAAATCTATCAGAAAATAATAAAGACATTAATACAAATAGTATTGCCATTGCAACTGTAACAGCTATTCTTAAGACCGTTGGATTCATAGAAGGAAAAACATTGTTATTAACTAGTGCACTAGTTGTCAATGATCCTGCTGTTATACCAAGGAATAATGAAATTACCATTAATGCTTTTTTTCAACATATAATCACTCCTTTTTATATTTTTTTTTGTAAAAATATTTTTTTAAATTTGATAGAAAAGTTAGATAATAATCTAAATTTCTAATAAATCTAACATATTCTATCTTTTATTCTACTACATTCGCTTAAAAAAATTAATATAAGTTTTTTTAAAAAAATAATTATTATATTTTTTTATTACAAATGTTACATTTTATTTAATAAAACAGAATAGAACTAGTATAGAGTGTTCTACACTAGTTCTATATTTAATTTAAAATACATTGCCAAATGCTATATCTAGACACTCTCTTATATCTTTTACAGGTATTATTTCTATACCTGATGGGAATTCTGAATTTTTCATATTCCCAACTGGCACAATAACCCTTTTGAATCCATGTTTTTTTGCTTCATTTATTCTTTGTTCTATACGACTAACTCTTCTTACTTCACCAGTCAGACCTACTTCTCCAATAAAGCAATCATTCATATCAACCGCTACATCTTTAAAACTTGATGCTACTGCAACAACAACACCTAAATCAACTGCGGGATCATCTATTTTCACCCCACCAGATACTTTAACATATACATCTTGTTGTTGTAATAAATATCCTGCTTTTTTTTCTAAAACAGCCATAAGCAAAATTAATTTATTGTACTCTAATCCTGTAGATATTCTACGAGGATTATTAAAAGCTGTCGGTGTCGTTAGAGATTGAATCTCGACTAATAACGGTCGACTTCCTTCCATTGTACTTATAATAGTAGCACCTGCAAGATTTTTACTTCGTTCTTCTAAAAACATTTGTGATGGATTAGCTAGGTCTTCTAATCCACTAGTTTTCATTTCGAAAATACCTATTTCATTAGTAGAACCAAAACGGTTTTTTACCGCTCTTAATATTCTATAACTATGTTGATTTTCTCCTTCAAAGTATAGAACAGTATCTACCATATGCTCTAACATACGAGGTCCTGCTATTGTACCTTCTTTTGTCACATGACCTACTATAAAAATAGCAATATTTAAGCTTTTTGCTATTTTCATAAGTTGTTGCGTACATTCTCTTACTTGAGTAATACTACCAGGAGAATTTTCTAAATTAGGATTATAGATGGTCTGTATAGAGTCAATAACTAAAAACTTTGGTTTTATTTTTTTTACTACTTGATAGATCAAATTTAAATCAGTTTGAGCATAAACATAAAGCTCATCAGTATTATTTTTTAATCTATCTGCTCTTATTTTAACTTGTCTTACAGACTCTTCCCCTGTAACATATAGAACATCATGTTCTTTTGCTAAATATGCTGAAATTTGTAATAGAAGTGTAGATTTCCCTATCCCAGGGTCACCACCAAGGAGCACTAATGATCCTCCTACTACTCCTCCACCTAAAACTCTATTTAGTTCACTGCTATCTGTAAGTGTTCTAGGTACATCTTGTGTAGAGACAGCTTTTAATTTACCTGCCTCTACACGTTCTGCATCATTTGTTGTTGCTTCAAAACTAGTATGTTTTGTTGCTTTTTTTGCTTCTAGAAACTTCTTCCATCGATGCCCATTTTTTACAATTTGGACATCTTCCCATGTATTTTAAACTTTGATAACCACATGCATTACATTCATATTTTACATTAACTTTCGCCATGATTACCTCTTAGTTTTTTTCACTACAAATTTATCATTTTTATAATCAATATTTATAGTACCAGTTAAATCTGGGTTTCTTAGTAATTCTTCACTAAGTAAATCTTCTATATTTTTTTGAATACTACGTTTTAATGGACGAGCACCATATTCTCTAATACTTCCATCTTCAACGATTTTAGCCATAGCTTTTTTTACTTAATTTAATATTGATATCTCTATCTTCTAAACGTTTAGATAAACCATTAATTAATAATTGAGCAATTTTCTCTAGTTCTTCTTTTTCTAGAGTTTTTGAAATACAATTATATCATCAATTCTGTTTAAGAACTCTGGTCTATATTGTTTTTTCAGTGCTTCCATCATAGTATTTTGAACATTTTTGTAGTCATTTTTAATAGATTCACTACCACCAAATCCAACAAATTTTTGTTCTTTTAATTCACTAACTCCAACATTTGAAGTCATGATAATGATAGTATTTTTGAAGTCTACTGTACGACCTGAAGCATCTGTTAGGCGTCCATCATCTAATACTTGTAATAGAATATTAAATATAGATGGATGAGCTTTTTCAATTTCATCAAATAACACTACTGAATATGGTTTTTGACGAACTTGTTCAGAAAGCTGACCAGCTTCTTCATATCCAACATAACCTGGAGGCGCTCCTACTAATCTACTAATAGAATGTGGCTCCATATATTCACTCATATCTATTCTTATCATATTATCTTCAGAACTGAATAACGCTTCTGATAAGCTCTTAGCTAACTCAGTTTTACCTACCCCTGTAGGTCCTAAGAAGATAAAACTTCCGATAGGTCTATTTTGAGCTTTAAATCCGCTTCTTGCACGTCTTACAGCTTTAGCAAGGCTCACTACAGCATCATCTTGACCAATTACACGCTCGTGTAAGATTTCTTCTAATTTAAGTAATCTTTCACTTTCTGTTTCAGTTAATTTAGTTACTGGAACTCCTGTCCAAGCAGCTAATACTTCTGCAACATTATCAGCTGTAATCTTAATTTTATCTTTGCTTAAACTATCTTGCCAAGAAATTTTAAATTGTTCTATTTTATTTAAAATTTGATTAACTTCATCACGTTTTTGTGCCGCAACTTCAAATTCTTGGTTCATTACAGCTCTATCTTTTTCTTTATTTAAGCGACTTAGTTCTTCTTCATACTCTTTTAATTTATCTGGAGATTTATAGAATCTAAGTTTTCACTTTTGAACATGCCTCATCTATTAAGTCGATAGCTTTATCTGGTAAGCATCTATCTGTAATATATGTAGTACTTAGTTTTACAGCTGCATCAATAGCCTCGTCTAAGATTTCTACATTATGATGATCTTCATATTTGTGACGTAATCCTTTTAAGATTTCTATAGAGTTATCTGTATCCGGCTCTTCAACTTTAATCGGTTGGAAACGACGCTCTAAGGCAGCATCTTTTTCGAAATATTTTCTATATTCTTCTGTAGTTGTTGCCCCTATACATTGGATTAAACCACGAGATAATGCAGGTTTTAAGATATTAGATGCATCAGCACTTCCTTCTGTACCACCTGCTCCTATAATAGTATGAATTTCATCGATAAATAGAATAATATCTCCAGCTTCTTCAATTTCTGAGATAATATTTTTTAATCTCTCTTCAAACTCACCACGGTATTTAGTACCCGCAAGTAATGTCCCCATATCAAGTACCATTACTCTTTTACCTAGTAGGTTACTCGGAACATTTTGAGAAACTATTCTTTCTGCTAATCCTTCTACGATAGCAGTTTTACCAACACCAGGTTCCCCAATAAGAACTGGGTTGTTTTTAGTACGTCTATTTAAAATTTCAATCATACGTGTAATTTCTTTATCACGTGCTAAAACTGGATCTAGTTTATTATTTAATGCATCTCTTGTTAAATCTTTTGCTAATGAATTTAATGTTTTTGTTTTTTCTGAACTATCATCAGAAGCCTCTAATTTTTTAAATCCATCAAATAGTTTTGAGAACAATCCTTGACTTTGTTTTAATAATTCAAAAAGTTCAGTAATTATTACACTTGTATTTATATTGAATTTCTCAGTTAATAATCTATGTACTGTACTATTTTGTTCATTTAATAAAGATAATAGTAAGTGTTCACTAGTTACTACAAAGCTAGAAGTATCATCAGCAAATTGTTGACTTTTCTCTATAGTTCTAACTGCTCCATTAGTGTAATCTATCTTCATTAGAACATTTTTATGGAATTCCGTTCCTTCAAGTTCATCTTCATAAAATTCCGCAACACTCTTTCTGAAATCATCATAATAAATTCCGTGTTTATTTAATGTTCTACAAGAAAGAGTATTTTTCATACTTAGCATTGCTAATAGTAAATGTTCTGTTCCCAACAGCTTTTACACCAAAGTCATTTGCTTCTTCTTTTGCTGTAGTTAAAACCATAAGTGCCGTTTCATTAAATCTTATGTACATAACTTTATCCTCTCTTATTATATTTTATATTTTCTAAAAACTTAATAGTCATATCTTTTAGATGCGCTTTAGTGCTAGTTTGCATTTTTTCAGCAACATCATCATTAACATATTCTAAAAATTGATTGTACGTAGCAACTACAGTATCAACACTATCAGCAAAATGATTATAATCAAACTTTATCAATATACCCTTTATCTAAAAAGTATTTTTTTACTATTCTTACTGCTTCTTCAACTTCTATTGTATCTCCATCGATATTATCTATCAAATAATCTATATAGTCAGTATCATTATGAAGAGTTATTTTTAGTTATTCTAATAAACCCTCCACCCACCTCGTTTACTTTCAATAATAAAGCCATGTTCTGGAGTAAAACGAGTTTTTATAACATAGTTCAACTGAGAAGGTACACAATCAAATTTTTGTGCAACATTACTTCTTTTTATTACTATTTGATTTTCTGACGCTTCTTCAAATAATTCCTTTATATACTGTTCCAGTATATCAGTCATATTGTTATTCATAAGGTCACCCTCCTTTATTGACTAAAATTGACCTTTAAATAAATTATACTATATATTATTTATTTTTGTACACTAAAATACTATATATTTAACTATAACAATATCACTTAAAGAATCTGTGTAAATAAAAAACCACAAACATTAAGTCTGCGGTTTTAAATAAAAATTATTTCTGTTTTTGTTTAGATCTTCTATTAAAAATTAGGTTCATAACAATCGCTACTACAGTTCCTAGTACAATACCACTATCAGTAAATGTACGAATAAATGATGGAAGTTGAGCGAATGCCGAAGGTACTGTTGTAACACCTAATCCTAATCCTACTGAACAAGCAATAATCATTAGATTTTCTTGTTTAGCAAAGTCTGTGTTCCTAACATTTTAACACCGTAAGCAAGAACCATACCAAACATACTTATCATTGCTCCACCTAATACTGGTTGAGGAACGATTGTTGCAAATGCTCCAACTTTAGGAATAGATCCAAATACTAGTAGTAATAAGACCATTACATACATAACCTTTTTACTTTTTACACCAGAAATTTGAACTAAACCAACGTTTTGTGAATATGTAGTATATGGAAAAGCATTAAATGTTGAACCAATCATTACTGCTAATCCTTCTGCTAAATATCCTCTTCTTAAATCATTTTCTTTAATTGGTTTATCACAGATATTTCCTAGGGCATAATATACACCTGTTGATTCAATCATACTCACAATACCAACAATTACAAATGTTAATATCGAACTTCCATGAAACTCAAATCCTGAAAATTTAAATGGTGTTGGATGTTGGAACCAATCGGCTCCTAAAACTTTATCAAAACTTACCATTCCCATAAAGCTAGCAATAACTGTACCAACTACTATACCTATTAATATTGCGATAGATTGAATAAATCCAGTAGTAAATTTAAATATCACTAAGATTATTGCTAATGTTATACAAGCTAGTAATATATATTTAGGATTCCCAAAATCTGAAACATCTTCTCCACCAGCAATGTAATTCATTGCAGTTGGAACTAATGTTATACCTATAATAGTAACAACACTACCTGTAACTACAGGAGGGAATAATTTTGCTACTTTAGCAAAATATAGGTGCTATTAATACAACAACTAATCCTGAAACAAAAATAGATCCATACATTGTAGCAAGACCAGCACTTTTACCAATTGTTATCATTGGAGCAAGAGCTGTAAATGTACATCCTAATACAACAGGTAGTCCAATACCTGTAAATTTACCTCTATATACTTGTAAAAATGTTGCAACACCACACATAAAAATATCAACTGATACTAAATATGTAGTTTGCTCTGCTGTGAGCCCTAAACCTTTGGCAACAAGTATAGGTACGATAACTGCACCTGCATACATCGCCAGTACGTGCTGTAAGCTTAAAATAAATGTTTTCAAAACAATGTCTCCTTTTATTATTGTTTGCACAATCATCAATAATATGGAAAAGTCTCTAAAAATAAAAAAACTACCTATAAAAAATATTATAGGCACTTTCTTCATACAGTCATTCTATATTTTAAAATATAAATAATAACATTATTAAAAAGAATGCCCATAGTCATCATAATTTACGGTTAGATGGTAGAAACTTGCAAGCCATATTCTTGCTATTATATGTGCGTGATTTTCTATATATAATAGCAACTTTTTTTATTTTTTGCAAGGGTTTTTTTATCATTTTCCATATATTTTTTATATATTTCTATTTATATACAATTGAAAACGTATAATTATAATTTTAAACTAAAAGACTAGTGATAAAAATTCACTAGTCTTTTTTGTTTATTCTATAACTTTTAGTTTTCCTCTAAAGTCATCTAAACTTTTATAACCTTTTTCTTTCATTACTTCTTGAAGCTCTTTCTGCTAATCTAGAAAATACTGCTACACCTTCTTTATGTAATGTTGTTCCTACTTGAACTAAATCTGCTCCACATAAAATATGCTCAAATACATCTCTACCATTTATTACTCCACCTGTACCTATAATTTTTATACTAGGATTTAGGCGTTCTCTAAATGCTCGAACATTTGCTAAAGCTGTAGGTTTAATATATTCACCTCCAAGTCCCCCAAAACCACCTTTAGGTTTTATTACTACTTGTTCTTTATCAATATCAATGTATAATCCATTTCCTACACTATTTACACTATTAACATAAGTTAAAGGAAACTTGTTTAGTATTTTTGCCATTTCATCAAAGTGGGCAATATCAAAATATGGAGGTAATTTAACACCTAATGGTTTTGTAAAGAATGTAAATACCTCACTTAATAATTTCTCAGTTAATTCAAAATCATAAGCGATTTGCGGTTTGCCTGGTACATTTGGACATGATAAATTAAATTCTGTAACTCCCTCATACTCGCTTTCTTGAATTTTTTTCAGTAAAGAAATATTTTCCTCATAACTCATACCAGTTACTGATAAAAATTGCAATTTAGCTCCTTCTTTTTGTCGTTTAATTACATAATCTAAGTAGTAATCTAAACCATTATTTGGTAATCCCATTGAATTAATACTTCCTAAGGCAGTATCATAATATCTAGGTTCAGGATTTCCCTCTCTAAAATCTCGAGTTGCAGTTTTTGTTACAAAAGCTCCTGCAGTACTGTTAGCCAATTCATCTAATTCCTCAGTTGTCATACAGTGTACACCAGATGCATTCATTAGTGGATTAGATAATTCTACATCTAAAAAAATTAGTTTTTTTAACATTCTTTAAACCTCCTAAGTTTACTAAATATAGTTTATCATAAAAATATAATTAATAACCATTGTTAAAAAGAAATACCATATCAATATTTTTCAGTAAATTATATTTTATCTTATTTAATACTTAAAGTTCTCTACTGCTTTTTGATCTCTCAATTAGTTTTTCCATATACCTTAGAATGCTCTAACAAGTAACTATGTTTTCCTTGGCACTCAACTATTCCATTATCTAAGACAATAATTTTATCGACATTTTCTATTGATTTAAGTCTATGAGAAATAACAATTACTGTTTTATTTTTTTTATAAGATTATTTAAACTATCTTGAATTTTTTTCTCATTTTCTACATCTAATGCTGCAGATATCTCATCTAAAATAACTATAGGAGAATCTTTCAAAAATGCTCTGGCTATTGATAATCTTTGTCTTTCTCCTCCAGATAAGGTCGCTCCATTTTCACCAACTATTGTATTGTACCCATTCTCTAAATCATCTATAAAATCACAACAAGCCATCTTCGCAGCTGCCATAACTTCTTCATCAGTAGCACTACTACGTCCAATTCTTATATTTTCCATAATAGATGTATTGAATAATACAACATCTTGGAAGACTATTGAAACATATTTATACAGTGTGTCTGTAGAAATTTCTTTTATATCATGTCCATCTATAATTATCTGTCCATCATCATAATCATATAATCTAGATATTAATTTTAAAATACTAGTTTTACCACATCCTGAAACACCTACTAGTGCTGTAACTTCATTTTGATTAGCTGTAAAACTGACATCTTTCAATACTGGACTATCTTTATCATAACCAAATTTTACATTTTTTTAATTCAATACCAAAATTATCCAATTTAATCTCTTTACCTTTTTTTGAATTTGAGTTTCTCTCAATTCTTTGATTCGTTTGATACGAGCATCTAGGTAAAAATAATTCTGAAGTATTCGCAGCTAATCCATCAACTATATCTTTCATTTTCATCGCAACAAATATATAACCGATTAAATACAATATATTAATACTTCCACTCGCATAAAGTGCTGTTCCAACTATTATTACGACTACTAAAGTTCCTTGAGCAACAACCCATGATAAAAAAATAAAGGTATAAATAGTACCATTTCTACTTTAAGTTTTTAATTTTTTTCACTTTTTATCCATATCTTTATTCAATTTTTCTCTTATCTTATTACCTAAACCAAAACTTTTTAATATCTTGTTGAAGTTCAATCGCTTCTTGGAAGCTTTCAGAATTATGACGAAGTTGCTCAAAATTTTCATATTGTTTTTTTAATTGAATTCTTTTAGAAACTAGTATTAGAGAATAACTTAGGACTACAGGTATCATTATTGATAAACCTAAATATATATTCCCAACTAACATAAGTATAGACATAATAGGGAAGAAAAGTATAAATCCTATAATTTTTGCCATTGCATGACTCATTGCATGTTCTATTGCTTCAACATCTTTCATAACAGTTTGACTTATATCTGATAAGTTGTGTTTTGAAAAAAATATGCAAGAGGAAGTTTACTTAATGTTGTAGCTATATCTATTCTTAAATTAGCACTTTCTTTATAGGTTGCACTATATAATGCATCATATTCTTTAGCCAAAAGTACATATATAACAATCAATACCACTATTGATATTACTATATATAGATATTTACTTTTAACATTCCTAATAAAAGTTCATCTACTAATATCATAAGTAACATAGCAGGAAACATATTTGAAAAAAATATACTAGAAATGATAAAATACTGGCTCTAATTAAATCACTCGCTCCTTGATTTGTTAAAGCAAACCAATTTTTAATTTTATTTTTCATAATTAACCCTCCACTCATTTGCTTTTACTATATAAACTTTGGAGTTTTTTTATACTCACCATCTAAAGCCATCAACTCCCTATCAGTTCCACGTTCTATTATTTCCCCATTATCCATAACTAATATCTCATCTACATTTCTAATACTAGGTAATCTATGAGCAATCATAATAACCATTTTATCTTTTATTAAATTTGAAAATGCACGTTGCAATTCATATTCATTTTCTGGATCAACTGCTGCACTAGCTTCATCCATAATAATAATTTTTGCATCTTTTAATATTGCACGAGCAATTGCAATACGTTGTTTTTCACCACCTGATAGATATACTCCCTTAGTACCTATTTGAGTTTGTTCCCTTTCACTAAATTTATCAAGAATACTATCACATCCCGCTAAACTCATAGCAGTCATAACTTCTTCATAAGAGGCATCAGCTTTACCAATTTTAACATTATCATAGATTGAGGTTTTAAATAGTTTCACATTTTGAAAAACAAACGCAATATTATTAATCAAAGCCTCTTCAGTGTATGAACTTATACTTTTATCTCCAATTTTGATAACTCCACCATCTACCTTATAAAAACCAGAAATTAGTTTTGCAATAGTAGATTTACCACTTCCAGATGATCCTACTAGAGCATAGCTTTTATTTTCTTCTAAACTAAAACTCAAATCATTTATAATTTTTTTATCAGTATACCCAAAGCTAACATTTTCAAATGTAATATTATAATTTTTCAAACTCATTATTAGTACCAAATGTTAATTTATTACTATTCATTTCTTCAAAAAAATACTCTCTAGTTTTTTTCAACAACAGATTGTCCCATAAATGCATACATCGATACGTACATTATTGCCATTAATGAAACAAACAGTGCTCCGCTTAAAAAAATAGTACCATAATCAATTCAACAGCCAACATTTTTGGATCTTCAATATTGTAAAACAGTAAAAAGAATTGGAATTACCATAGCTATAAAAGCTAAAAAAAGAACCATTGAAATCCAACAAAACCTCGTTTACAAGACATAGCATATTCTAAAGAATATTTAGAATAATTTTTTTAATAGCTGTATTTAAGGCTTTAAATGATTCAACACTGATACCAAAAAAATTTTAATAACTTGAATTCCTCTAACATACTCTACTGTTTCACTACTTAAAGTTTCTAAAGATTCTTGATAAATCTTCATAAATTCTTTTTCACCAGTCATCATAGATAGAGATATTCCTCCAACAATACTAAGTATTATCAGAATAATCCCTACTTTTATACTAACTAAGAATCCAAGTACTAATAATAGAATTGGCATTAATATAGCTCCAGCATTATCAGGTATTAAATGAGCTACAATCATATGTGTATCCGTTGCATTATCATCTATTATTTTTTTCTTGTTTTTTTCCTGAAGGATGAGTATCAAAAAAACTAAAAGCTCGCTTTTTGATAATCCCTCGATTCCGTATTTTTCTAAGATTTGTTTCCAATCTAAATCCTAATACATGTGTTACTAATCCAGCAATTCCATATAATGTAATACCAATAATTAGTAAACCAACTATACAAAAATCCATAATACTTAGCATTCTCTATATTGTTATAAACAATTATTTCAATTAAAAACTTACTTAAATAATAGTATCCCCATACTTTGAATACTACTGACAACATAGATAATAAAAATCCCTATATATGCCAAATATCGTTCTTTAGGAACATAAGATAAAAATTTTTTTATATACTGTTAACATAATTTCCTCCTTATTTTTTTGTATAAACTCCCAGTTAAATTAGTACTTTAACAATAATTTAAAAACCCTTACATTAATTTTTATCACTCTTGTTTATAATTGTAAATAATAATTATTATCAGTTATATAAAAAAAGTAAAGAATTGTTAAAAATTCAATTCTTTACTTTTAATACTTATTTATTTAGTTTTAGCAAATATATCTAAATCTATGTATTCACCATTCAATACTTCGTGTTCTACAAGTGTAGCTTCTTTAAAATAACCTAAACGTTGAGGAACACTTGCACTCTTTTAATTTTCAGGATGTACCCTAATTTGTAATTTATGTAGTTTTAATTCTTTAAAAGAATACTTTTCTATTATATCAACGGCTTGTGTCATTATACCATAACCTTCAAAATTTTCACTAAGCCAATAGCCAACTTCAGCCCTTTTTGAACTTCTATTTATATTATGAAGGTCAATCATTCCTGCTACATTTTCATCTACTAGGATAATAAACATCATCATTTCTTCTTTATGAATCTTTTCTATACTATACTCAAGGAATTGTTCCTCATCCTGAACTGATTTCATATCCATTACCCAAGGTAAGTACTTTTGATAGTCTTAATCTTTCTTCTACTATTACTTTTATAAATATCTTCAGCATATTTTTATCAGGTAATACTAGTTTACATTCACTACCATTGTTTAAAAATAAACTTCTTTGTTTTATAAATAAACATTGTACACTCCCTATTCGTTTTCTAATTCATCTACAGCTTCTTTTAATAATTTCATATGAATGATGTTGAGCTTCTTCATCATAAATATATGAATTAATCATAAGTTCATCAAAATCCTACTCTACGTTTTAAATCAGCAATTTGTTTTTTTTACTGTTTCTTTACTACCAATAAACGAAACTTTTAGTCATTTGTTTAACTACAGATTTTCTCATGATCTACTATTTCATCGTGTTCAAAAGCTATTGGTCCAAAATGTGGAACCTTCGTAGTCGCAATATAGTTTTTCCAAACAGCTTCTTCTGATTGAACTGGTGGAACCATTCCTTGTGGATTACTAGTTATTATATTTAAAAATGACTGAATTTGTGTAGTTGAAAGCATTTTTGCCTCTTCATCTGTATCAGCCACTACTGCATTAGCTCCCAAGATTACATAAGGTTCTTTTAAGACATCAGATGGTTTAAAATAATGTCTATAAATAGCTACCGCATTTTCCATCATAGCAGGTGCAAAGTGTGATGCAAATGAATATGGTAATCCTAATTCTGCAGCTAAATATGCACTATCTGTACTAGATCCAAGAATATAAAATGGTACATCTAAACCTGCTGCTGGATATGCATGAACTGGTCTAGTATCTTTAAAGTAACCTGAAAGTTCAAGTATTTCTTTTTTAAAATCTAGTTCTCTATTTGTATCTCTTCTTATAGCTCTAGCAGTATTATAATCTGTGCCAGGTGCACGACCTAATCCTAAATCTACACGACCTGGATATAATGTTTCTAACGTACCATATTGTTCAGCAACTAAATATGGACTATGATTTGGAAGCATAACTCCACCTGAACCAACTCTTATATTTTTTGTATTAGCTAAAGTGTGTTGTATTAATAGTTGTGTCGCACTACTAGCAACACTTTTTGTATTATGATGCTCAGCAACCCAATATCTCTCATATCCTAATTGTTCTGTTTTTGCGCTAATCTTACCATCGCATCAATCGCATCTTTAAAGTTCTCTCCACTTCTAAGTGGTGCTAAATTTAATACTGATAATTTCATATTATTCAACCTACCTTTTTATAATTATTTCACTTGTTTTAGTAGTTCATCTGCAACAACTATTCCTAAATTATTTGCCGCAAGTGGACTATCTCCTGTAATTAGATTTCTATCAATATGAACCTGTCCACTGATAGCTTCATTTATCATTTTCGCACCCAGATTCTTTTCAATTCTTCGTTAATAAATCATTTTAGTTTTCCTGCATATCCTATTTCTTTGTTAAGCACCTTCATCTATACTTACCAGAAGACAGTCATTCACATCCTTAAATAAAAATTCTTCTCATCTATGTTCTTGCCAAAGCGTCGCTGGTCCGTGACACAATCATAATTTTTAATATTATTTAACGCCCATTTTAGCACATCTTTTAATTTCTTACTAGGTAAATTAATAAGCGCCCATGTCCTCCAGACAAACACACCTTAAATATGGTGAATCTCTGTTGCACCCTGATCTAAAATCGTATTCACTCTTGTGATTTTCAAACCACATATATTTACAGGTGTCTGGTAACACTTTTCATCTTTTCCGCATTGCTCCATATTTCTAATTCCTCACAGACCCTGATAACGTTGGGCAATATCAATTCAAATCTAAATCATCTATGTAAAAATGAGAATATACCAACGGATGATTCTCTGTTGAAAATATTTATTATTAATACTTTCAGGATATTCACGAAGGATCACAAACTTTATACCTCTCCAATTCAGAACAAGATTCTATCAAACTTAACCATCAAAATTTGTAACTGACCAGTATGGGTTACTTTAATGAATAATCTGATGAAATATGCATTATGCCTCAGCCTCATCTTTTACCGGTTCAATTGTTAATTTGTCATTTATTATATCCTCACCAATTATATATATTGCTTCATTTGGTTTGTGCAACAAGTTATATTCTTAAATTTAAACGTTCATTAACTTACCCTGCAAATTCATCACAGTTTTTCTATATTCAGCCACAATAGTTTGGGTAGCATGTCTTCAATATTTTTCTGATGGAGTTAGCCTCCATCACACACACGCCTCTTTATATCTTCAGCTGAAGGAAATTGTCTTTCAATAACTCCACGTTAAGTATTTCTCGAATTTTGACTAACATCTAGATGTCGCACCTCAAAACTAAGGGAAATCTTTCACTTAACCACAATTTCAAGAATATTTCCTCTGCTCATTTAAATAATGCAAACTATAATATTCATTTAAAGTAATATGGCTGCTCCTTTACTTAAAGCTTTCCTCCAGCTCATTACTAATATTTTTCATTGCATTATGAAAAGATAGCCATTTACTTTCACTAATTCATCTTTGATTCATATCGCACCATCTTTATTGCTTGCGCAAGCAAGTACTTTTTAAACTATCTACACTACTTTATCTCTATTTTTCTGTCATATATTTTTGATCTTACACATAGAAATAATCTCTTTTATTACTTTATCATATTATAGTTCTAAAGAAAAACATCTTTAGTCTAAATTTTCAATACACTTTGATAATATTCCTTTATTATGTTCTTTATATATAGGTGATTTTATCTTTACTTCTAAATATGGGACTACAAACTTTCCCTCGATAGTTTTTTATCAAACCATTCTTTCACTGACATTATATCCTATTTTCCATCTCTCATAATTAATTCATGGTATTTAAACAATAAATGTACTCATACTCAAATACATAATTAATCAGTTGCACATGTTTCTTTTCTCAGCCATTTCTCGAAGGGCACGAACATTTCTAGTGTTGTCCTCAAAAAGCTGTTGTCTCAGGTAATTTTGATATCAGTTCTTCATGCCAGTCTCATCTTTTCCTCCATTGATAAAAGTAGACTGTCTAAAATACGTGTTTGGATATTTTTCCAGTAGTCACTTCTCATCAAATCTTCTTTTGTAGTTTTATTTGTATGATAATCTTCAATCATTTCACAAAAATTATCTTTCTTTGTAGCAGACTTTTAAAGTATCCCCAGACATGATGTAAAGCAGTTAATTTACTTGACCTTTATCCTCTGGTAAATTAATTGCTTGTTTTATAAAGCTTTATCTACTTTTTCTAAAGACACCTCTTCTTGTTTTTAGCATGTTCTAATTTCCAATATATCTTTACTTGAACGATCCTAAAACCAAATATTTATTTTTGCCCATTGCTTTTGGCAGAGAACTTTTCCTATATCCAATATGTACCTTTCTTAAACATTATTTAACTAATTAATATTGTGTATTATATTTTTAAATCTCTTTACTATAATCATTAAACAAAGTATATTAAATATTTACAAATAATGAAAGGAGTGATCATATCTGGGTGATTACAGGAACGATTTAGTCGAGTCACTCTTCATATATTAGTAGCTTTATTAGATATCTAAAAGCTTTATAAATGAATTTAGATATCAATAAACATCATACTATGTTCTCTAAGCTAACTTCGTTAAATTTTCCAGGTTCTTTGGGTCAGCCCTTAATAATATAATTTCTAAAACACCAACGAGATGTTTCCATATACATATAGTTCTGAATATACCTGATGATGCTAAATGTGTAGTGGACAATAGTAGCAGAAAGAAAGCCATTTGAGAACCAATGTGCCACCTCTGGTGCCATCATATCTCGTAGTAATGGTAATGAGAATAAAGTTGCAAACTGTAATACTCCATAGAAATACATCTATAAAGATAATATAAATCGTGCATAAACACTTATCCAGATAGCATAGTCAAGCATTTGTTGTTTTTATTACCTCTATGATTATATAAAAAGAATGGCATCATAAGAGCGATTGAAGACCAATCGGCTACAAATGTTAATAAACGAAAACATAATTTGCTAAAATCTTTTAATAGTATTCTATCTTTTCACTTCTAAAGATAGCAATTAATAATACTGCCATAGCTAATGGGAATAAGACCTTGTTTTATTAAATATACTTCCTGTCATAATATTAAACGGTATGCCTAAACCAAAACAAAATGCAAAGTGGCTGACAACAGCAAAACTCATAAGTCTTAGAAATATTTTTAATATCTTTTAGTATAATAACATCCTTCTGCGATAAAATACCACATAATTGGTGCTGTCAAGCGCCCCAACTATATGCATAAGTACTGGTATTGGTTCTTTAACTAAACCTGGATATAATAGCCATGCTGAAAATGATCTATCGTCATAGCAATTATAGCTATATATTTTAACTGCGTTCCATCAAATTTTAAATTTTTCATTATCTTCCTTTTCAATATTATTTATAACTATAAATTATACCATATATAATCCCATAATTAGGGATAATGAGGGAGTACTTTATACTATCTGGCATATAACAATGCTAATCATATTTATACACATTACAACTATTTCTCTAAGCATAACTTGTAACACTAATGACTAACACTGAAGAAGCCTTTCGAAAGTCGGTTGAAAAGACTCACTTTATTTCTTTTGAGCAAATTAAAATAAAATATCTTCTGGTTTTAGTTTTATCTTCTTCAGTAATTTCTCTAATTACTTTTACACGGTGTCCTGCCTGTCTAATAACACCAGCTGGGATATCTTTTATTAACTACACTTCAGACTAATAATCGAAATCCCTTCACCACCATTGTAACTCCTCCGACAAACTCGTTGAATGTTTGTCTAATCCAGCATTGTCTTCTAAAGTTATGAGTAAGCAGATGTCCTTACTCCCTTTTCCACACGTTGTTCGGGATGCATTGCATTGCGCCCTGAGCAGCGCATATGCATGCGCATAATAAATGCCCGCATTGCCAATGTTAACGGGCGAAGCATCGTATTACGCGGTTGTAATTAATAAAAGCAAAATCCAGTCGACATGAGTATTAAACCCACAATCACAGCGAAAGCTGGCTCAATAAACACATAGTACTGGAAAGATGTCTCTAACACTCTTTAAAATATTTTACGTTCATCTTTTGTTCTTTGGCATAGTTTTGGATTATATTTCCAGCATAATTCCTTTGCATATTACCTTGTTTTCCATAGGTGCATTTTCCTTGTCCACTCTGTATGCTATAGTTTATTTTGTTTCATTATTTCTAACGATTCATCTTTGATCCTCCTAAAGATCTTAGTATTCTTAGCACTGCATATACAGCTATCTCTAGACTATCCATATATTGTGCTAATGACTTATTAAATTTTTCATAGTCAGCCTTGAAATTCCTCTGTAACACATCCCACTGAACATCTAACTACTTGGAGTTGATTATAGAAAGTTATCATCAATGGTACTCCAATTATTTTTAGAAATTCACGTATAGTCATATTTCCAGCTTCTTCTAATTCCATAACTTGTTCTTTTGAGTTTTATATTTATTATTTTATCGTCAACAAGAACTTCTACATTATCATAATAATCGTAAGCTAATTTAACTCCTTTACAAATATGCTCCCAACCTACTCTATAAGTTAATCTATATTCTGCAAATAGCCATCCATTTTCTTTTTTTACACCTAGTAAAAGCATAATATTCATCTCCTGGTACTCATAATGTATTTTTATTATTAGTTTAATTATATTCTAACTAATACTTATAAGCAATAAAAATACCTAAGTAATTTCACTTAGACATTTTTAATTTTATCTTTCTTTTTGTCAAAAATACCATCTTTCATTCGATAAACATGATCACATTTTTCAATCATTCTATTATCATGTGTTACCATAATAATAGATTTATTTTTCTCTACACTCTTTTGACAGTAAATCGACTACTTCAAACGCTCTATCTGAGTCAAGACTTGCTGTAGGTTCATCGGCTAAGATAATTGCAGGATCATTGTAAAGAGCTCTAGCTATAGCTAGACGTTGTCTCTCTCCTCCTGATAAAGTCTTTTGGTAATTTATTTTCTAAATGTTCAATTCCTAGTTCTTTAAACAATGCATGTTTATCTTGAATTGTTTGTTTATTATTCTTATTTATTCTATCAACTAATTCTAACTGTTGTTTGGCAGTTAAAAATGGCACTAAATTAGATGCTTGCAGAACAAAAACCAATATCATTAAAAGCGTAATCTAGCTCTTTCTTTTTCTGATAAATTAGTATAATCTTTACCATTAATAATTATTTGCCCTTTAGACGGGTTTGTAATCCTCCAGCTAAAGTTAAGAAAGTTGATTTACCTGAACCTGACGGACCGATTATCGCAATAAATTGACCTTCTTCTATTTTAAAATTTGTTTCTTTTAATGCTTCTATTTCATTATTTCCATCTTTGTATGACTTAGTAACATTTTTAAATTCTAATACATTCATATAACACCTACCCTATTGCTTTTAATGGATCAATTTTTCTAATAGCTAAAACTGAGAATAAAGTTCCCACTAAAGAAAAAACGATTAAACTAACGAAGATAATGCTGTAATAAAGTCCATTACCTAAAAATGGTACTGCTGGTGGTAAAACAAGTGAAGTTAACCATGTACTAACAGTCCCAAAATACTTCCTATAAGCGAAAGTATGAATGTTTTGAGATAAGACAGCCGAACCTATAGTTTTATTTGAAATACCTTGAGCTTTCATAATTCCAAAAATAGGTGTTTTCTGAATAGTAAGTACATACATGAAAAATTCCTATAATAATAGCTGAAATAACTATTAAGAATCCTATCATTAAACCAAAAAGTTAGATTTTGAGCACTATATCAGGTAGTTCATTAATAAAGTCATCTACACTTACTTTTTGAAATACTGAACTATCATAATCTTTTAATTCACCTTTTACTACAAAAGCATTAATCATAGGATTATCAGTAACTTTTATTAGCTCCATATTTTAAAAGTTTGAAAATCATTAATATTTATATATATAACTGGAGCAACATTAAATCTAGATTTTTCTGTATAACCTACTATTTTTAATTCAGTATCAGAGTTTGCTGTTTTAATAGTATCTCCAATAGCAAAAGCCTTCTTTTTCAGATAAACTCTTTTCAATCACTACTTCATTTTCTGCTTCAAAACTTCTTCCTTCTATTATCGGTGGAATCAAGAAACTCCCACTATTCACTCCAAAAATACTAATCTTCTGTTTAACATCATCATTTGAATTCTTTTCAGTCTTAGCAACTGTAACCATTTGACTAAATGGCTCAACATTATCCGCAGATAACGATGATTTATCCGATAATTTAAGATTTGATAAAGCTAAAGTTCTATTAGCCTCTGAAGAAAGTAATACTGTATCTGCCTTCCAATGATCAATAGAAGATCTATTCTGATCAATCAATCCAAAAGCCAATCCAGATAAGAAAAACATCAAATAAGAAACTAGTGTAAGTAAAGCTACAATAAGACTATACCTAAGCTTTAGCGTCTTTTTATTTCATTAATAGCTAAAAACATTTTTCCTCCTAAAATTTTTATTATTTATATTTGTGTCCATAAATTGCTATTACATAGCATATATAATATAAGTTTTAAAGTCAAATTATTGAACTATAAAAAGATAGTCAATTATTCTTCAATTTCCTTAAAATAATCTTTCTTTCTTTTATTATTAATATCAATAAAAAGCCTTTCAAATAATTTGAAAGACTCTCTTACCCTAATGATTTATTACCTAAATTTATTACTATTGATTTTAACGTTATTTTCTATCTTACTTCTTATTAATCCAATCACTAATTATTTTAGCTATTTCTCTAGGTTTCTGTGTATAAAGTTCATGCTCATAGTTTTCTAACATCGTAATATCAAAAGTTTGATGGTAGTTGACTAAGTGCTTCTTTTCTCCCTCCGGTTCTTCTTTGATAAACCGGCTGCAATAAATAATACATCTTTTTAGAATCTAGATTTGTCTCATAGGTTTTTATACTTCGTCTTAATCTAAGTAAATTAAGTACTTCTCAGAGTCTAAATCTCAATTCAAATTTCTTTTGTTTATAATATTATATCGATAAGAATATCTTACCGCTTCGTCTAGACTTTTTGACCAATAGCTAGACTGAGATTTTTCATTAGCTATGACTTCTTCTATATCATGAAAAACTTGTTGTTTAAAATATCCTTTAGTGTCCTCTAGTTCATCTATCTAGAGACATAATTTTCGTCTAGGTTTAAATAACCTCCATCTAGTAAAAACAAGTTTTGTTACTTGTGAAAAACTGTGATCCTAGATAACGAGCTAAATCACCACCTAGTGAATGACCGATTAAATAAAACCTCTTCTAAAATCTTTCTATTTCATTTTTAACCAGTTTAGTAAATCTTCCTCATTTTGTAAATTTTCTATATATGGGTTTAAAATACTACGTTTCCATCAAGCTCTTCAATAAAATCTTTAGCGTGATAATAGTGCTACCTAAGCCACCTATAAAAATATATTTATTTTTGATTCATTATCCCTTCATCTCCTTAAAATATTTAGATAAATACAAAATCAATATTTTTCAATAACATCTTTGCTGATTCATATCATTATTTAAAGAAAAATCCAGTTGCAAAAATGATAACTTAAAACTATGATTCATATTGTATAAGATAAGTCCTTCTATTGCATATGCAAAAAACACATATATATAAGCCAAACAACAGACCTTTATAATACAAGAAAATATACCTTTTAGTATTAGACTATATCTCTCCATTTTATTTTGGCATAATAAAGATATTATCCATAATAACATTATTTCAAATACTTTATGTGAAAAATTTTCAAATAGAATTGATTCATCTGTTCTAATTACGAGTATTCAATTATTCTCGCAATTAAGCAAATAGTAATAATTGTAAAACAGTTTAATATAGGTTTTTAATAAATACATTACACTCTCCTACTATTTTTATCTGATGATTATAATGCATTCCAAATAAATATAAATGCAAAGACACATCCCCAAAGCATTATTAGTTTTTGCTTTTAACTATCAACATTCCATATATCGCAACAAATGTCGTAATTAATTCAATAATTCTCAAAAATCTGATTTTATAGGATGAAATAGTAGACAGATTAATACGCAAGTAATTGCTCCATAGTTTCAACCAAGTACTTTTTGTCGGATAACGTTTGTTGATTTTATCCAGATATTACAGCATAGTTAAAACCTTCAAAAATCCCACATACTAGTAAAAATCAAACACATACCTAGTATATTTATTGGAAATTCATCAGATCAGTACATGTCTAGTTAAAAGAAATATGCAATGGATGATATCCTTTAAAATTCCTGAAGCAAAGATATAAATAATTACTGAAGAAAACTAACAATAGTTCTCTAGTATTGATTTAACAATATTATCCATCTTTAATCCATAACTAGAAATTTTCTTTTCTAAAAATCATAATACTAACTATTCCTAATCCAGCAACTCCAAACTGGATACCAGCATTTAGCAATAGCTTAAAACAACATTAATATTTTCATTGAAATAAAACTATTAATTTGTTTTTGCATATACTGCATACACTCCAAATACTAAGAATGTAACAATTCTATAATCATTAAATCTAAATCTAGTTTTTCTCTTCTACTGTAAGTTGTTTTTGCTCATAAACTTTAACTCCTTTGCCTTTTATCGCTTTTCTTCACTATTTAAACTTTTATTATACTACATAAAAATCATATAATGCATTATTTATATTGAAGTATAAACGTGATATAATAAAAGAAATAGAGATATTTAATATGTATTTAAATAATGAAAACTTTAAAAAGGAGTTTAATTATCTCTGCAGATAATTAATAATAAAGGGTCTACATCATTGTAGAGAAAGAAATTAAGGTAACGTGTTATGTCAAAAACAAGATTCAAAAAACCAACAAAAATTTATGTCATTTATGTTTAGGGGAAAAGAGATATTTAAACCATTAAATACAGGTTATATAGATGAAAAAGTAAGCTGTATTAGGGAATATGTCGCAAGACTTACTTTTTATACAAAAAGATGGTTATACAATCATGATTGATGCTGATATAACTACGATAGACTGGCAGAAAAATGAATTGGCTGGATATCAATCAAAATGTATAAATGAAATACTGATTACACATCAAGATACCGACCATGTTGGAAAAGCTATTGAAATAGATAGTGATAATTTATTTAAAGAATCAAAATATATATTGGAAAGAGTTGAAATGATTATTTAGAAGAAGAAAACGCGTAAGGTTTATTGGGGTTATATAACCACCTCAGGTAACATATAGTAAACGAAAACTCTAATCGATGATAGTGAGGTTTTTTATCCATCAAACTATCAAAGGTGAAGCCTTTTCTTGTTCCATGGCATAGATGTGGGTCATCTTGTCTATTTAATTGATGACTATTTATTTGCAGGTGATACTATTTGGTTTGGGGCAGATGGTAGGCTATGCATTTTTAAATACTCTTGCTGAAGATAGAGAAAGTTACAATGTAAATCACTAAAAGATTAGAAGAAATACTAAGAAAAAGAAATCTTAACTTAAGTATTACCGGACATACTGGTTGACTATGACTTTAATTTTGCTTTTTGCTCATATAGATAAAAGTTTGTATACATTAAAAAGAAAACCCTAAAGTACATGATCCCAAAAGCGCCGTATGATGGTTTTGATGAAAGTGACGATACAGAGCTGAAATGGTTCTGAAAAATGTTATCAAGCTAAGTTATAAACAAAAGCGAGAAAAAGTTTTATTATTCTGCTTTTTATTATCATATTTTATTGGGTCTATAATAAATACGGTTGATAATAAATATCAGCCGTATTTAAATTTATAAAAAATAGAAAAAGAATGTAAAATTCCTCTATAATTTAAGTATGAGCAAAAATCAAGAAAGGAAATTTACATTCATATGTGTAATTATAGCAAATCTCTTAAAAATAACGCTACAAATAACTGACAAAAAAATATAAAAAAATTCTAGATAAAACAGAGAAATTGAAATAAATGGTTGTAAGCATCTCATTTATTATGGAGTATTGGAAGCTTCATCTAACTCTTGTCCTTATTGTAAAGAATGTAAGATAACTAACAATGGCTATAGAAAAGTAAAGGTTAAAAATTCCTGCTATTTCTGATAAACCAGCTATCTTGTATTTAAATAAACATCGTTTTATATGTAAAGGTTGTCGCAAATCCTTTACAGCTGAAACTACTGAAGTTAGGAAGAATTCTAATACCTCTAAAAATCTACGAGCTGGTATTATTAAAAGGTTATCTAAAGAGAATACTCAAAAAGAAATAGCTGAATCTTGTTCTATATCTACTAACACTGTATTAAGAATACAATGTGATCTAGCTAAAACTCTAGAAAGACCTAAAACTTTACCTTATTATATGTGCTTTGATGAAGTTTCTTCTACTTCTGATAGTATAAGTAAAATGAGCTTCGTATATGCAGATGCATTAACTCATAAAAATACAAAAATATACTTCAAGGAAGAACTAATAAGATTATAAAAGACTACTTCTTATACTATTCTTATCAAGAACGTTGTAAGGTTAAGGCAATAGTTATTGATATGAATTCAGGTTATAAAAGTATCATCAGAGAACTTTTCCCTAATGCGAAGATAGTGATCGATAGATTCCATATTATTCAGTTAGTTAATAGAGCTTTTAATAAATATAGAGTTTCATTTATGAACAGTATTAAAGATAAAAAAATAAAGAGTTATACAAACAATTGAAAATGTTATTGGAAAAAAACCTTCTTACTAGTTATGATGAATTAGATAATGGTATCCCACAAGAAGTTTAAATACTTTAAGTACATTACTACCGAACAAGATATTGTCAACTACATAATTAAGCAAGATCCTCAACTTTATAAATGTTACTAGCTTATCCAAGACCTTAGAGAAGCTCTTGAAAAAGATGATTTCGATAGATTTAAAGCTTTAATCAATGATAAATCTACTCTACCTAGATATATGTTTACAGCTATTAAAACACTTAGAAAAATATAAAAGACAGATTAAGAATACTATGTACTACAATGGGCTATCTAATGGACCTCTAGAAGGAATTAATAATAAAATTAAAGTTATCAAGCGTATTTCTTATGGTTATAGGACTTTTAATAACTTTAAAGCTAAAAATACTCCTTGTATTCAGCCTATTTACACCGGCAGAGACTAATAAGAAACCTATATATTCTAAAAGAAGAGCGTCAAGCTATTCTCACTAAAAAGAGAAATAAGATTAAAAACGAAAAAAATAGGAAAAAGCTATACTACTTAATATAGCATAGCTTCCTCCTAATTTTCAAAAATCAACCGAATTTGACAAAGAACCTTTTATTGCCTATTTCTTGCGAATTAACATTCCTATAGTCATTCCAATCATCGTTCCTAAAGACATTCCAATTGATACACCCCATACCTGATTTTACTATCATATAAAGTACCTGTTCAAAAGTACCCTATAGACATACCAATGGCAAACCTAAGGTATATAATCACCTTTATAACGCTTAGTTTTATCCCTCGATATTCTTTATCATTCTTACTATCTTATCTATTATACAATATACAAACTACAAGGCTAGTACATATTGGCCAGAGTGTTGAGCTCATATTATTTACCTCTCCATATTGTTTTATTTATTTTTCTAATTTTTCAATGAGTTATCTTTTCAGCAACTTAAAATCAACAACTTAGCCAAGCGACAATAGTCAGATCATCTTTATTGCAGCCACCTGTAAAATCAGCCGTGTTTACTAGCTTCCAAAAGTTATGAATTTGCGAAAGAACCAAATTCATATCCTTGTAACATTTACTGTATGGATAGAAGTAGCCCTTAGCATTTGTATCATCAGGAATATATATGATTTCAATTCTTATCTTTTTTGTATCTATTTCGGCTGAGTGTTCTAATAAAATAGTATAAAATACAGCTTGACAATGAGTACCACCAAACCCAAGTTCTTCTCACTCGTTCTGCAGAACGTTTTATAATCTACTACTCTAATTGTGTCATTATCATATTCTAATTTATCTATAATACCATTAATTAGAAATTTCCTTCTAAGTTTTAACATTTAATCTCTTTCTCTAAACTCGCATTTTCACTTTTGACTATTGGGGATGTAGTTCTCATAAAAGCTTCTTAATTAGTTATTTGCTCATATTCTCTTAGTTCATTTTATAGACATTTTCACCACTAATTTCTTCTTTGGCAGAGTTGTAAAGAATCATTGTAATAATTAAGAGCTTCTCCCAATTGGCGCTATATTTATAAATTTTTCAAGTGTTTCATGAATTACTATCCCAAAACAGGACCTGTTGGCGCGGCACCTGAAGTACTTCTTGAATATTTTTCATTAGGGGCTAGCAGATAAACCTGCTGAAACCGTCAATTGAAGAACATTATCAAAATAAAAACTTTTCTGACAGTTTAAAAACTTATTCAGCTACTTTACGCTAAACTTTTGTATTTATTTAGTGATTTTATGTGTGTGGCAACCTCTGTTTCTTTGATATTTGATCAAATGCAGGAAATACATTATCTAATACTCGAATACAGTGGTCACAAGGATAGAAAACTTGACTCTTTGCCTTTTAGCAACTCCACATCCCTTATTAAAATCCCTTCTTTAATTTCATAAATGCTTTTTATTAGTTCCAACACTAAAGTCGTATCACTTTTTAGAAATTAAAATATCTGATGTCTCAGTAAATCCCTCCTCTCATCTGAGATCCCTCAATAAATACATCTAACTACACTTTTTATTTGATATATCAAAACTAGAATTTGTAGTAAATAATAAAACTGCTCTGTTGTAATCATCACCACCAATGGGTTCTTTTCGTTTGGTCCTCTACTTTCTCTTGGCATTTTTGCATTTCCTGTTTTTATAGTCAATAAAGCCGGATTATTTCACTTACACTCGATTTTGCTCACCTTTCCCATTTTAACTCATATTGGATAACGTTTCTGAGTCATCTAATATACTCCTAACCCAACTCCCTGTATCGTGTTCAACTGCCAATTACACCCTTCTTTGGTAACCCAGGTTTTATTATAAAGATTCTCAATTATCTTTCTACCTCTATTAAAATTACTCTCTTAATTCTGTTTGAAGGGTGCCAGATTTTTCTTCAAATATAGTTTTCAAATAATTTTAAAAGTTTCTTCTGAAAGACCGTTTTTCTCTGTTGGTTCTGAACTTTTGCAAAGCATCCTTAGGTATAAATATGTTTGTTCTAAGACTTTCCGTGAAATTATACTACCGAAGACCATAGCCTCGTTCGTTTCAGATTGCAATTTTAATCCTTGTTGAAATAAAAAGCTTAAAAGGCATTTAAGAAAAGCATTTAACGTACTCACGCCGGGCTAAAACCGTCCATTACTGTCAACAATATCCTCAGTAATTTTTGATATAACTACTTCTTCCTCAAATTGACGGTTTTTGGTAACTCAGCTGCCTCAACTCATCAATAATACCCACTAAATCATTAATAAAAATGAGTTTTAGGAAGTTCCTTGGAGTATGAAGATGAAGAACCTTCTTTGCGAGTCATAACATAAAATAGACGACGATTTTCTTCTAAAACTGTTTCATTCTCGTCTTCCCTGACTAAACCTGGAGGATAAGTTGGTTTACTAGATTTATTCTCTCCTCTGCAATATATTTCGTCCTTCTTTCCATCATTACATCATCATAAATACATAATCAAACTCCTAACCCTTTGAGCCATGAGCTGTCATTAATTGATACAGTTGCTTGGAGCACCTGAAATAGTTTTCACTGGAAGATTAATTTTCATTTCTTGCAAGAGGCTGATATTTTGATAAAAATCCCTTTATTGTCAATTTAGGGATGAGTTGATATTCAGTTAACATCAACTCATAAAGCTCATTTAAAACAGAAACTATTATATCTTTCTCTTGATTCCATAATATATTCATCAATCTCCCAAAGATTTCACTAAATAGCTAAGAACTTGTTCATGGGAGATAAATGTTTCCTGGAATTATTAACCTTTTACGAATATTTTCTAATTTATTAGTCAGTTTCTGCAATAGAAGAATTAAATATTCTCATCCTTCTTGAGATTCCGTATTGTCGCTATTTGATAGTCCTCATAAAGAAATCAAAACATATGATTTTTCGTAACTCTCTAACATCTCTTGAATTTTGACAAATATATTTTAAAATAGTTGATATTTTTGAAGAAGGAATCATCAAATAAATTCTGGTTTTTCTTTTATTTGAACATACCATTATCACGAAGAATTTTTGCAAACTCCTCTCCATAGGAATTCTTCCATATAACTCAATTTCATTAGGTATACACCTGGATTGATAAGGTTTTAATCTCACTCCATACACCAAATATTTTCATCTTTTGCACTTTGGATATGATTTCAAGATCGGCAATTGATAATCATAATTTTTATTATCACCAGCTGCAACAAGGACTTTCTCTTCTCTTGGATTATGACTGATTAGTTGTGAGGCATCAATGATAGCCTGGGAAGATCATAATTTTTCTTCAGAACAATTTTTACTAGGTTGATACTCTTATCAAAATCTTGAATATTATTTGCGCTGACCTTGAAAACGAAAAATACTTTGATCGTCTGTCTCCAACAACAAAAATATTTGGACTAGTTTTTTCCTTTTACTAATAAATCTATAAGTTTATTCTGAACAACTGATATCACAGAAATTCATCAACAAATAAATATTTTATAGAATTAGAAATGCTACTTTGATCATTATCTACTTAGCTTTTTAATTGTCCATAAAAATCATATCATCAAAATCAAAATAATTATGTTCATTGATTTCGTTTTTGTATTTTCAACAATTTCAACCCCAGCTCGCAGCTTTTGCATTCTCTGTCGTTCTTTATCATACTTTTTCCAGCTTTAAAAATCACCTGGTTTTTATCTTTTTATACTTTTTAGTATACTTGAATATACAATTCTTCTCCAGGTACAGATAATCAATCATTTTTAAAATATTCATCTATCATTATTTTAAAATCATCTTTATCTATATTCTCACCTTCTTTTCTTATTTTGTAGCTTTTTCTCTCAAATTTACCATCAAAAATCCTTATACCAAAACTTAGAATTTTAAATACATCTAGTAACATTCGTCTGTATGGATATTTCTGCTAAGAGATATTGTTTATAAATAAGTTGATTTGCATTTGTTTCCTCTTGAGAAATTCCATTTAATATCCAATAAGAATCAATAACACCATCCGGTGAATTTTGCAAACGCATCTCTTCTGCAAAATCAAAGATAGATTTCATATATTCAGATATAGGAAAAGTATCATATTCTGCAAGATAGTATGAAGAAGACGGTTCTTCAATGATTCTCTACCGTGAAGAAGTAATGGCATTACCTATAGTCTTCCTAATAGTATATGTATTTAATTCATCTAACTTTATACCAGTTCTTTCTGTACCACTAAATTATTCCTTTTGAAAATTCTTTAATAGTTTACTTTTGTTAAAGAATAATATCCTAAAGCATAACCCATACCTGTATCACAAATAATTCTAATATACTAAATAAGATATCTTGGCTTTCTATAACTTTATACTTTTTTAATATACGATTATTTAATCTTTCTAATGCATGTTTTAGTTGACGACTAACTTTATAGTTTATAAATTTTTTTCTGTCATGACAATTCTCCTATATTATTTTCTTAATTATGCTAGCTTCTTCGTCTAAATGCTAACACCTCTAGAATATTCCCCTCCTGATGACCAAAGCAAAATATTTTCCTGCAGCTAATTCTTTTTATATCTGCAGTAAGAGATAAATGTAATCATCTGTCCTCCATAATATCTATTGTGAGAAATTCTATTGCTTCATTTATATTAGTCAAATTTCTATTTTCAAATATTTTTCTATTTCCACTTTTTCCATTCTATCCTGTCTCCCTTTTACTATTTTATATCTTTATTATAATAGAAGAGGTAGACTTATTTTGTCTACCTCTTCATTTTTATAATTTTTAATGTGTTAGTATTTCTTGCAACTCTCAACTAACTTTTGAGGAGTTAACACAGTCACCTCTCCACCTTGCCCTAAAATCCATCTTTTAAGCCCTGGTGTGTTTTGAGTATCTATTTGAAGTTTATCTCATCTTTTTCGCTGAAAGAATTGTGTGATTGGAAATTTATCCAAAATAATTTCTGAATTTCCTATATATTAAAGTATCAACCCTACTACCTTCAAAAGCATCAACTTTTCATTACGAACATTTCCATCTTACATTTTCCCATTATTAAAGTCATTGTTTAGTTTTTTGAACTTTTAGAATTCTTTCTTCAACTGTTCTAAATTAGTAAAATTAGAACCGAGATAACATTACCATCTGTTATCCCCCTCCCTCGATCCTGTTTGACAAAAAAGAATCCTTTTCTAACAAGTTTAGAACCATTTTGTTATCAAAATCTTGATTTTCCTTTCACTTCTTCAAATATTTTTTCAAACAATTTTTTCCAAGCCGTTTCATACTTATGAAGAATAAATACAGGTTTTGCTCCTCATTTTCTTTTTTATTTATTAGATATATACTCTTCGTAATACAATATAGATCTCAATCGTGATAAATCTGAATTATCAATAAACTTGGTACCAATACCGTACCTAAATACGGGCCGAGAAAAGGATAGATTTCAAATTACAGAATTGTTTACTAAACTTCTCAACTTGCTCTTTTCCCCTAACTTTAATATTTGCAGCATTTTTTGTCCTGGATTAGTTGATAATAGAATCTTTTAAAAATAAAACTCAATTAAGTCATTACTAGACTTTGAAAAGTCATATTTTTTCAAAATCTTCTTTATTAAAGGTGTTAAACATGTAATTAAAATCACTTTCTAGCGCACTCTCCTCACTAAAAATAACTTTTCTACAAATTTCCATCAATATTTTCTAAATTATATCTATGTTTTAATTTATATCGTTCTTTTATAATTTCCTCAACGCTTCCTTTTCTATTTTTTTCATTTCTATTATTTGGTTGTTTTTCATAATAATCTTTTTAAAGATGGCGCAGACTTTTCTTTTTTCCCCATAACTTTATCACTGACATAACCTTTGGATTTTCCATACAGTGAAAAATAATGGCTTTGTCTATATCTCCATGACAATGTTCTGGTATTTGATAACGCATATTCGGAAACTTTTGTTTATTTTCTTTATTTGTTTTTTAAAACATTATCACCAAATTCCTGCCATTTCACATCATCATCTAAAATATCAAACCAAGAAAAGTCATCAGTAGAATTGTCATTATTGACATTATCTACAAATTTTGAATAGCTTTGACCTTTACCTTTCTCTTGATGCCA
>BNJU01004169.1_pt1 | contig 105840 bp, 161 predicted proteins | sample 8539281 | NCBI WGS metagenome assembly BNJU01 (sample SAMD00202456, study PRJDB9452) | human saliva metagenome | isolation source: human saliva | place: Japan | reverse complement strand
AGAGGTTTATAAAAAGAGAGTGTTTGAGGCTTTGTTAATTCAGATGGGTGTGAAGCTACAGGCGCAGACTTTGACAAGGAGGTGTAGTTTGAGAGCTTTGTGCTTGTGTTCTGATAGGGATACTGGTATAGTTTTAATTTTTAAGATATCGAGATTGATTTTTGTAAAATCATGATACAATAAGTATATAGAAATGTACTGGAAATTTGAATAAATAGGATAAAAGAAATGGATAAAAAAAGATGAAATTATGATTGTAAATCATAGATACCTTGTAAAAAGATTTATATTAGGGGGACAAGAGTTATGTGACTTTGAATTAGCCGAAATTTATGGATATGAAACGAAAAATTTCAACAGGCAGGTCAAGAATAATATTGAGAAATTTGAAAGGTGAAGATTTTTATGTTCAGGCTCACCGAAGAAGAAATGGATGACTTGAGGTGCAAAATTTTTCACCTCAAGTTGGGGATTGGTACAAGATACCTTCCTTATGCCTTTACTGAACAGGGAATCTATATGCTGATGACTGTATTAAAGGGTGACCTTGCTGTAAGGCAAAGTAGAGCTTTAGTTCGCACTTTCAAGCAAATGAAAGACTACATAGTAGAAAATCAAGGGTTGATTGGGAGAAGAGAGTTTTTGCAGCTTTCGATGCAGATTACAAGTAATGTCGTGAAATGCAGGATTTAAGACGAGATTTAAGAGATGTGGAAGATAAGGTGGCATGAGTTTGAGTGGATAATTTAGGGAATGTTGTGCATAAATCTGAACTGTCTGACTTGATTCTCGACCTTAGCAATCCACAGCTCAAATACGGATTTTTACTTTTGAATGGACAGCCGATTGAAGCAAATCTTGCTTATAAGGACATTTACAGCATAGCGAAAAAGAGTATCTATATCGTCGATAACTACATCGGAGTGAAAACTTTGGTCTTGTTAAAAGATGTTCCTCCATCGGTAGAGGTCATTATATTTAGTGATAACATCGGCAAAGGACTTCATACCCTTGAATACCAAGATTTTTGCAAAGAATATCCGTTTAGAAAGATAACATTCCAAAAATCCGGTGGAGAGTTTCATAACAGGGTACATTATTATCGATTGGAATACCGAACATCAGAGAATCTATCATTGTGGAGCGTCTTCCAAAGATGCAGGTCAAAGAATTACAAGCATAACGGAAGTGATCGATCAGATGATTTACACCGACCTTATCAATAACCTATTGAAAAATCCGGTGTTGCAGTTAAAATAGAAGTGGAAAATGGATTGGAAAATTGAAAAAAATATGTATCAATACTTGACACAAGGGTGTTAATTCAGATAGGTGTAAAGCAAAGTCATAAGACCAGTTAAAACAAGATGCGAGCTTTATGGGAGCTACCATAGGAGTTTTGCAGTTAGTGACCTTCTACACGAAAAATCACCTTAATTAAAGGTGCTTTTTAAATATTATTTTTGCTTTATGCAAGCAGTTTTTCCTCTAAATTAACATCAAGCCCGAACTCTTTCAAGTCCTGTTCCCTATATGTCTAATTCTGCCTTAATTATGTCAAGCATTTCATAATAAGCCAGTGCCTTACCATCATAGAAAAGGTTGCTCTTATCCTTATCCCATTCTCCAATAGCTTCTTGTGCATTTTTCAAAAAGCCTACCAATTATATATTTAATTCCTTCTTTTGTAAGTTTCTCATTAGCCATCATAATCACCTCTCTTGGATTCTCTATGTATTCTTCATGTTCCTTAATCCTTTTGGATAAATTTTTGATAGCTACACTTTAATAAAGCAGAACTTTGCTTTGGCACATCATTTTCCGCAAAAATTGTAGATTCATCTCTAACCCCTCGTTATTTTTGCATTATATCACTAAGTTTAGTTCCTCAAGCCTCTCGCATATGAAGAAAGAAATGGTTCTCCGGAAAAAACATCATTACCATCGCAATTGAAAATGACTATTGATATTATTCACAAAAGGTTGTAGTATATTTCATCGTAATCTATTAAATATTCTAACTCCATTTCAGATTTTTGGGGGACTTGACGTAGCTACTAGGGGGTGATTTTATTTTTATCAATAAAAGCTCTGCTCACATTTTCAAAAGGTTCAGAAAGCAAAATTTCAAAAAGCCATTTTCTTACAGCTAATAATAACGCTGTTTTTCATCAGCAGTATCGGTATGCATAGGTATTTTAATAAAACGAGCTGCTAAAGTCTATGCAGATAGGAAGTACCTCTGTATTTACGCTTATAAGTATATATTTGTCCCATGCTTATAGTGGTTAAATTCCTTCACAGATTAAATGTAAGAGTGGTAAATGAGGCAGGAAGAAACATAAAGGATAATGTAAGAGCAGAAGATACTCCAGAAGCTCTTTCTCCTCAGTACTGAATATGCTGATACCATCCGCACAGGCAGCTTGACTAATATTTTACTACCAGAGTAGAATGGCTAATGAATTATTATACTAAGTATCTTCCTGTTATTCTTAGTGCAGTGTTAAATGCGGGTATATTTATTATTTTTCCTTATGTATGTGAGATATCTATACAGGCATAGTTTCCCTTGTTTCGGTGGTAATGATGCTTGTCATCCCGATGCTGTTTTGGTATTATGAAAGAAAAAGGGAAAGAAAGAGTGGGAAGAACACGCTACTTACTACAGTGAGTGTTTGGATGGTTTGCAGGGAATGGTAAAGCCTTAAGGCATTTAACACGGATACCAAGTATGTAAGGGATATTAAGAACTACGGTGAGAATTACAGAAAAGGCTATTATGAGCTCATCTGAGGTCACAATCATAGAAGGTACATTTTTCAGAGTTCTTCTTGAAGGTAGGTACTGCACTGACTATAGCTATTACCGGGCTCAGATGCGCTTATGGCTATGTGGATAAAAGAGTATCTCATATATTCGTTCTTTGTTATAGAGGGCGGCATTTTTCCCCTATGTTAAATCTAATCAGTGCACGGCATCTGGGCTTTCCAGGGTGTTTCAGGCTCATATTCTTTGAGTGAATTCCTTGAGACTAAGAGTGAGAATCTTATGGAAAATGATGTAATAGGCAGGGAACTTAAAAACAAGGCAGGGAACTAGAGCTACACTTGATAGAAGCATTTTCAGAAAGGTTATAAATGGGGATGTCAGGCTTAGCTTTAATAAAGGTGTCTTTTTAGGTACAAAGGGAGCTAAAAAGGATACCTTAAAGAACATAAAGCTTTTGAACTATATAGGAGTAAGACCACTAGTACAGTAGGTGCCTGAGGCAGTGGGAAGTCCACTATAGCAGGGAGCTTATGATGGGCTTTTACAGGGCAGATGGTGGAAAGTGACACTAAATGAAAAGGTAATGAACAATGAAAAATACAGCCTTTTTGGCGACAATATAGCTGCTGTGTGGCAGGATAAGCATCTGTTCTATGGGAGCATATGTGAGAATATAAAGATGGGAAAAGCCGTCTGCTACCGATGAAGAGATATGTAAAGGGCTGCTAAAAAGCTATGATTTATGACCCTGATTATGTCGCTTCCTGAAGAGTTTGATACTGGTGTAGATGAGCTTGGCAGCAGGTTCTCTGCAGGGTGAAAGGCAGAGGATAGCTATTGCAAGAGCCTTGTAGGATGCACCTATTCTCATCTTTGATGAAGCTACCTCTGCCCTTGATAGGGAGAAAATGAAAGATACATAGAAACCTTGCATTCACTAAAAGCCTGATAAGGCTATTCTCATTATAGCTCATAGATTATCCACTATTAGCATAGCTGATGAAATCACGGTTGTAGAAGATGGGAGATTATTGACAGAGAAATAGGCAGTATTTGGAGGAAAACTGTGAACTTTTAAAAAGGCTTATAAGGGGAGTGAAATAGATATGGGTAAGATGAAATATGTGTTCTTACTTTCAAAGTATATAAAGAACTATAGAATAAACGTCGTACTCTGCGTTGTATCCATCTCTGTACAAGAGCCTGCCGATATGCCTTGGCTTTGAAACGGCATTAATCGTGTCAAAGGCTATGAGTGGGACTTTGACAAGCCCTGTGACGCATTTTCTAGTTGTACTTGCGATGGTTATAGGTATGGCGGTATTAAATTATCTTGACATCTATGTGTCACATGATGCAGCATACGAGATACTCACCACATTAGAGGTATCTTATGAGAAGATAACGAAAGCTTGCACTCAGCAGGACTTGAGGGCGAAAAAGTGGAACATAATGAGTATCGTGCTTGAAGATGTGGAAATATTGGAGTGGTTCTATGCCCATTCGATAATTCAGGTCTTTGTGGCAATCATTTTGCCAGTTATTTCTTTCATCATTGTCGGATATTTTTCTCCTGAATTTTCACTTATCCTTATAGCATTTTCGATTATTATCCTACTAATCTCAGGCAGAAAAAACAGTAAGGCTGACAGATACGGAAGTGAGACGCAGTCAAGGCTTGGCGAGTTAAACGCTGTCATTATAGACGGGATACAGGGGCTTAAGGAAATCATTACATTTCGTGGCTTTAGGGCATATTTTAAGAAGATGTTTAAGTACAATGATGATTACAACAAAGCTTATTTTGATTATTCTAGAGAGGCTGTGGAGGAAGTAACCAACACCAATCTAATCATAGGCATTTCTTCGGTAATCTCAGCCGTTGCAGGTGTGTATTTTGCTATAAAGGGGGAATATTCCACGGAATTTGTACTCCCACTTATTGCGGTATCAAGTATGGTATACAGCCCTTTAAGTGAGATGCTCTCTATGAAGAGCAATTACGGAAGAATATTTGCAGCAGCAGGCAGGGTATTTGATTTTCTAAATGAAGAAGAGCCGGTTATCAATAATGGCAGGTTAAATGCAAAAGATGTAATGAGTGAAAATGTAGGGGAATTATCATTTAACAATGTCGGATTTGCCTATAAAGACAGGGAAACAGGGGCAGAAAACAAGGTTATAAAGGATGTTTCATTTTACTGTAGAAGAGGAAGAGCGTTGTATTAGTTGGCTCTTCAGGCTCAGGGTAAATCCACCTTAATCAAGCTTTTACAAAGATTTTGGGATGTGAGATAAGAAACATTACTATAAATGGAAATGACATAAAAGAAATAAAAGATAGAGTTAAGGAAGATGATTTCCGTCATTCCATGCAGGATGTCTACCTGTTTAACCGTAGTATGAAGAAAAACCTAAAATTGGCAAAGGAAGATGCTGGAGATGTGGAAATAAAGAAAAGCCTTACAAGACGCCAATGTTATGGATTTGATAAACAGGCTTCAGAGGATAAAGACAGTTGTAGGAGAAAGAGGAGCACAAGCCTTTCAGGGGGTGAGAAGCAGAGAGAATATCCATAGCAAGAGCATTCTTAAAGAACTCGCCTATATTGATAATGGATGAGATTACTGCCAGTCTGGACTATGAAAACGAGAATAAGATAAATGAGTCTCTAAATGAATTAAAGAAGGGCAGGATAACCCTAATGATAGCCACAGGCTCTCTACTATTAAAAGTGCAGACTATGTGAGCTATAAAGGACAGGTCTGCGAGGCTTTGGGACTTTCGATGAAGTCTATGAAGCTAATGAGAACTTTAGGAGGTATTGGGGAAGACTTGATGAAGCCATAGCCATTTAATTTCATTTCGGTTACATTTTTAGAAATATACAACAATATTAAAGATTTGTGTATAAATATAGACATTTGTGAATTTATTATGTATAATGTGTTATCGCGTTTGGCATACTTAGTGTGTCAGGGCCGAATTGTTTGACATTATATAACCAATTGGCATAGTTAATATTATGAATAATTATACTATAAAGTAGGTTATGTTATGTAAGCAATAAAATCACATTATAGGAGGAGAACGGAATGGTTTCAAAAAGTGTTATGTCTTACCCTTGCACTGGCTACAAGTTTGTCGACTTTCCCAGTCAGGGTATGCCTTAGCAAATGACAAAAGTACGGATTCTTTGAATCAGGCTGCTTCATACGTGGCAAACTCACCTGCTACAAGCTGGAGGGCCTTGCTTGCCAGCGAAAAGGAAGGAATAGGCTCCTTCGTTGTGATGCTTAAGGATGGAGAGAATCCTGCTTCAGTGGTGTCAGCCTTTACTGAGAAGGTGCAGAGCCTTGGCATAGAAGCTGAGATTGAAGAGGTATTTAATACCGAATTTGCAGGAGTTGTGTACAAGACTACCAAGGCTGATGCCCTTAAGATAGCACTGATTGCCTGAGTGAGACCGCTAAAGACAAGGAGAAGGTCTACAAGAAGTCTGTTATGCCTGCAAAGCAGGAAGGCAGAGCAGCATTTAGAAGCTATGTTCCAAGCAATATCCTTATGGTAAAGGATAAGGTACCTGCAGAATATGACGGTAGAGGAATGGCAGTAGCCATCATCGACTCAGGTGCTGACGTAAAAAACCCTGATTTCCGTTTGGATGAGGGATTGTAAATGTAAAGGTAAGCAAGGACCTTGCTACAGGCTTCATTGCAGGCAGCAAAAAAGGTGCGTATGTAAATGAGAAGATTCCTTTTATTTACGATTATGCAGACAAAGATAATGATGTATTAGAGCCTGCAAAAGAGTCTCACGGAATGCACGTTGCAGGAATCACAGCAGCCAATCCAGTAGATCCTGAAAAAAACGGTGTAGTAGGTGTTGCTCCTAATGCCCAGCTCCTCATCATGAAGGTCTTTGGTGATAAGGCAAAGGGTGCACGTACAAGAGACTATATAAATGCCTTAGAGGATTGCGTTTCATTAGGTGTAAATGCAGTCAACATGAGTCTTGGCTCAGGTGCGGGTTCAGAGAGATTTATGGATCCGGGCGTATCTGTTGTGATTGACAAGGCAAAGAAGAGAGGCATGACTGTTGCCATTGCCGAGGGTAATGACGGATATTTCGGACAGGGTTCAGCTAAGCCTGATGTTAACTACCCTGATTACGGCCTTGCTGCTTCACCTGGTATAGTGGAGGATGCACTCACAGTCGCTTCCATAGAGAATACTTCAGTAAGAAGAGGGTATCTTCAGGTTGAGGGCAGTAACCATAATATCATATTTTTCAAGTCTTATGAATATGAATAACTATGCTAAAAAGAACGACCTTTAGATAATTACATGGATGTAGTATCCAGAGGACTTGGAGAGGCTGAGGACTTTAAGGATGACACAGACAACAGCCTTGAAGGCAAGGTTGTTCTTATCAAAAGAGGCAAGATTACCTTTGAAGAGAAGGTTAAGAACGCTAAGGCTCACGGCGCTAAGTTCGTTGTCATATATAATCATGAGCAGGGTGGCTCAAACCTCATGGGAATGGTAACTAATGATACAGAGACAGTTACAACCATGATATCCTATGATGACGGAATGTTCCTTATGAATGCGTCTTCACCTAAGCTTCGTATTGCAAGGAATATGATAAATGTAGAGAATCCAAATGTAGGAAAAATGTCTGACTTTAGCAGCTGGGGACTTACATCTGATGGAGACTTTAAGCCTGATATAACTGCTCCGGGTGGAAATATTTACTCTACATTAAATGATAATTCTTATGGAAACATGTCAGGTACAAGTATGGCTTCTCCTCACGTAGCAGGTGCGGTTGCAGTCATTTTGCAGAGAATTGAGAAGGAGTATCCTGGCATCACCGAGAGGCTAAGCAGCTGCTTACAAAGAATCTCCATATGAGTTCAAGCTCTTCCTCACAAGAGCTTGGTAAATGGACTCTATAGCTCACCTAGAACAGCGAGGGTGCCGAGTGTATTAAATCTTTACAATGCTATCTAATACGCCTGCTGTATTATACGGAAAGAACCACGTTACAGTGTAAAGCCTTGGAAGCATTCCTAAGGGCAGCACTGCTGATGTAAATGTAACAGTTGAGAACATTACCAAGGGCAGCATGACTTACAATGCAAAGCTTTATCTCACTACAGACGGAGTTGAGACAGACCAAGATGGAAGTAAGCACTTCACCCTTGACCCTGTAACCCTTGGTGCTATTGACCTTGGAAGCGTAACAGTGGATGCAGGTAAGACTGCCGAGGTTAAGGCAGAGGTAGATGTTTCAAAGCTTAATTTCCCTGAAACACCTTATGGAAATTATCTTGATGGCTTCATAGTATTTACTTCAGAAGATGAAGTAGAGATAAGTATACCTGTAACAGGTTTTGTAGGAGACTGGGCTAATCTTCCTGTACTTGAGGATGACATCTATGCCCTTTATGATGAAGGTAAGCTGCCTATATATTACAGTGAACATGGTACATACACTCACTTAGGAAGCAGTGCTGATGGTGCGCATGCTGTACTTGGTGAGAAGCAGAATAATGGAAAGCTGCCTGTATATGATGGTAAGCACCTTGCAATTTCACCTAACGGCGATAAGTCATATGACTATGTCAGATTCTATGGAACCTTCCTTAGAGGCTTTAGAGACTTTACAATGACTGTAAAGAACGCTTCAACAGGACCTGTGGTTTACCAGAGTAAAGAGGATACCGAAGGTGTCAAGAATTACTATGGAGAAGCTATTGCAACACAGGAAGACATTGATAAAAAGGTATCTACCGGCGGAGACTGGGAGTGGGATGGTAAAGCAGGCGATACTGATGCGCCTGACGGAAACTATGTCCTGGAAATGAGCTACGCCCCACTTGTGAAGTGGTGCCAGCGTTCAGACAAAAGACTTATAACTTTATAGTGAGACGGGGTTAAAGCCTGAAAGTAGCACTTTCTTCTTATGATGATAAGAAGGGTGAGTTCAAGGTAAGTAAAGATTAAGGAAGAGCTTTCAGGAGTAAAAGATGTCATTGCTTATACCATTGAAAATGAAAATGCAAAGCTTATTGATGTTAAGGAAGAAAACGGAGAGTATGTCATAAGTACAGCGGATACAGGCAAGGAGCTTAAAGACATCAACCTCTATATTGAAGACTGGGCAGGAAATATATATGATGCGCCTCTTTCAGAGTCCATTAAGAGAAGAAGAAAGCCTGAAATTACTCCTACTACACCTGTAGTGCCTTCTCCTTCAGTTCCATTAGTTCCGGTAGCACCTTCAGTTCGAGGCACTCTCTCCTGCTCCGGGCGCTACTCCTGCACTGGTGGTTCATTAGTGCCTTCACCTGACATTACTCCTGTGCCAACTAACCCTGATGCAAAGCTTGATATAGATGGCGACAAGACTCCTCAGGGTGATGCTGCTAACCAGGGTTCTGAGTCAGGAAAAGCAGGCAGCATAAAGAAGTACCAGTTAACCAAGATTAAGGCAAAGACAGCCTTAAATAAGATAGTTAAGAAGTTCAAGGTTCTTTTTACTAAGGAGGCTTACAAGGTTAAACTTCTTGTGTCTAAGGAAAAGGTAGAAAGTAAAAGGCTTCCATACAAGAAGGCAGTAAAGGGCTATGTATTCTACGCTGCCGATATAAAAACAGCAAGCGTTACAAGGTGGCTTACGACAAGAAGAAAAAAAGGAGCTTGCATTTAAGACAGATAAGTCAGGAACTTATGCTATTTTTGAAGAAAAAGGCTAAGAAGAAGTAGTATATAAAAGATTAAAGGGGCTAAAAGCAAAATAGTGAAAAATAGTGTAATTTTAGTGGAATAAAAGCACCTTCTCTGATACAATAAATGTATAGAGGTGCTTTTTATAAATAAAAGGTAAGTTTGAATAATGAAATATTAAAATACATTACAGAGATAGATAAAAACAGATATAAACTTTCTACAGTAAAAACTTAAAAGAACCGCTGTCAGCAAGCTTAGGAAAAAAATTCAAAGAAGAAAAAGCTCATATGCCTCAACTAAGATGAGAGAATCCGCTGTCGGAGAGGCAGGTTGATGAAAGTTATTGATAATGATGACAGAAAACATTATCTTAAACCTGAACAGGAAGTGAAATTATTTTTCTTGCATTAAACTATTTAGAAGAAGGCAAAAAAAGGGAGACATTTTTCAAAAAAGCTGATTCTTGATGTTCAAAAACTTGTGGAAAAGGGTGCCTCAAAAGGAAAAGATTGGGCTTGAGGGCAGATGCCTCCGGGAGTTTTGTTTGCTGTGTATGATTCTCTGAGTGGAAGTCCTGACTATATTCCTCCAGAGTATGTTGACATCCCAGAGCTTTTAGATGAACTATTAATTATGTAAATACTACCGATGACCATCCGCTTATAGTGGCGGCAGTTGTGCATTATCAGTTAGTGACTATTCATCCGTTTGAGGATGGAAATAGCAGGACTGCCAGGCTTCTTTCGGATATATTCTTGATATCAATGGATATGGGTTTAATGGAATTGGTTCGCTGGAAGAATATTTTTGCCTATGATGTGAAAGAATATTATAATTCCATACAAATGGGATTGCCTGTATTATATTACTCAGGAAGGGATAATCCACCTCATCCTGAAATTTGGATCACTTATTTTCTAAGGATGGTTCTTTTTTGTACTCTGGGGAAAGTCTGCGAACTCTCTGTAAGTGAGAATGGAAAAAGGAACTTGAAGGGAGTCTGTCTTATTTGAAAAATAAAGAAAGGGAGCTTTTATTAGTTTTTAATCAAAAAAATTATAAAGAGAATTTACTCAATTGAGATAAGTAAGGAATTTGGCGTGACCAATAAGACTATAATCAATAGGCTCACTACTCTGGTAAAAATGGATTTGTTGTGCCTAATATGGTAAAAAGAGCGTATTCGTTCTTATGAATTAAGTGATTTTACAAGGGAGAATGATGAAGAAGTAAAGAAGAGAATAAAGTAGAAGCCATTACGAAAAGGTATAACAAAAAAAGACGACAAACAAAAGAGGTTAGCCCTCCGCCTTAACACGCAGCGACAAACCTCTTTTGTATCTTTATCACTAGCACATACATATAAAAATCAAGAATCTGTGACAGGGCACTTTTGTGTGGACTGCCAAGCATATAACCGAGTAATCCAAATCAACTAACTTTGTAAAGGCAGAAGTGATGGCATCTATAATTAGCATCAACCACCTCACCCTGCAAAATTCTGCCCAAAATCTTAAAGGAGCTGTTCTCAGTAATAGGAATAGGCGCATATTTCTTGTTTAGAGAAACGAGATAAGCCTCTTTTTTTGTTGCTTCGAAACTTCTTCACATAAGCATTGAAAAGAAATATGTAAAAGACTTGAAGGGAACTGAAAAAGATGTTAAAGTAGAACCTATTATGAAAGATATAACGAGCGAATGGAAAAGAGTATCACATAGGAATGTGAAAGAGGTTAGGGATTTAACGGAATATGAAGTAAATGGAACTGTGTATAAGGTTGATGGCAGACATGTTGTCCTTGATTATTCACAATATGAAAAAGAAGTAGCAGACATATTGGCAATCAAATATGGCAGGGAAGTAAATATGATACCAAGGATATCATATCCGCAAGGAATTTCAACTGCTGATTACCTGATAGATGGGTCAGATATGATTTAAAGACAATAAAAACAGAGGGAAAGAATGTCCTAAATAATGCTATTCAAAAGAAGAAAAGAGCCAATCTTCAAATTTTATATTTGATATAAGTGAGTGCCCATTAGCTGAGGGAGATATAATTTCTCAAATTGAAAGAATATATAAATCTTTTAATACCAGATTTGTTGATGAGATAGTCTTATTGAAAAAGAAAATATAGTAAGAGTATTTAAAAAGATAAAGGAGATATTCAGCTGTACAGTTCTAAATAGAACTATGAGTACTGTGGATATCTCCTTATCTGTATTATAGTTTTTCAGACTAAAAAGTCAAATATTATTTAAGCACCGTTTGTGTCAAGTACTCGAACAGGATGCTTTTTATGCGGACCAACAAGCATATAACCAAAGTAATCCAAATCAACTAACCTTGTAAAAGGCAGAAGTGATGGCATCTATAATTAGCATCAACCACCTCACCTGCCAAAACTCTGCCAAAAATCTTAAATGAGACTGTTCTCCGTAACAGGCATAGGGGCATAATTCTTGTTTAGAGAAACGAGATAAGCTCCTTTTTGCTACTTCGAAACTTCTTCACATAAGCATTGAAAAGAAATATATAAAAAGACTTGAAGGAACCAAAAAGATGTTAAAGTAGAACCTATTATGAAAGATATAACAGATGAATGGAAAGAAGTATCACAGAGGAATGTGAAAGAGGTTAGGGATTTAACGGAATATGAAGCAGATGGAACTGTGTATAAAGGTGGACAATAAATGCGTATTACTTGATCATAATCAAGTAGAAAAAGGAAATTGCTAATATATTTTCTGAAAAATATGGAAAGTCAATACAATTAGTTCCTAGAATTCTGTATCCACAAAAATAAAAACACCTGATTATTTAATTGAAGGTGAAAAATATGATTTGAAAAATACCTATAGGTTCAGGAAAAAAATACAATTTATGATTTGGTAAGGAAAAAAGTAAGGCACAGGCTGATAATTTTTATAATCTGCCTAGATAATACAGTGCTAGGAATAGACGATGTAGATTTACAAATAAAAACCATTTATAGCTCAAAACACACCCAAAGCATCAACAAAAATAATACTGATAAAAATGGGAAATATTAAAAGTGTTCAAGAGATAAAAAATAGAGATTGTGGTAGCTCCCAGTTTCAAAAGAAACCTTGTGGGAGAACGGTACAACCTCTATTTATTTTGATTATACAGTATATAGCATTAAAAATCAAGCATCTGCAACAGGGTGGTTAGTGTCAATTACCTCACCCTGTTAAAACTCAGTAAAAATCTTAAATGAACTGTTCTCAGTAATAGGCATAGGGGCGTATTTCTTGTTAAGAGAAACGAGATAAGCTCCTTTTTGTTATTCTGAAACTTCTTCACATAAGCATTGCCGTCAAGGAAAAAAATGCCGGTTTCGCCGTCTTCAAGTGAAGAAGTCTGCTCAATCCATATAAGTTCACCATCTTTATAAACAGGCTCCATGCTGTCTCCACTTACATGAACCCCGAAATCAGCCTTCTCAGGTATATCCGCTGAGGCATGCATCTCATAGTCTTCCCCGTCTAAGAAGGAGCCGTTGCCTGCTGATACGGCGGCAAAGTAAACCTTTCTCTCTCTTATCACATTGATAGGAATAATCTCGGCAGTCTTATAATCTCCGCTCTTTTCAAGCAGATAGGTATATTCCATTACCTTGTCTATACCCTCTTTATTCAGATTGCGGAAAGGATTGTCGGGATTAGTTCCAATGAACTCGGTATATATATCATAAATGTTTAAAATCTCACATATAGCAAGCAGCTGCTTGGAGCTTGGCAGAGAAAGTCCTGATTCCCAGGCGCTTACGGTATTTGGTTTAACAAAGATATCGTAGTTGTGAGCCTGTCTGCGAGCTGGCTCTGCTTTAGCTTGTGTTCTTTTCTATGTCTTGCGATGGTTTTTCCCAAATCTTTCATAGTGAATTACCTTTCTGGGCTTGTGTAAGGTATCAAAAGACTTTGCAAAATTAACTCCCAAAAATCAAACTAATTTTTGAATTGAGAAATTTACTTTTTGAAAGGACTTTTGCCGAGACTGGAAGGAAAAGTTTGTAAACTCAATCTTCGCCTTGCGGCTTGATTTCATTAAGTGTTCACATTATATCATTGAAACATCAAATATTCAAGCTTAAATCAATAAAAATAGAATAAATAAAAATTAATACTTGAAATTCAATAAAATTAGAGTTATATTATATACAAGATGCTCGAACATAGATTCGATTTCAAGATACAACATCATTAGAGTGATGTGGGGGTCACAAGATATTTAGCATTTTATATATTACTTTTAGGGAAAGGAAGGCCACAGATATGAGTAGAACCATACTTCACAGCGACTGCAACTGTTTTTATGCTTCAGTTGAACTTTTGCACCACCCTGAGCTTTAGAGGAAAGTATATGCAGCGGTTTGTGGCAATCCCGATGCAAGGCATAGCTCATCACAGCGGACTATACCGCAAAGAGATACGGAGTAAAGACAGGGGATGGCACTTTGGCAGGCAAGACAGCTCTGTCCTGACCTCATCTTTCTTCCTGCCAGGATGGATCTTTATCTTAGATTTTCAAGGATGGCTCAGGAGATATATTCGGAATACACAGATAAGGTAGAGCCATTTGGAATAGATGAGTCCTGGCTTGATGTGACAGAGAGTGTGAGCGTAAAGGAGACGGATATTCAATTGCAAAGGAAATAAGTGCCAGGATAAAGAAGGAGCTTGGTATAACCGTAAGTATAGGAGTCTCATTTAACAAGGTTTTTGCAAAGCTTGGCTCTGACTACAAGAAGCCGGATGCCATTACCACCATGGGTGAGGATGAATACCGCACAAAAGCCTGGTCGCTTCCTGTATCGGATCTTTTATATGTGGGGAGGGCGACAGATAGGAAGCTTAGGACAATGGGTGTAAAGACTATAGGAGACCTCGCGCTTATGGACGAGAGCATCCTTACTAAAAAGCTTGGCAAGGTGGGGAATATCCTTCATGCATTTGCAAATGGTTGATGATACCTCTCCCGTAAAGATTGAAAATACTTCCGCACCGATTAAATCAGTAGGCAACAGCACCACAACTCCGAAGGATATGAGAACTGATGAGGATGTAAAGATTGTATTATACATTCTTGCAGAGAGCGTGGCTGCAAGGCTTCGTGAAAATGGATTTCGTTGTAAAACAGTGGAAATAAGCATCAGAGACAAGGAATTATTTCATTTTTCAAAACAGACCAAGCTTAAAAATGCCAGCAATATCACAGGTGAAATAGCTGAAGCAGCTTATATGCTTTACAAAAAAAGCTATAGTCTGCCTGCAAATGAATATGAGCTTAAAAGCTTTGGTACGGAATTTTATCAAAAGCCGCTAAGGAGTATAGGAATCAGTGGCTCAGATCTTGTGACAGACTTTTACTGGGAGCAAATGGATATATTTATGGATCCTAAGCTTAGGGAAAAGAGGATGAAGATGGACGTCACTGTTGACAATATAAGAAAAAGATTTGGATTTTACAGCATTCAGAGGGGGCTTATGTACAGAGATAGTATCTTATCTGCCTGTAATGCTAAGGAAGACCATACTGTACACCCTATCGGGTACTTTGGGTGATGCAAGCGCCAAAGTTATGAAATTAAATGGAACCTGCCCGCAAGAGAATTTACAGTCTTTTGGCAGATAAATTAAAGAGAATGCTGCAAATATGTTGTATAGCCTACGGTATATAAACTTGCCTGAGGGCGAGGTTCGTATGCAAGGTCTGTACTTTGTATATGTTAAAAATGGAGGGTTGATTAGATGGAAAGCCATAAGGTATATGTGGATGTAACGGCTGAGTTTACCAAGGACGGGAGGCTCATTCCAGAAGAGCTTTGTGTGGAAGGACGGACAGGTTTATGAGATTCAGAAGGTGACAGATATACGCAGGGCAGCAAGCCTAAAAGCGGGAGGAGTGGGACTTCGCTATACCTGCGTAGTAGACGGATGTAAGAGCCACCTTTATTATGAGGACAATAACTTGTGGTTTATGGAGGAGAGGTAGGGATTTAGATGATTGTACAACCATGCAATAGGGAGATGCGCAATTACTGTATTATGAGATGAATTATCTGTATTTTTATAGTAGAGACAGGACTTACCTTGTTCAAAGCTTTAAAATGTGATATTATCAAGTAATAGAATAGTCGTATAAATTGTGGGGTTTCTAGGTGGTCGTAAGTTCTAAAAGGGGGTAGCGGATATGGTAAGGATGGTTTTTATAGGTTTGCTCGTATTTTTTGCGGCAGCCTGCACAGGCATTGGGCTCTTTATGTATCGCTGGATGAAGAAAACTCTGGTTAATGGGGAGCCCCTGATGAACCAGCCTGTAAATGAACAGACAAGAACGGGCAAAATGGGGGCAGGAGAGTTATTGGTATATGGCTCCATAATTATTGTTGCAGCTCTCATTGTAGTACTGATTATGCAGGAACAAGAAGGAGGAGGGTCTGCTATCCTTGCAAAGGCAATTCTTCTGCCACCGGTTATGGCGCTTTTTAATGCAAGAAAGCGTACCGGCAAAGCCATGCTTGCTCTGGTAATAGCATTCATGGTCTCATTGTTTTTGATGCTGGTAATGCGCTTATAGGTCTTCCTCAAAAAGCACCTTTACTGGTAGTAGACCACATTCCTATTACAGCAGCGAGGACGACTGCCAAAGATTTGATTGATAGTGGCTGTGATATCTACATTAGGAGGTCAGGTGCAGGGAGCACCGACTATAATGAACTTCTTTCCTCGGGGAGCTATGTAAAATATCCGGCTGACCAAAGCGTAAGGATAGAAAAAGGATTTCACCCGGTTAATGACTCTGTAGAGAATGCTAAGTGTATTCTTGTAAAAGAGGGGCTTGTTCTTGGAAGCATAGAATTATATGGTGGTGAGACAGAGGATACGGTACTGGAAGATAGTAAAATTATAGGCTTTAAGACTGATGAGGACTGCATAGCGGAAGCAAAAGAAAAGTCGCTCTCATACAAATTAAACGGCATGGAGTTGCTTACTACTCTGAAAGAGAAAAGGTAAAAAAGACATTTGCCGGGAATATATGGTCGATACCTGACAAAGATGCGGATATTACTCAGTTGTACTATGGATTGAAATGGGAACAAACAGTGACCATCTGTTTTGGAATGAATATTATGCAACAATCCGCTTTGACAAAGAGAATAAAATGACTTCCTTTGAGTTGTTTGTAGAGATTGCAAGGGAGTAAGATTAAAAATATCAAAGAAAACCCAAATTTATAGTGATTATAAGCAAAGGGGGTAACTACATAGAAATCACGAAATCACAGAGTATCAAAAACCTTTTTAGACAAAAATGGGAATGTGGCAGAGCACGGGATGGTCTAGGAAAGCAGTTCCAAAAGGTATGGGAGGAAGGATATAAAAAGCTCCTGCATCAAGGATTAAAAGAATGGGACTATTATCTCATATTAAATAAAGACTTCGGTATAGCCCTTACAATGTCTGATGACGGCTATCTGGGACTACAGTCTGCAAGCTTCCTTAAATTTACAGGAAAGCCCTTTGAGCATACGGAAACCATCTTAACACCATTTCCTATGGGCAAGCTGAAGATGCCTGAAACAAACAAGGAGGAACTGCTTTTACAAAGATAAGAGACTAACCCTCTCTTATGAGATTGTTGCCAATCCTTCGGGAAGTGGTAGAAAAAAGGCATATAATCTGCAATTTTTAAGAACTTTTATAACGGCAAGCCTTTTTAAGTGTGATGTATGGCTTGATGAGCCTGAAATGGACAGTCTGGTCATAGCTACACCTGGAATAAAAAAACACATTTTACTATAATCAGAAGATAAACTGTATGAGAGCCTCAGGAGAGGTGCAGTTTAACGATAAAACCTATCAATTTAACCCTAAGACAGACTTTGGTACCACTGGACTGGGGTAGGGGAGTATGGACCTATGAAAATACCTGGTACTGGGGAACTTGCAGCTGTGACCTGGACGGACACAGCTTTGGCTTTAACATAGGCTATGGCTTTGGCAATACAAAGGCAGCGAGCGAAAATATCCTCTTCTATGACGGGGTAGGTCATAAGCTTGACGATGTTATGTTTGTGATACCGGGAGACAATGGACCTAATCCGCTAAAGGACAAAGGGAAAAGAGGTTAAGCTGGAAAGAGAGACAAAAAGAGCCATACGCTATATGGATAAATGAAATATATCTCCTCTGACGGACGCTTTGAAATGGAGTTTGAACCTATCATCGACAGAAAGGCGAAAATCGACCTAAAACTTCTTTGTTCCGACCAGCATCAGGTATTTGGCAAGATGAGTGGTACTGCCATCTTAGACGATGGAAGAAAGATAGAGCTTAAGGATGTACTTTGCTCGGCAGAGCATATATATAATAAATTTTAAGAGGATGATATAAGCATCAAAGGTGTTGAAAAATCAAGTGGGAGTACTTGTAGAGAAGGTTGACACTTTTAAGAGCTGTGTCATTTAAGGAAGAGGAAGGCGATTCTACAGGCGTAGTCTGTGTTGTGAGGAGGAAGTAAAATGACAGAGCAGGATATAGAAAAACTAATCAAAGAGCAGAATAAATATTTTGATTCCGGGCTTACCCTGAGCTTTGAATCAAGACTTGTTTCGCTTAAAGCCTTAAAAAGAGCAATACTTAGTAATGAAGATGAGTTGTGCAGAGCGTTGAAGGAGGATCTTGGCAAGAGCAGGGCAGAGGCTTTCATATGTGAGATAGGGCTTGCTATTTCTGAGATAAAGCTGACTTATAAAGCATCTTAGAGGGCTAATGAGAAAGAAATATGTTCTCACCCCTCTTGCACAGTTTGCGGCAACCAGCTTTAGAAGTCCGTCTCCTTATGGAAATGTGCTGATAATAAGCCCTTGGAACTATCCTTTACTCCTTACCTTAGAGCCTCTTGCGGATGCACTGGCTGCGGGAAAATACAGCTATATTAAAGCCGAGTGCCTATGCGCCCGAGACTTCTGATATAATAGAAAAATGCTGAAGAGCTTTAATCCCAGGGCTGGTAGCTGTAGTTACCGGAGGAAGGGCTGAAAATCAGGCACTTTTAAGACAGAAATTCGACAAGATATTTTTTACAGGCAGCAAGGAAGTAGGCAGGAGGTAATGCGATGTGCCTCAGAGCATTTAACACCTGTTACACTTGAGCTTGGAGGCAAGAGTCCCTGCATAGTGGAAAAACTGCCAAAAATAAGTCTGGCGGCGAGGAGAATAGTCTTCGGAAAGTTCTTAAACTGTGGACAGACTTGTGTTGCGCCTGACTACATCCTCTGTGATGAAAGTATAAGAGAGAGCTTGGTATCTGCCATTAAAAAGGAAATAACCTTACAGTTTGGAAGCAAATCGCTTGAGAATCCTGACTACGGCAAGATAGTAAATGAAAAGCATTTTAACAGATTAAAAGGACTGATAAATAAGGAAAAGACGGTCTGGGGCGGAAAGTCAGATGAAAAGGAGCAGAGGATAGAGCCTACTGTTATGATTGATGTAAGCTGGGAAGATGCAGTAATGGGCGAAGAGATATTTGGTCCAATACTCCCTATACTTACTTATAAGACCTTAGATGAGGCTGTTTCGATGGTTGAAAGTCATCCCCATCCTTTGGCTTTATACTGTTTTACAGAGGATAAGGGAGTTAAAGAGAGAATACTTAAAAAATGCAGATTTGGCGGGGGTTGTATCAATGATGTGGTAATTCATTTGGCTACAAGTGAAATGCCTTTTGGAGGAGTGGGGGAGAGTGGAATGGGCTCTTACCACGGAAGGGCAGGCTTTGAGGAATTTAGCCACACAAGGAGCATAGTTGACAAGAAGACCTGGATGGATATGCCTGTACGCTACCAGCCTTATACGGGACTTAAGGAGAAGCTGCTGAGGCTGTTTTTAAGGTAGCCATCTACATCCCTGAGAAAGTTGGGAAAATTTAATACTGTACTTGTGATTGCTAATAGCTATTTAGCTACTTCATAGATTAGACATAAGGGGTAAATTAGTCAGGAATAGGCTTGAAGGGAAATGACTATTTGAAACAGAGAATAAAAAACAGCCACATCAGATAATAATTCCTAACGTGGCTGTTTTTTATTCCTGTCATTTACATTGTAACTAACAGCGGACTTGCATTAATCATCAAAAATGAAAGCCAGTGTCTTAACTGCAGTATCTATCTCTTAACCCTTGCGGAGCCGCCTGACATCAGGGATTCAACTTCGGCTTTTCTTGCCATCGAGGTATCGCCCGGAGTAGTCATTGCAAGTGCGCCGTGGGCTGCGCCATAGTTTACAGCCCTCGCTGGATCGCCTGTTTCCATAAGACCGTAAATCAGACCTGAAAGCAAAAGCTGTCACCGCCTCCCACTCTGTCAAGGATTTCAAGAGCCTTATACTCATTTGCGCGGTAGATTTCGCCGTCCACATATAGCATTGCTGACCAGTCATTAACTGTAGCTGTCTTAACCTCGCGAAGAGTTGTTCCTGCAGCCTTCCAATTGGTATATACCTTGGTTGCTTCATTTAACATAAGCTTATAGCCGTCTAAGTTAAGAGAGGTAAGATCTTCGGTATTTCCAGGTACTTCAAAACCGAGGCAGGCAGTATAATCTTCTTCATTTCCAATCATTACATCTACATATTTGGCTATTTCACGGTTCACTTCCCTGCATTTTTCAAAGAGCCTCCTATGTGCTTCCAGAGAGAAGGGCGGTAGTTTAAAGTCATAGCACAACAGTACCGTACTGTTTTGCTTTTTAACAGCTTCGATGGTGAACTCTGCGGTGCTTTCAGAGAGGGCAGCAAAGATACCGCCTGTATGAAACCACCTTACACCTAATTTGCCAAAAAGGTGGTCAAAGTCAAAATCGCCCGGTTTAAGTTTACTGGCAGCGGTATTGGCGCGATCGGATATACCAAGGGCGCCTCTTACTCCATGTCCTCTCTCGGTAAAGTTAAGTCCGTTTCTAACAGCCCTGCCAATGCCGTCAAAGTCTTTCCACAGTATGAACTGAGAGTCAACCTTTCCTGCATCAATCATTTCCTCTATGAGATAACCCACATCATTTTTTGCAAGAGAGGTGATGACAGCAGTCTTAAAGCCAAAGCATTTGGCAAGCCCTCTTGCTACATTGTATTCTCCGCCACCCTCATGAGTAGCAAAAGCTCCTGGCAGTTCTTATTCTTCCTTCACTTTGGATCGAGGCGTAGCATAACTTCTCCCATTGATACCTCGTCATAGGCACATTCTTCCTTGTTTTTAATCTGTAAATTCATAATTTTTATCATTCCTTTCGCTTCACTCAAGGCACAAACAAGTTATGAAAAAATGTTGTGCCTCTCCTCGTTTTAATCTTATAATATTTCATAAGCTACAAGCCAAATGGTGGCTCTATAGGTTCCTTACTTTCTAAAAATCTCCATAGCCTCTTTTGACAGCCTTGTTATCTCATCCCATTTTTCTTCATTTATAAGGTCCTTTGTACACAGCGAGGAGCCTCCAACGGCGGCTATTTTACCAAACTCAAGATAGGTGGAGAGGTTTGACAGGCTCACTCCTCCTGTAGGTACGAATCTGATGTTAGGGAAAAGGCTGGGATATGGCCTAATGAGTCTTAAGTCCACCATAGTTTTCTGCAGGGAAGAATTTAACTACCTTGATATCTTCTTTCATAAGCTGCATTATTTCTGTAGGAGTTACAGCGCCGGAAGCATATACCCCAAGCTCTTTAGCATATCTAACCACCTCGATATCGCTTCTCGGAGAAACGATGAATTTAGCTCCGGCATCTACAGCGCTCTTAAGCTGTTCCTTTGTAATAACTGTACCTGCCCCCACTATCATATCAGGAACATTTGGTGCAATTTGTCTAATAGCTATTCTGCGGCAGCAGTTCTAAAAAGTAACCTCGCAGGTCTTGATTCCTCCGCAGTAAAGGGCGTGCAAGAGGAACAGCCTTGTTGGCATCCTCCAGTACTACCACAGGAACAACACCGCAGTTTTCAATAATATCGTGCAATAACATAAATACCTCCTAAAAAATTTATAAAAATAACCAAATGATATTGACATCGGAATGATTATATCATAAAATGTTATATAAGTAAACAGTTGCTAAACGCTAAACGTTAATTTGTTTTCACTAAAAGATAAGCAAAAGATTATTATAACTTATGCTTATCGGATGGAAATGGATGATTTTAAGAAGAAGGCTTCAGCTATGGTTACGATAAAAGACATATCAAAAAATAGGAGTATCTTCGGTTTCTGTTCACAGAGCACTTAGGGTAAAGAGGAGTGAGCAACGAGCTTCGTGCCAAAATCATAGAGACTTCAAGGAAATGGGGTATGTGAAAAACTATGCCGCAGCTTCGATTAAGAGAAAGACCGAGAGGGTGGCGGTGGTTCTTCCCAAGGGCAAGTGGGAGAAGAAAATGTACTTCGACTACATCTGGCTTGGAATTAAAAAGTGCAAAGGAATTGAAGGGATTAAATGTTGAAATAATTCCTTTTGTATGTGATGACGAAGAACAACAGCTTACACAGCTTAAGGAGATAGCAGGAGAAAGGTTCTGACAGCTATGAGGAGTTATAACACTTTCATTTACAAAGGGCACCGGAGATTCTTATGCAGCTGCAAAGGCTTTTGGCGCTTAATATTAAGGTTTTGGTTATAGATGATCATATCACCACACCTGAAGGGCTTATGTGCATTCACCCAAGAGAAGTTCAGGTAGGAAAGGTTGCAGCAGAATTTGCTTCCCTAGTTACACCTGAAACGGGCAGGGTGCTTGTATCCGGGGGACGTTCTGATTCCAAGATTCACGAAGGAAGACTGAACAGCTTTTGTGACTATATTAAAGAGAACAAGCCGGGATTGACTTTGGACATTATAAAAGGTTATACGAGAAAAATGGACCGCAAAGGAGAGCTTTACCGCAATGCCTGTGAGGCTCTTGATAAAAATGATGATGTCTGCTTAATGTACGCCCTTACCTCTCACGACAATGTGGCTTTTGTAGAGGCCCTTGGAAGAAGAGAGGGTGATAAAAAGGTTGCTATAATAGGCACTGACTTAAATGAGGAAACTCTGGAGTATCTAAAACAAAAAGAAATGGTTGCGGTTATAGACCAAAATCCTTACAAAAAGGGCTATATGGCATTTAATGCAATGGTTGACTGCCTTATCAAAAAGCTGCCTGTGCCGGATGTGATGCTATGTAAGATAGATATAGCACTTGAGAACAATGCGGAACTGTATAACGTTCAGTAAAATATTTGTTCAAATGAGGCTTAACCGGATGTGGGGCGGGCAAGATTTAAGTTGGTATGAAATGTTTGTACATAAAATCAAACAAAAGGGATGTACAAAAATCATATACATGTAAACATCAATAAAAGGAGGATTTTTGATGAGAAAAGAAAATGTTACAGAGAATTGGGGTTGCAGTTGTTTCAGGAGCTATGATAGTATCCGCACTTACAGGATGTGGAAGCTCAGAAAAGACAGACAAATCAGCTTCTGCAAGTGCAGCAAAGTCAGCAGCAACAAGTTCTGCTAAGACAAGTACTGCTTCAGGCACAAAGGCTAAGGATTATAGCGGGGTAAGCTCGTATACTGGTCAAGCTGGGAAGCTACAGAGCCACAGGAATGGTAGTTGCTGAGGCTATTGAGGACTATGAGAAGGAGACCGGTATTGATATTGAGGTTGAGTTTAAGGGGCGTAAGGGAATTAAAGAAGGTTTGATTCCTGCTCTTGATGCAAACCAGCAGATAGACTTCTTTGACGGTGCCGGAAATAAGAGTAATTACGGTGACCGTATTATCAGCCTTGAGGACATAGTTAAGGAGCATAATTACGAGCCACGCTCCAACCCTACTATGATGAAACTTTTCAGAAGCTATAATGATGGAGTGCTTAAAGAAATACCTTTCCAGTTTAAGGCTAATTCATATCTTTACAATAAAAAGCTTTTCAGACAGGCAGGAATCGAGAAGGCACCTGCTAACTGGTCAGAGTTTTTAACTGCTTGTCAGAAGCTTAAAGATGCCGGAATCACACCTATTACTACTGATGATGCCTACGTGCCACAGGCATTTGGTATGCACCTTGGAAGACTTGTAGGAAGTGAAGGCTTGAAGAAAATAGTTAATGAAAACGGCTGGGACAGACCAGAGGTTTTACAGACAGCTAACGACCTCGCAGACCTTGCGGCCAAGGGATATTTCTCAGAGCTGGTTGCATCAAACGTATATCCTACAGGACAGAATACTGAGTTTGCAACAGGAAAGGCTGCTATGTACTGCGTAGGAACCTACATGGTTAACGAGGTTAAGAACATCACAGGACCTGACTTTGAATGGGGCTTCTTCGCTTATCCCGAGGTAAATAACGGAATCAACGGTACAGAAGCTATGGTTATCGGTGGACAGAGCTTTGCTATTACTCAAAGTGTAAGAACCCTGAAGCAGCATTTGGATTCATCGAGAAGATGACAAGAGGCAAATTTGACGAGAAGCTAGGCAAAGAAAGTATCAGTATTACAGCAGATACAGAGAATAAAAACTGGCCAGAGCAGCTTGCAGATGTAAAGCCTTACTTTGACAACTGTACAGAGATTATGGGTGGAGCAGAAAGCAATCCTGACATTACACCTGCATTAAAGGAGAACTTGATTAAGCTTTACTCAGGTAAGATCACAGGTGCAGAGTTCGTTGCCAACATAGAAGGCGGCTGCAGGAAAAGTAAGACTAAGACAGGTTTATAGTTTTGTTTTTTAACAAATATGTGATTTGTACTTAGATTTACAAATGTACATAATAGGGGCAGGCAGGTAACTTATCGTTATTTGACCTGCCCGTTTTATAAGTTACTTACCCCAAATCGGGGTTTATACTAAAGGAGTTTGTTCAGAAGGGAAAATATTTATGAAGCGCAATAGAAGTATGATTTTAGCATTTACTCTTCCCGCAACATTATTGTTTATTGCAGTATTTGTCTATCCTATAATCAGAACTGTAATCATGAGCTTTTTTAGAATTGTGGAGATTACAGACCCGGTTAGTAGATGGGAATTTAGAGGACTAGGCAATTACATTGATTTGTTTAATGCTTCACTGTTTAGGCAGTCTCTTATCAATATAGGCAAAGATATGGACAATAGGTGGTGTAATAACTCTTTCCGTATCGTTATGCTGGCAATAATCCTGACAAAGCGGAATAAGATTCAAGGGATTTTTCAGGCAGCAATTTACCTGCCTAATGTAATTAGTGCCGTAGCAATGGCAACTATGTGGATTCAGTATGTATTTAATTCTTCTTATGGATTTTTAACAACATTCTTTAGAATGTTGGGTCTGGAGAGCCTTGCTAAAATACAGTGGCTGGATGCAGAACATAAATTCTGGGCACTTCTTATTTCCTACTGCTTCGGAATGATAGGTCATCATATGCTTATATGGATAAGCGGTATCGAGAGAGTCAGCAAGGAATATTATGAGGCATCAGGAATAGACGGTGCCAATAAAGTTCAGCAGTTTTTCATATTACCCTCCTCTTCTTAGGGGTATATTAAGAACCAATATTATCATGTGGTCCATAAGAATAGCAGGATTTTTTATCTGGTCACAACTCTTCTCTCCACTTACAGCGGATACTTCAACTGTAGTTCCTATGGTATATATGTATACCAAGGTATTTGGAGCTGAAACTGCAGATATAATTTCCCGTGATGCCGGAGCAGGCGCGGCTATTGGTATAATTCTCTGTGTTTTTAGTCTTGATTATATTCAAGCTTGCCAACAAATTTATTAGGGACGATGATTTAGAGTTCTAATAGTCAAATATGAAAGGTTAGATTATGAAAATGTTTAAAAACTGCAAAAAAAGAAAAATTCTGTGCCTTTTAATTTCAAGAAGGAAATTAAGCTTTTGCCAGGGATATATAATTATAATTACCTGGATTATTTTTACGGTAGTTATACTTGGATGGGTAGTTGCAGCGAGTTTGTCAACTACAGCAGATATTTTTCAGGTGATATTCTTGGATTTAAGACAGAATTCATTTTTGAAAAACTATAAAAAGTACTGGGTATCGTCAAATGTGTCGGTATTCTTTACCAACTCCCTTATTTATGCAGTCCTGTCATGTGCATTTCTCATTTTGATTTGCGCGCCTTATGCCTATGTACTTCAGAGATTTGAATTCTGGGGAAGAAAGACAATAACATCAGCACTTGCAGGTACAATGGGCATTCCGATTATAATGGTTATTATTCCTCTCTATACCGGGTAGCAAGAACCGGCGTACTTGGTAATGCGTTTTCAAACAGAATAGTACTTGTAGTACTGTTTGTGGCAGTAAAGATACCTTACACAACTACTTTTCTTATGGCATACTTTGCCAATATTTCAAAGGCCTATGAAGAAGCCGCGGCTATAGACGGCTGTCACCCTGTAAAAGACTTTCTGGAAGATTGTATTCCCTCTTGCACAGGGCGGCGTTGTAACGGTAACAATCTTTAATTTCATAGCAATATGGAATGAGTACTTCCTCTCACTGCTTTTCGTAAACTCAGAGAAGCTAAGACCTGTAGCTTTGGGACTCTTCTCTATGATTAACGGAATGAAGTACAGCGGTGATTGGTCAGGACTTTTCGCATCCGTAATCATTGTATTTATTCCAACCTTTGTACTTTACATAGGGTCTGTCAAAAGAAGATTATTGGCGGTATAACAGGAGGCGTTAAGGGCTAAATGAATCTGATATTTGTTTTTGCGGATCAGTGGAGGGCTGGAGCCATAGGGATATGCAAAGGAAGATCCTGTGCTAACTCCGCTTATGGACAGGTTTTGTGAGGAATCGACCTACTGCGACCATGCTTTCAGTACATTTCCTGTCTGCTCTCCTCACAGAGCAAGCCTTATGACTGGGAAATATCCTCTTTCCGCAGGGTTTTTCACTAACTGCAAGAAGGGCTTGTCTTTAAGACTTAAAGATGAAGAAATCTGCGTGGGAGATGTACTTAAGAAGGAAGGCTATGATACGGCCTATATCGGAAAATGGCACTTGGATGAGGCTGAACAGACCTACTGTGCTGAGCCAAAGTCGGGAGCCAGAAACTGGGATGCCTATACTCCGCCCGGTGTCAGAAGACATGGATTTGACTACTGGTATTCTTATGGAACATTCGATAAGCATTTGTCACCTCATTACTGGGAGGATACAGATGAAATGATTCAAATTCACCAGTGGTCTCCGGAACATGAGACTGATAAGGCGATTGAATATCTGGAGAAAAAGAGGGATAAATCAAAGCCTTTTGCCCTTTACATTTCTTGGAATCCTCCACATAGCATATATAGTGAGGTTCCTGAAGAATATCTTAAGCTCTATGACAATGTCAAGCTTAAAAATAATGTCCGTTTAGGAGGGATTCATCACCACACAGGCGAAGAGGCACCAATGACAGAGGAGGAAATGACTCTTACCACGAAGCAGTATTTTGCAGCTATAAGCGGACTGGATAAGCAGTTTGGGCGAATAATAGATTATCTGAAAGAAAATGACCTATATGATGACACCCTAGTCATTCTTTCGGCTGACCATGGAGATATGATGGGTTCGCACGGACTTATGGGAAAACATGTGTGGTATGAGGAGTCAATTAGAATCCCATTTGTCGTGCATATTCCGGGAAATGATAACAGAAGATGCAGCACCTGCATAGGAAGCCAGGATATGATGCCGACCATCCTTGGGCTATTAAACTGTCCTATACCTGATACGGTAGAGGGCGAGGACTGTCAGAGATTTATAAGAGGCGAAGAGGATGAGGAGAGAGTAAGCTTTCTTTGTGCAAGTCCCGGCAGGGCTGATTTTGTGGAGAAGTTTAAGAAGGCAGGCAAGGATCCAGCGACTTACGGCTGGAGGGGTGTCAGAACCAAGAGATATACCTATGTAATTGAATTAGGCTATGATGTAATATGTAAGCCTAAGAGATACCTTTATGATAACCAGCAAGATCCCGAGCAGATTCATCCACTTGACTTGGATACTAAAGAGAATAAAATGCTTGCAAGGGAGCTTGAAGCAAAGGTTATAAACTGGATGAAACGCCAAAAATGACGGCTTTCTTGATAACTGGAGCAGGGAAGTGGCTTATGAATAATACAGAATTGTTGTGGGATGAATTTCAAAAACACCTGGGTTATGACAAAGAGGAAGCCTTAAAAATAGCAGATTTCTGCTTGAAAAAAACTGCAGTGAAATGATGAAGCTTGTTATGGAGACAGCTGATGAAACTGCAGAGAATACCTTTTTATTCAGGCTTCCGTGGGATATGGAAGCCACGAGTGAAGTCGTACATTTTGACAGGAAAATCAAGTGGAATTATGTTCTAAATGAAGACGAGGAATTCATCTTTCAGCTAAACAGGCATAGATACTGGATAAGCCTTGGACAGGCCTATAGACTTACAGGCAATGAAAAGTATGTAAAAGCATTTATAGGGCAGCTCCTTGACTGGATAGATGAGAACATCGACATAGAAAAAGCTGATAAAGCGATTTGGAGAACGCTTGAAACGGGACTAAGAGCTGATTACTGGGTGAGAGCTATGGCGCTTTTTGTAGACAGCCCACTTATTACAGAGGATGTAAAGAAAAGATTTTTTGAGGCTCTTTTAGTACATGCAGGGCATTTGGCTGCAAATCCTAAAAAGGATTTTCAATGAAAAAGTAACTGGGGAGTGATGGAATATACAGGACTTTACATTCTCTCACTTGTTCTTGACAATGAAGAATACAAAAAAACAGCAATATATTTCCTGAAAATGGGATTACACACTCAGATACATGATGACGGCTTCCAGTGGGAGTCTTCCCCTATGTATCACAATGAGGTGCTTGCGGCCCTATCTTGAAGTTCTTAGGGTGGCTGAAATCTATGGAGATAAGCCATTTACAGAGGATGAGAGAGAGATTGTTAAAAGAATGGCATACGCTACCCTTGTAAGAACCTATCCTAATCATCATCAGCTGATGACAGGAGATTCGGATGACACAGATGTGAGGGATTTATTAAGCCAGTCAGCGGTTATTTTTGTAGATTCCCGCCTAAAGTCAGGGGGATATAAGGAACTGGACTTTGAAGGAGCCTGGCTTTTTGGAACTAAAGGAATAGAAACCTATGAAAAGCTTGAAACTACTGAACTTATTGGAGGGCTTCAGACAAGTGATGAAAATGGAGAGGCTATATGGAAGCTCGTATAATGAAGATGCCGACTTTATATATTTTAGAAACGGTTGCCTTGGGGGTGGACATGGGCATCAGGATAAGCTTCATATAGAGCTATGGTTTGAAGGCGAACAGATACTTAGGGATAGCGGACGTTACACATATAAACACGTAGAAGAAAGATATGAGCTAAAAGGCTCTAAGGATTCACAATGTGCCGATTGTAAATAATCTTGAATATGCACCAAGTGCCGATTCGTGGATATATGAAAAGCTGCCTTTATCAGTCGGAAATTATTTCAAACAAAAGAACGGTTTTTTTGCTGTTAGAAGGTGCACATTGTGGCTATATGGAAGCAGGAGTTTTGCTTAGAAGAAGAGTTGTTGCCCTAAAGCCAGACATTATCGTAATCTGTGATGAAATTATAGGAAATAAGAAGAATGAACTTTCACAGCATTTTGCCTTTGCTGAAGATATCGACTTAAAGAGAGAAGTACAGGAAGTAAAAGGCAAAGGGAGTCAAATGTGAATTTGTGGTAAAAAGCTTTGATGAAAGAGGAGAGGTGGCGCAGGACATAGTCACAGCCAAGGTGTCAAGGCATTATAACCATATAAGTGAAAGCAAGGCTCTTAGATTAAGTACGAAAGCTTCACATTTTCTTACTACAATTATAGTAAAGAATCAGGCAGGCGAAAAGACTGTGATAAACAAAGAGAAAGTTTATAACCTCACCAATGAAACCGTACTTAAGGATGATGAGGTGCAGGGATACTTGATTTCCAGAGGTGAAAAGGAATACAGCGTTATACTATACAAGGATGATGTAGGAAACGGAAGAGACTTAAACGGAATCAAGGGAGTATATGGAATTGGACAGACTATAGCTGCCTCTCTTCATAAAAAAACCCTGAATATATGACAGTTTTAAGGTGGTAGTTAACTGATACTTTGCATAGATTACAGTTAGCAAAAAAATCATAGATTATGGTTTGTCTATAGTCTTATGAGTAAGATAAAGGAGATTGGATAAGTGGAAAAATGGATTGATGTTGATTTATTAAAGGACTATCCGGAAGCTGCGGATGAGATGGTTAAAAATGCTCTTGATACCTGTACAAATCAGGTAAAGAACAATCTTCCGGAGTTTGAGGAGCATTTTCCTCCTGCCAACAGCGAGGGGAATTTTTTTATAAGCCTGATATCAACACTGACTGGACAAGCGGATTTTGGACAGGTGAGGTGTGGCTTGCCTATGAAAATGCTGCAAATCCTGAAGACAAGGCGTTATTTGAAAGGGCAGGGAAGAAGCAGGCTGATTCATTCTTAGAGAGAATCAACATTAGGCATTATATAGATCACCATGACATGGGATTTTTATACATACCTTCCTGTGTTGCCGCCTACCGTCTGCTTGGTTATGAAAATGGAAGGGAAGCAGCTCTTAAGGCTGCCGACCAGCTTGTAAGCAGATACCGTCCCGAAGGAAAGTACATCCAGGCCTGGGGAGAGATGTGGGCAAGGGACAATGCAAGGCTCATCATAGACTGTATGTTAAATGTACCTCTGTTATACTGGGCAAGTGAGGAAACAAAGGATGGTCACTATGCTGATATAGCTAAAAATCATATTCTCACCACTATGAAGCATGTAATAAGAGATGACGATTCTACCTGGCACACCATATTTTTTGATCCAGACAGCGGTGAATTCTCACACGGAGCTACCTGCCAGGGCTATAAGGACGCGTCTGCCTGGGCGAGAGGACAGGCTTGGGGCATATATGGCACTGCAATTGCTTATAAGAATACAGGAGATCCTGAGTACATTAAATACTTTGAGAGAGTATCAAGATACTTCCTTAGCCACCTTCCAAAGGACCTTTGCCCTTATTGGGATCTCTACTTTGGTGACGGGGATGAGGCAGAACAGCCAAGAGATTCCTCCTCAGCCGCAATTGCAATCTGTGGCTTCCTTGAAATGAGCAAGTATCTGGATGAGGAAAAGAGTGCATATTATACATCTGTAGCCAGAAAAGCTTATGCATTCCCTTATAGAGAACTATCAGGTGAAGGATAAGGCTGTATCTAACGGACAGCTTCTTCACGGCACCTATGCAAGGAAGACACCTTATAACACCTGTAAAAACAGAGGTGTGGATGAATGTGTAATCTGGGGAGATTATTTCTTTATGGAAGCTCTCACAAGGCTTGCAAGACCTGATTGGAAGATGTACTGGTAAAACAACTACAGGAGTAGAAAGATGATTAAGTTAAAAATTGTTGGTAAGGATGAAAGAGAAAAAGCCTGTGGCTTTGAAGGCGAGGACAGAGCAGAGCTTGTATACTGCAGCGAATATAATGATGGCGACAGGATAGTGCTTGATACGGATAGGGCAGGAAGATACTGTGTAGTACGTTTTGAGGACAGTATGAGAGAGGCATTTATCTATGTACCTAGAAGAAATGTAGCATTTTTTATACCACCTGCTGACAACAGACCTAATTATTCACCAAAGAGCTTTACAGGTGCAATGCACTATATAGAGGCCCGCTACGCTACAGAGGAAGAGATTGCAAAGGAAAAAAATCTGGTCTTAAATGTATATGACCAGCACGAAAACTCTACATTTTTCCCACACGCATCAGCCAATGTGGAAACAAGAGGAGAGGCAGTGTTTGCAGCAAGAAATGCAGTTGATGGAATGTATGCCAATACTTCACATGGAAGGTATCCTTATCAGAGCTGGGGCATAAATAGAGATCCCAACGCTGCTCTTACCATAGATTTTGGCAGAGAGGTAGTGGTTAATGAGATAAGACTTACTCTTAGGGCAGATTATCCACACGATAATTACTGGGTAAGTGCTACAGTGAACTTTGACGATGGAAGCAAAGAGGTATTAAAAGCTTGAAAAGTCAGAGAAGACACAGTGCTTTTAAGATAAAGGAAAAAGAAGGTTAAGAGCTTTGTGCTTGACAAAGCTTATAAAAGCTGAAGGAGAATCACCTTTCCCAGCCCTCACTCAGATAGAGGCCTGGGGAGTGGAAGCGTAGAAACATAGGCTAAATATGAGTAGAAAACTGCCTTTTAAGAAATGGACAAATTACGGGTATTATTTAAATGGCTAAGGGTAGAAATACTCTATCAAATTTATTGTGGGAGGATGAAAATGGATATTAGATATTCGGTTAATCAGAGAGATTTTAAGCGTTATACCACAGAGGAAATCAGAGGAGAATTTCTGATTGAAGATTTATAAAAAAAGGATGAGGTAGTAGCGGTATATTCTCACGTTGACAGGATGGTGACACTTGGCTGTATGCCTGTAAATGAGGCAGTTTCTATCAGCAAGGGCATAGATGTATGGGCAAACTTTGGTACTGAGTATTTCCTTGAAAGACGTGAAATAGGCATTTTTCAATATAGGCGGAGCAGGTAAGATAAAGGCGGATGGCGAAGTTTTTCGAAATGGGCTACAAGGACTGCCTTTATATTACAAAGGGTACAAAGGAAGTGACATTTGAAAGCAATTCTCCTGAAAATCCGGCCAAATTCTATATGGTAAGTGCACCTGCCCATACCTCATACAAGACCACCTTCATACCTATTGAAAAGGCTGCAAAAAAGCCACTTGGAAGTATGGAAACTTCTAATAAAAGAGTTATTAACCAGTTCATCCATCCTGACGTGCTTCAGACCTGCCAGCTTTCAATGGGAATGACAGTACTTGAGCCGGGAAGTGTATGGAATACCATGCCTGCACATACACATGAGAGAAGAATGGAAATCTACATGTACTTTGAAGTGCCTGAGAATCAGGTAGTCTTCCATATGATGGGCGAGGGACAGGAGACAAGACATATTGTAATGCAGAATGAACAGGCTGTGATATCACCATCCTGAGCATACATTCAGGCGCAGGAACATCTAATTATACCTTTATATGGGCAATGGGAGGAGAAAACCAGGCTTTTGATGATATGGACAATATAGCAACTACGGATTTGAGATAGGAGAAGAGTATGGAAAATATAATGAAACAGTATGATTTGACCGGGAAGGTAGCGCTTGTTACAGGTGCTTCATACGGAATAGGCTTTGCCATAGCTAAGGGACTTGCTTCTGCGGGAGCAACTATAGTGTTTAACGACAGAAGAGAAGAACTTGTGGAAAAGGGAATTGAGGGCTTACAAGGAAGAGGGAATAAAGGTATACGGCTATGTGTGTGATGTAACTGATGAGGATGCCGTTGAAGCTTTGGTTGCAAGGGTTGAAAAAGAGGTTGGAATCATCGATATTTTAGTAAATAATGCCGGTATCATCAAGCGCATACCTATGTGTGAGATGAAGGCTTCAGAGTTTAGAGAGGTAATAGACATAGACTTAAATGGACCTTTCATCATGTCAAAGGCTGTAATACCAAGCATGATTAAAAAGGGACATGGAAAGATAATCAATATCTGCTCAATGATGAGCGAACTTGGAAGAGAGACTGTAAGTGCTTATGCAGCGGCAAAGGGTGGCCTTTAAGATGCTTACCAAGAATATTGCATCTGAATTCGGCGAGCATAACATCCAGTGTAACGGAATAGGACCTGGCTACATTGCTACACCTCAGACAGCTCCTCTTAGAGAGAAGCAGGCAGACGGCTCAAGACATCCTTTTGATTCATTTATAATTGCCAAGACTCCTGCCGCACGTTGGGGTGAGCCTGAAGATTTGGCAGGCCCTGCAGTATTTTTAGCATCTGATGCGTCAAACTTTGTAAATGTGCCATCCTCTATGTGGACGGAGGAATACTTGCGTACATCGGAAAGCAGCCTTAACAAAGGAATCCTGTGTAAAAAGATTCACTGTAAATAAAACATTCTTAATGGAGGTTATTATGAGACTTAATGGGGTAAGAAAAAAAGTCAGTTGGATTTTAGCACTTGTTTTATGTACACAAATACTTATGCCTTCTACACCTGTAGTTGCAAAGGCTTCTTTGGCGGAGGATACAACCATGTCGGATAAAAGTAGCGCTACAGAAAGTGAAGTAAACAGTATTGAGGTTGTAAAAGGAAGTACAGCCTTAATTAAGACTCCTGAGGGTTTTACGGAGCCAATCACCTGGACTACTATTTTTCAAGGATTCAAATGGCAATCCTATTAAAAACGTAGAAGCTTCGATAAAAGAAGTATGAATTATCGCGGTGAAAGAGACAAACATCGTGTTGAGGGAATTACGAGTACTGAACATATTGCGAAGATAGAAAAGACAGCAGAGGGCGGACTGATAACAGCTTTTGAAAAGGGAATGGTATATGCAAAGGCTGTTGACAGCGAAGGTAAGAGCAAAGATTGGAAGGTAAATGTATTATATACAGCTAAAGAAAATCTTCCAAAAGTAACTTCTGAGGACTATAAGAGGCTCATAGGAAAATGGACAGCACAGCTGATAGGAGAAAATCCTGATGCGAATGATGCCGCCATTATGGAGACAATTAATAGTCTAAACACACAGGCTCAGGCATTGTGGGATGGTTACAGATATAAGGGACAGTCTGCCTGCGCAGATATTCCTTGGCCTGAAGAAATTGGCAAGAAGGGTAATAAGAACATTGAGTTTGCAAGAGATGCTGTTGAATTCAGACAGACATTTAAGAATGTACTTTTGATGGCAAAAGCATATCGTTTGGAGCATGGTGCGCTGTATAACAACAAAGCCTTGCTTCAGGACATGATAAACATACTTGACTGGCTGACTACCAATTGCTATCGTCCACAATCTCAGACTGACAACTGGTGGACTTGGGAGATAGGTATTCCTAAGGATATAGTGCCTACACTCATCCTTTTAGCAGATGATTTAACCAAGGAGCAGAAAGAAAAGTTCACTGAGGGAGTAAGATTCTTCCAGCCTGACCCTTATCATGGTGGCTCTATTGGCACAGGCTCTACTCATGGACAAGGATATCGCATGCAGTATGCAGCTAATAGGGTGGATAACTCGATGACTGCACTTGGAATAGGCTTATTGCTTGAAGACAATGAGTCTGTGTATCTTGCAAGTGAAGCCTCATCCTCAGTACTTGAATTTGTTTCAGTTGAGGATAGTACAAAGCTTGCTGAAAAAGGCTACCCAAACGGATATTATAAGGACGGTTCCTATATAGATCATACATACGTTCCTTATGCAGGCTCTTATGGAATTGTTGTACTTGAGGGTATAGTGAATATCTCTGCTATTTTAAGCAATTCTCCTTGGCAGTTTAGCTCAGACAAGGCAAATATATTGGAGAATATCTTTGTAAAAACCTATGGTATGGGTGTTTACAATGGTTTAATGTTAGATAACTTAAGAGGCAGGGCTGTTTCAAGAGAAAAGCTTACTGACAAATCAATTGGACGCCAGGTAATGACATATATTATCAAGTCACTAGACACTGTTAGCGAAACCGGGCGACAGACATTATTGAACTATCTTAAGAACTGGCTGACTGCAGACTCTGAGTTTGTTGGCTCCTTAAAGGAACTTAATGAAATCGTTGTAAAGCAAAAGGCTCAGGAAATAATAGGAAATGCCGCTATCTCAGGTGTTGTTGAAAGTGCTCATAAGAACTATCCTCTGATGGATAGGGCAGTTCACAGAACTGACAATTGGCTCTTTGCCCTCAGTATGTATTCTGAAAGAATCTTAAATACTGAGATCATGAATGGAGAGAACCTCTATGGATGGCATCAGAGTGATGGTATGACCTATCTTTATGGCAAGGATACCAGTTACTACAATGATAATTACTGGAATACCATCAATCCTTTCCGCTTACCGGGAACTACAACTGTGTCAAAGAATATAGGAAATGGTGTAAAGGACAGCAGTGGCTTCTATCAGGACGGAGATTATACCTCTAAAGAGTCATGGGTTGGCGGAAGTGAGCTTGGCGGCTATGGTATAAACGGTATGTCACTTTCAGGAGAAAATGACTCAAAGACACCTTATGAGCCTAATCTTAGAGCGTTAAAGTCATACTTTATGTTTGGTGATGAAATAGTATGCTTAGGCGCAGGAATAAATGATAAAGACAGCAATTTTATCACAGAAACAACTGTTGAAAAATAGGAAGCTGAATGATACTGCATCAAATCAGATTACATTGAACGGGAATAAAGCGAACTCACACCTGTTAATGTAAATGTGGCTGAGATTGTAAAGGGTGAAGGACTTGGCACAGGGTGGCTTCCATGGAAGGAAGGCACTTGAGAACCCTAAGTGGGTTCAGCTTGAAGGAAATGTAGAAGGAGATAGGGTTGGTTTCTATTTTCCAAAGGAATCCGGACAGTTAAAGGCGAGAATAGCAGCAAGTACAGGTAACTGGGGAAAAATTAATCTTACCGCTACAAAGGATGTAGTTAAGAATTACTTTGAGTTATGGTTTGACCATGCATGAGAATCCTCAGAATGCAGAGTATTCCTACGTAATCCTCCCCGAGTAAAACCACAGAGGAAATGAAGAGTACGAGAAGAATCCTAATGTAGAAATTCTTGCAAATACCGATGAAGTACAGGCTGTGGGATATAAGAATAAAAGTGTAATAGGTGCAAACTTCTGGCAGGACAAGGCGGCAAGTGTAAGTGGCATAAGCTCTGATAAGAAGGCATCAATCATTGTGAAGCAGAGTGGAGATGTGGTTGAAATCGGTGTTTCCGATCCTACCATGAAAAATCTTGGTACAATTGAAGTAGACATCGACAAGGAATTTGGTGAGTTTATCAGTGCGGATTCTAATGTTACTGTAGCCGCAAATAACGGAAAGGTTCACCTTGTTGTGAATACTGCAGGTAAAAACGGTGATACCTCTTATGCTGTGGTAAGATTAAAAACAAATAAGCCTTCTGAGACTACAGGTATTCCTGTAATCCCTGTAATTCCTGTTGAGAAACCTTCTACACCTGAAGTTCAGGTTGCCGATGATAAGACACCTGAGGGTAAGGTGATAGATGGAAGTAGCAATAACGCTGCCATTGAAAAGAAGAATACTGCAGTTAAAAAGATAAGGCTTAACTTTAACCTTACAAAGGCTGAGGTAAAGAAAGGTATTAAGAAACTTTCCAAGATATTGCTTAAAAAGGCCACACTGAAGAAGGCTGCGAAGGAGTCAGCTGATTTGAACCTTTCTGTAAGAGATGAGAAAAAGAAGGTGATTTACTCATGGTTTATAAGTGGAAAGGAACTTGCGGCTTCTAAGAGTAAGTTTAAGGACCTTGGCTTAGGCTTAAATGTTATTCCATCAGTCAAGATAAAGCCTTTAAAATCATTGCTTAAAGGCAAGAATGGAGCTGTAGTTTCATTTACACATAGGGGTAAATTCCCTGCTACTGCTACCATTAAGATACATAACAAACTCTTTAAATATCCTAGAATAAAAACTCTATGTATATTATTACAATGAGAATAAAAACAGGATAGAAAAGGCTGATGGCAGTGAGGTTAAGGCAGTAAGAAAAGGGTGTAATAACTCTTAAAAGTCTCAAAGGGATCAGATTACCTGATTTTTACCTAATAAACTTGGCAAGTAGAAGTACTTTTATGAAGTACGTTTTACTTAAATAAATCCTGTTGTTTAATAAACAAAGCCGGTCCATCGTGCAAATGGGCCGGCTTTATCAGTGCCAAATGAGTGACTGATTTGCTATATTAAGATTTCTTTACAAAAACTATAGGTATAAATGAACTGGTCAGGAGTATAATTATCAACCTTTACTCCGTCAACCTCAGCATAAGGATAACCGAAGTCATTAAGTGGCTCACCATCCTGTGCGGGAGTTAGGGTGAGGTCTCTACCGTCAGAAAGTATGATTCTTTCTGCATCGCAGTTGCCCCAGTAGTATTCCTGCTTCTCCTTTGTTTCCTTCTGGTCTTTAGTCCAGCCATTCTTAAGGACTGCCTTTAATACGTCTGCAGGATCAGCAGATACCCAGCCTGTACCCTTTAAGTAGAACTCCGCCCAGCAATGCTGATTCTTGGTGATGTCATCTGCGTTGATACGGATACCGAAATGCTCTCTTGCAGGGATGCCTGATGCACGGCAAAGTGCTACAAACATAGAGTTGATATCTGTACATTTTCCTGACATTGTTGTATCTAAGAGAGCGCAGACATCGCCTTCTCCACAGCCTTTTACATCTTCATTACGGTTCATATTGGCGATAACCCAGTCATAGATGGCTCTTGCCTTTTCAAGGTCAGTAGTCTTTCCTTTTGTGACTTCTTTTGCTTTATTTTTACCGGTCATTAAGAGGAAGGTTCTTAGAAGGCTCAAGATATTTCTTTATTTCAGCAGTAAGTTCTTCTTTGTCATCTTCTTTAAGTTCAGGACGAAGGACTTCCTCTCTTTTTACATCAAACATAAGTTTAATCACTCTGTGATTAGGCACTATATCTTTATCCCATTCAACATAGAGTATCTGGTTGCCGTTTGAATCGGTATTCATCTCAGCCTTTGTCTTACCTGTATCATAAGCAACATTTTCAACTGTCTGATAATCGCTGTTATGTGGGACAGGAAGCCAAACACGAACCTTCTTGCCTTTTTCATGCTGACATATCAATTGTGTTTGTTACACTACCTGTGACAGACTGTTTCTCCTCACTCTTTGCAGAGCTTACAGAGCTTGTCGCTGTACTTGCTGTTGAATTAGTTGAACTTGTGGTAGAAGTGGCAGATGAAGCGCTCTTTGTCTCGCTTACTGTGCTCTTTGCAGAGCTGGCAGCACTCTTTGCAGAACTAGCGGCATTATCACTTGCCTTACTTCCACAGCCCACAGTAATACAGGCTGCCATTCCCAATGCTAACAACATTTTCAGATTCTTCTTCATTTTCTCCTCCTAGATTTGTAATAGTTATACCTCAAAAGGATTGTGACTCATAGTTTTTGCTGGTACAATCCCCGAGAATATAATATTTTAAGGATAACGATTGTGTGGCTGTTAGTAAAATTGTTTTTAGATATAAATGTGGGTGTTTATTGGAGAATGGAATAATTGGCGGGGTTAATCAACTGATAGTTAATGATGTCTGTAAAGATATGATACATAGATATGGTTTAAAATGATAAAGGCAGAAATATATTATCAAGAAACTGCCATTGCAAAAATTTCTAAAAATAAAAATAAACATTTGCAAAAAATAATTAATGTGCTAGAATAACTTCCAGAAATAAATGTTAAATATTTAACATACTTTGCTAAAAGTATTATGTTAACAACTAAATTAAATGGAGGTTTGTTATGGAACGTTTAAGAATGATGCGTGCACCACTTAAGTATGTACAGGGAAAAGGAGCCCTTCTTCACTTTCACAAAGAAATGGAATACATGGGCAAGAGATGGTTATTTGTCTGTTCCAACAGCGGTTACAAATGCTGCCACGATGAGTTAGAAAAGAGCTTTGAGGGTAAGGATGATTACCGCAGATATGAGGTATTCGGAGGAATATCCAGTATTAGTGAGATAAAGAAGATGCAGGATATAATTGTGGCTGATAAAATAGATGTAGTAGTTGCAGTAGGAGGTGGCTCAGCAGTTGATGCAGCCAAGGCAGCAGCTTACTATGAAGGTAAGAGAGTTGTTATTATTCCTACTGTTGCAGCCACTGATGCACCTTGTACAGGACTTTCAGTTATTTATAATGATGATGGAAGCTTTAATAAATACCTTTTCTATCCACAGAATCCTGATGCGGTTTTAGTGGACAGCGATGTAATAGCTAAAAGTTCTGTTAAGTTCTTAATAGCAGGAATGGGAGATGCTTTGGGTACCTACTTCGAGGGAAGAGCGTCACTTCATCTGAGTCTCCTAGCCTTGAGGGTGGCGGTATCACAAGAGCCGGTATGGCTGTGCAAAGACCTGCTATGAGACTTTAAGAGCTCATGGAAGGCAGCAGTTGTTGCCTGTGAGAATAATGTTGTTACTCCTGCTCACGATGCTGTTATAGAGGCAGCTGTTTATCTATCAGGCGTGAGGTGCTGATAATGTAAACTGTGCAGCGCCACATTCATTCTACAATGGTCTTACATCTTTGGGTGGACATGAGTGCCTACCATGGTGACTGCGTAGCATTTGGTACCTAGTGCAGCTTACTCTTGAGGGGCTGACAAAGCAGAGTTTGAGGATATCCGAGAATTCTGCCTTGAGGTGGGACTTCCTATCACACTTTCAGAACTTGGCGATTTCACAGATGAAGATTCATACTATGTCTAAAATGCTTGTGTGAAGGTGAAACCATTCACAACCTTGCAGGAGATGTAACACCTGAAGAACTCTACTGCGCTATCATTGCTACAGATGCTTTAGGAAAGAAGAGGCTTGGGAAGTAATTAGGTATATTGTAAGCACGGCTTTATGGTATTTACAGTTAATGTATCCATAAAGGCGTGCTTTATTATGTGACAGGAAATTTCTCCAAAATTACCTGTCATAAAAATCTCCGATTTTTATGCAAATTAAACGCAGATACAGCTGTTAGCTAAAAGATTTAGATAAATGAGCTAATATTTTTATTGATTATTCCCCAAAGAGGTATATACTCCAAAGTTAGAAATGAATAACAAAACAGATAGTTTTGATACTACGTGCTAAAGGAAAGGGATTCAAACTATGGGCTTAATGGATGAAAAGATAACGAGCTCTGTGTCAAAATCAGAGGGAGTTGAGGCAGAGTTTAGGAGTATTGCTGCGAAAGAAAAGGCAGAGCTTCTTAAAGAGCTTAGCTGCAGTGATAAGGGAATAAGTGATGATGAAGGGAAGAAAGACTTGAAAAATACGGATACAATGACTTATCTGCAAATCAAAAAAGCACAGCTGGCTGTATTTTATAGTTCACAGCTTCACTGATGCGTTTATTTTGGTGTTGCTTGTATTGTCGTTAGTTACCTTCGTCATTGAGAAGGATGTTGTTTCCGGAGTAATTATACTTGCTCTTGCCTGCATGAGTGCAGTCATAAGGTTTGTGCAGGACTATGGTTCTTATCTTGACATGCAAAAGCAAGGAAATGGAACATCATTACAGTCAGGATACAGGTTCGGGTGAAAATGGTCCTGAAGTAAGAGAAGTACCTGTTGAAGAGGTTGTGCCGGGAGACATACAGTTAATTGGCTCAGGGGATATCGTCTGTGGTGACTTATATCTTCTTGAAAGCAGGGATTTGTTTGTATCCGTTTCAGCATTTACAGGGGAATCAATTCCTGTAGAAAAGACTGTTGGTGCAGATTTACGAAATGTAAACGCTGCTGAGTTAAACAATATATGCCTTGGTGGCTCTACTGTCAACTCAGGAACAGGCTTAGGTGTTGTGGTACGCACCGGGAAGAGTTCATATCTTGGCAAAATTTCTTCCACAATACATACAAAAAAGAAAGAAACGGACTTTGACCGCAGCCTTGCAAAGATGACCAGGATACTTATTACCTACATGGTAGTTGTCGTTTTATTTGTACTCCTAATCAATGAGCTTGGTGAAGAAGAACTGAGCTGAGGTATTTCCTCTTTGCGATTTCTGTCGCAGATCGGCATTACACAGGAATGTTGCCAATGATTGTAAATGGTACACTTGCAAAAGGGTGCGAAGTTCCTTGCAAAGAAGAAAAACGATTGTTAAAAACATGTCAGCCATTCAGAATCTTGGCGCGATTGACGTTCTTTGTACAGACAAGACTGGAACTCTGACAATGGACAATGTAATTTTACAGAATTATTATGATATTAACGGTGAAGAATCGCATCTGGTGCTAATTATGCATGGATGAACGCATATTACTCAACAGGAGTTAAGAACCTGATTGACAGGGCCATTTTATCTTACGGGCAGGAAAATGATGTAAATAAGTATGCGGGAGGATATGTAAAGACTGACGAGATTCCTTATGACTTTGAGCGCCGTAGAATGAGCGTGCTTGTATCTAATCACGGAGGAATGCACTTAGACGGAGGCGTTGAGGGATGCTTCCTAAGCCAAATGAAGAGGTGCTTATTACAAAGGGGAGCCCTAGAGTCTGTGCCGAGGTGCTGCAGCCGTATTAGAGTGAAGGGGGTATAACAATATCAGTGAGTAGGTTGGATAGGATAAAAAGCCACGGCTGACAGGCTAAATCAAGAAGGTATGCACGTAATTGGGGTTGCAGCGAAGAAAAAGAAGCATTGACGCTCAACAGTCTTTCATCGCAGAGGATGAAAATGATTTGACATTCTTAGGAATTGTCGCATTTCTTGACCCTCTAAGCCTGACGCAAAAGGCAATACACCAGTCTCTACGATGCAGGAGTTCACGTAAAGGTAATCTCAGGAGACGCACCTGTGGTTGTAGAACACGTATGTAAGCTGGTTGGAATGAGGACAGATGGACAGAAAAGTAGTAACAGGCTCTGACATTGAAAATATGGTGATGAGGCTCTGTCATCCATTGTTGAAAAACAATGACATATTTGCACGTCTATCTCCAATGCAGAAGAAGCGTGTGGTAGATGCCATAAGGAAGAACAGTACGTTGTAGGATATATGGGAGATGGTGTAAATGATGCGCCAAGCCTTCACGATGCGGATGTTGGTATATCAGTAGATAATGCAACAGACGTAGCAAAGGCAAGTGCAGATATCATTCTCTTAGAGAAGAGTCTGACTGTCATATTAAACGGTATTTATGAGGAAGACGAATCTATGGCAATATACTTAAGTATATGAAAATGGCTCTCTCAGGCAATTTCAGGAATGTATTTTTCAGTGCTTATGCCTCCATTTTTCCTGCCATTTTACCAATACTGCCTCTGCAGATTCTGATTCAGAACCTAATATACGATTTCACTCAGATTGCGATACCTTGGGACAATGTTGATGATGAGTTCCTACAGGGACCACACAAGTGGAACAGTGCCTCACTTGTGTCATTTATGAATGTTATGGGCGGTGTGTCATCAGTATTTGATGTAATGACCTTCTTAGTTCTCTGGTTCGTTCTGGGTTACAATACACTTGGAATGCAGAACTATTTCCAGACGGGATGGTTTGTTGAAGGGACTCATCTCGCAGATACTGATAGTTCAGTTTATACGTACTGCCAAGAGGACGATTATTGAATCAAGATGTGATGCAAGGCTTGGACTGGCATCTGCACTTGGCATACTGGCAGCTATTTCAATTCCTTTCATATTCGACAGGACTTCAAATGCCGTATTTACCAAGATGCCGGCAGAATTCTTTGTGTTCTTGATACTAATTTTTAGTGCTATACAGCGTCACAATTGAGATTGTAAAGAAGTTTTATACCAGAAAATACGGAGCTTGGCTGTAATTTTGTACTAAGGGGGGTAGCAATGTTTTGGGATAAGATAGCGGGATTTTATGATTTTTATGAAAAATGCTTCAATGGGGAAGTGAACAAAAAGCTTGTGGCGGAAGTTGCAGGCTTAATCGAAAAGGATGATGTGGTTTTAGAATGTGCCTGTGGAACCGGTATGATAACAGGGGGCATTTCACCTAGATGCAGAGAGGTTGTGGCAACAGACTTTTCTGAAGGCATGTTAGGGCAGGCGCGAAAGAACTGCGTTCACTTAAAGAATGTGAAGATAGAAAAAGCTGATATTATGCATCTTGGGTATGAGGATGAAGCATTTGATAAGGTTGTCGCAGGAAATGTTATACATTTGCTTGATGAACCATATCAAAAGCTTTAAAAGGAGCTCATCGGGTATGCAAAAATGGTGGATATGTCATCATTCAACATATATCAATAATAAGACTGAGGATAAGCCAAAAACTTGTTGTTAAATGCTTAGAAAAACTAGGGCAGATTTTGAAAAAGGAGTTTTTGACTCTTACAAGCAGTTTTTACCAAGGCAGGGCTTTGAAGAGGTTCAATATAAGCTTGTAAAGGAGAAACTGCCTTGTGCGATAGCGGTGATTAGGAAAGAGCTAGGGGAGATGAGAGTGAATGGAGATGATGATGAGAATAAAAATGAGGCAAATTTCTTTATGAGAAAATTGGACACATTTCCTGCGCTGTACCAGAGAGGAATTGTACCGCTTTTGGACAGTTGAGGTTTCAATGGTGAAAAACCAAAGTTAATCACACGAATTCTAATTTGTGGAAGTGTGTTGTATAGTGAAGCAGTGGTATATTGCAATAGCAGTGGCAATCGTATATCTGGCTATGTAGCTTACACTAATGTATGGTCGTGGTCCATGGTTTATTTGGGTTGTTGATGCTTTATACAGACTGTGGGATAATAAAAAGAGCAAAGAAAATTTACAAATTTAAGGGTAGTCAATGAAGAATATAATTGATTATCTGAAAGAAAAATATAACCCATTGGCAATTGTCACCTATGGCTCGTTTGGTTGTGGTATGAATGATTCATGCAGTGATTATGATTGCATGATCATTGTTAACAAAAAAGACAATAGTCATGACGATACCGTTATTGATGGAATTCTGTTGGATTGCTTTATTTTCACAAAAGACGAAGTAATCGGTGAGGATCCGGATACTTTTCTTACCGTCTATGACGGTAATATTGTTATGGACACAGATGAAATCGCGGCAGAGTTAAAAAACACGAGTAAGGAAATATGTGGAAGAAACATTCTGTTATTTCTTACGATGAGAAAAATTCATTATAAGTTGGATCAAAAAACAATGCACAGGGGTTGAGAAGAATGACGATGAAAGAAACTACAGAGCTTTAGCATTTCTATGGGAGAGTATAACAGATTATTTCCTGCTTAGAGATTTGTTCTATTTTGGCAGCAAAAAAGCGGTGGCATATCTAAAAGAAAATGATGCAGAGGGATATCGTCTTTACCATGATGCTATCACAGATCGCACGAACGCAGTCATAAGAGAATGGGCGAATCATCATGATTAACATTGGCGAATTTCAAGCTTAATCGCTCTGCCAAATCCCGGATTTTTAAACCTACTCAGAATTGCTTTACTAAAGAAAAGTCAAGTAACGCAAGAAATTGAACAGTATGATGCCTGATAACAAGCAAATTCCATAACAAATGATAATTGGATTACAGAGCAAGAAGATGTTTCTTTTTGTTCATAGGAACTCCTTTCGTTGTTGTATTTTTGAGTTGCATATGAATAAAAACAAGGATTTATTTTGAGAGCTACTATGTACTTCAGACTAAAAAGCAATACAACTTTCAGAGTAAGTGCAACGATATCTTTCAATGTAAATGCAACAGAGGCACCTGTCAGAGTAAGTGCAACACTATGTTGCATTTAATTTGAAAAACTACATTTTATACTGGTTCAGTCTTATTTTAGAAACATATCATTGACGTTTAACTATAAAACAACATATAATTATATACATAATTATATGCTTTTAACATAAGTAGCAAAAACAACTTAAGAAAAGAGGTATGTATTATGAATGTAAAGAAACTATTATCAGCAATTCTTGCGATGTTAGTCATTGTGACATCCACTCCTGTAACAGCAAAGGCGGGCACCCTTGCAGAAAGTAAGTTAACAACTACAGCAAAGAAAAACAGCCGCAAAAAGACAGCTAAAGCGGCAAAGAGTATTGAAGACAGAGCTTAACAAAGGACTTAAGATTTCAGCAAAGTTTGACGGATACAAAGGTGGTAACGACTATTGTAAACAAGACAAGAAGATTTATAAAAGCGGTACCTACACCTACACCATTTATGACAAAAAAGGGTAAAAAGGTAGAATCTGGCAAAAATGAAAGAACAATTATCAATGATAAGTTTACAGAGATTATCTGGTAAAAAGAGAACACTGTTAAAAAGCTTAAGAAAAACGGCTTTGGTAAAATAAAGATTACATTTACAGAGATTGAAAAATCAAAGAAAAACCTACATTAACGGAACAAAAGAATGTACAGGTCACAGACTTCGAAGAAATACCAGACGATGAGGGTGCGATAATAGGATATAAAAGTTATAAATAATAATAAAAAGAAAACTATTATCGAAACAAAGGTATTTACACACAACTACTTCAGGAAAGACATACGTCATCGATGGTGTGGTCACTGAATTAGCACCAAAAGAAGTTGCGGAGTTATCGGCATATGTTCAGGGTAATGGCGAGGGTATCGCTAAAATTGTGATCAAAGTCAACGCAATCGTTGAAAAATAATATAAAAGCAGATCATAGAGGGTTTACCTCTCTCTATATGTGCTTGCGGCGCATGTTTCTAAAGGGTGAAAGTCCCTAATCCGCCCTAGTAGTGGGAAGGATACAGCCGAAGACAAGGGTGTCCATCGTGAGGTGGAATCTGAAGGAAGTCGGATGGCAAATCTCCGGTCTGACGAATAGAAATCACATCAGGCTATGGCTAAGGATAAGGTTGCTGCACAAACTGAGGTCAATAACTACTCGGAATTAGCTATGGTAAATGTGGCAGATAGGGTGGGGAGAAAAGAAACGTGTGGTACCGAGGGAGGTCTTGCCAGTGGGTGGAAACAGAGTAGAAGCCATAGTAACAACGAATGGCAGAAGTCAGCAAAAAGTCATAGTACCATTACGGTTTGCAAACATAATGGGAAGGACTGAACTTTAGGGAGGTGTTGAGTAAATGAATGTAACCAATGATGGAGTTAAGGACAGACAACTTCATATAGAGGACTATCTGCAAATGGTATCTGCGGAACAGAAAGAGTATGCAAGTGTCCAGACCATCAGAGGATTACTGAAAAAACGACACCATCACAGATTTTTCAGACGGACAAACTGATGGAAGAGATTTTATCAAACGATAACCTTAACAAAAGCGTACAAAAGGTAAAATCGAATAAAGGAGCAGGCGGAGTGGATGGGATGAACGTAGATGAACTCAGCGTTTCTCAGAAACAACGGAAAGCGACTTAAACAGCAGTTGATGGAAGGAAATATAAACCCAATCCTGTCCGAAGGGTGGAAATACCGAAAGAAACAAAGGGTGAGTTTAGAAAACTGGGAGTGCCAACGGTTGTTGACAGAGTTTTTCAGCAGGCAATCGCACAGAGTGCTAACTCCTATTTACGAGAAACAGTTTTCAAAGACAGCTTCTGGTTTCGTCCAAACAGAAGGGCACGATGCACTAAAGAGGTGTCAGACAAACGTAAATGATGGATATGTATATGTGGTAGATATGGATTTAGAAGTTCTTTGACACAGTATGCCAAAAGTAAACTTATTGAAGTACTATCACGAACCATCAGAGACGGAAGGGTTATATCTCTTATTCACAAGTATCTCAATGCAGGAATGATAAGCAGAGGGTATTTGAAAGGACCGAGGTAGGAGTACCGCAAGGTGGTCCACTTAGCCCGTTGCTTAGCAACATAATGCTAAATGAGCTGGATAAGGAATTGGTGCGAAGAGGACACAGATACGTCAGATATGCAGATGACTGTATGATATTTTGTAGAAGCAGAAAAAGTGCAGATGAGACCTCACGCAATATCACGCCATATATAGAAGGTAAACTGTTTCTTAAAGTAAACAAAGGAGAAAAACCTGCGTGGCGCATATAAGCAAGGTCAAATACCTAGGGTACAGCTTTTATAGGTACAAGGGGGAATGCAGACTGAGGATACACCCAAAGTCAGTAGCTAAGATGAAAGACAGAATAAGGGAACTGACAAAAAGAAGTAACGGATGGAGTAATTCATACAGGGCAATGAAACTTACGCTTTATATATGTGGATTTGTCAATTACTTTGGGCTTGCAGATATAAAGTATCCTTCTTAGAACTGACGAATGGCTGAGACATAAAATAAGGACAATCTACTGGAAACAATGGAAGAAAGTAAAGACTAAATTCAAAGAACTAAAAGAAGTTAGGGTGTAGATGAAGAGAAAGCGTGGATATGCGCAAATATGCGAAATGAAACTGGTATTGTGTGTGGATACTTCGTATTACAGACTGCATTTAACAATAGAAACTCCGTGAACTCGGCTATCCGACATTCACAGAGTACTATATGAAAAATATGTGAAAACTAAAGAACCGCCAGTGTACCGAACGGTACGCACGAGTGGTGTGGGAGAATCGATAGATAAAATAATTATCTACCTCCTACCCGATTAAGTCTTATCAATTTAATAGATTTTTGGTAAAATAAAAATCACTCTTTCCTAAAAGCCCAAAATGGATTGAAAGTATAATCACTAAGTACTATAATTAAATTAAGTGGCTGAAAAGATAGGAAGAATTTTTGAGTATATGTGGAGTTGAGATTGTGCATAAAGTATATTAAATAATTGTATTTATGTTCTGGTGGTGACACAAAATGGAGTGATTTATGGCAAACGAATTATTGAAATATGTAAAAACAGGTGGTGTTTTTGAAGATGCTTTGTAACATTATTGAAACTGCTCAGAAAGTGGCATACTCTGCGGTTGATTTAACGCTTGTTCACGAAATTGGCTTCTTGGTAAAGGAGAATAGCTGATGAAGAACTGAATGGTGAATCAAGAGCTGAATACGGCAGAAGTGATTAAGAAATTATCTAAGGATTTAAACCACACAGTATGGAAAGGGATACACTAAAACAAATTTATATAATTTTTATTCTTTTTATAAGATGTATCCAGAGATTTTCCACTCGGAAAGTGGAAAATCTAATGTAAAATTATCATGGACTCATTATCGGGTATTGTTACAGGTTAAAGATGAGATTGCAAGAGAATGGTAGCAGAATGAAGCATTAAAGGAAACATGGAGTGTAAAAGACACTTCAAAGGAATATATCTTCGCAATACTACTATAGAATTCTTAAAAACACAGGATAAATCAGCATTAGAAACTGAGATGAAGAATTAACTTCAGAATATCAGACAAAGCTTGAATTCATTAAGAACCCTGTTGTTGCTGAATTTCTAGGGATGAAGATGATACATCCTATCTGGAGTCTGACCTAGAGCAATGCATTATAGATAATCTTCAAAAGTTTCTGATGGAACTTGGAAAAAGGCTATGCTTTTGTAGCAAGACAGCAACATTCATACAGAAGGAAGATTATTATATTGATCTTGTTTTCTAATTATATTTTGAAAATGCTTTGTACTTATTGATTTGAAGACAAATAAAATAACGCATCAGGATATAGGACAGATGGATATGTATATTCAGATGTATGATGATCTCAAACGTGGGGAAAGGAGATAATCCCACTCTTGGAATTGTGCTATGTGCGGATACAGATGAAGATATAGCCAAGTATTCAATTCTTAATGGAAATGAGCAGCTATTTGCATCGAAATATAAGTTATATCTTCCAACGGAAGAAGAATTACGCGCTGAGATTGAAACACAGAAGAAAATGTTTAATCTTCAGGTGAAAAATAAGAAAAAAACGAATAATTTGCAATGAACAAGGCACTTTCTGTTATAAGGTATAACGACATCCGCAGAGTGAAGATGTCAAACATTACGCCTCATGCATTTAGACATACCTACTGCTCGAATCAAGCAAAAGCTGGGATGAATCCTAAAACACTCCAGTACCTTATGGGACATTCAGACATCTCCGTCACAATGAATGTTTAAACCCACCTTGGATTTGACGATACAAAGGATGAGATGGTAAGACTTGAGAGACTTAATACAGCAAAGAAAAAGAAGTTGAGAAAAGGTAGCAGGGGAAAGACCTATAGAGTCAGAAAAATGTTCAAAAGGTAATTTAATAAAAAGGATGATGCCCCAGGTGGTAATGTGCTGGCGGGGTTATTTTTTTGTGATAGAAAAAAGTATGGGTGTATGCTATGATAAAATAATACAAATGCATTGAAATAGAAATGATTTAGCGTTATACTTAAAGTAAAAAGAGTGGAAGTGAGGTGTAAAGACATAGCTGAGTACAATTCAGATAAGAGTAGAAGATGAGTTAAAAGAGTAAATCAGATGCTTTATTTAAGGACTTGGGTACAGATACAACAACTGCAATCAGAATGTTTTTAACACAGGCTATTGCAGCAAATGAGCTTCCCTTTTGAAATAAAAAGACAGCTAGAATCAAACCATATGCTCCGATGACCGAGAAAGAGATAATTGAAAAACTGAAAAAGTCCAGAGAAGGGAGATGTTCAGGGATGCGAGACGATGTAATCTCAGACATGAGGTCAAAAGTATGGATTATAAGATTGTTTTGATGAGTGGTGCGGAGGAAGATCTTGATAGCTTCATCACATATCTTTTGTTTGAAAAAGAAAAAGTGATCAGAGCTGCAAGAAATTTATTAAATGATTTTGAGGCAACAAAAACAAGTCTGTCAAATGTTGCTGGGGAGTCTGAAACTTTGTGATAATCCCAAACTTAGAAAACTAGGGATATCGAAGAATCAATTTTTCTATCTCATCGATATTTTTATGTTATATCGTATTGAAAACGATACAGTATATGTGGATAATATTTTTCATGAGGTTGCAAGACTACGAAAATATAATGAATTAAATATTGAAATATAACTTTCTGAGTATATAATAGCAACAAATTTTTAAGTTGATGGGGATAATCAAGGTGAATGAATTTAATGAATATGTTCGTAATAGTTTTTCTGAATCTGGCGATATTGTCATAAAAAGCTATGATGGGCGGATACCTTGTATATTTTAATGGTAAGCTGATAGGTGACATTTGCAATAATGAACTGTTTTTAAAAGAGAACACTGACATCGGACAGACTGCTTGCAGATTCCGAGCTGCGTTATCCGTATGAAAGTTCAAAAGACCTTGATGCATATTTGATAATTTTTGATGATAAGGCTCTAATTCTGGAACTTCTGGATGGTATGTATGCTGAACTTCCGGAAAAGAAACCCAAGAAAGCTAAATGAGCCTGATAACTCCCAGTTTATCATCTTACTCAATCCCACTTTATCCGGAACTTAAGGACTTAGATAGTATGATATCTGATAACTCATAAGTTACTCAACCAAAGATAACCACATTTTCATATAACTTTTATAGCAGGGTGGCAAAGCAAAATGCCGCCTGTTTTTCTATATTAAGCCTTATCAAACGTATCTTTATTTGGTAAAAATAAAGCATTAGTTCATACCTTATAACGATAACCCTAAATTTGAAACCCCTTTAACGATACTACCGTTAAAAGGTGAGTAGGCAAAACCTTGCAAATTAAGGCAATTCACTGCATTTTAGGAGGAAAAATTTAATGACAAAAATACTTTTCATCTGCCATGGCAACATCTGCCGCAGCACCATGGCGCACTTTGTGTTCAAAAACATGATTAACAAAGCAGGCCTTGCAGACGAATTTCTCATTGACTCAAAAGCTACCAGCACGGAGGCGCTTGGAGAATCCACCCACTATGGGACAGTGAAAAAGCTTAGAGAAGTGGGGATACCTGTTCTGCCACATACCTCTACCCAGATAACCAAGAAAGATTACAGGGAGTTTTTGACTACAGTATCGCCATGGATACAAACAACCTTAGAAATCTGGACAGAATTCTAAGTGGTGATCGAAAAAGAAGATAAAGCTGCTTTCTTTTGCCCGGAAAAGATGGTGATATAGCTGATCCTTGGTACACAGGCGACTTTGACGCTACGTATAGAGACGTACTTGAAGGCTGTGAAGGGCTATTAAAAGAATTAACAACAACATCACAATAAGTGATGCTCTTCGCTGATTGAGAGGTAATTTAAATCCGGAGGAAATTCATGTCTTCACTACTTTTAGCAGTCATCTATCTCATTTTCATAAAGCACGGGGCTGCCTGACTCTCCTTGGCTCAGGCTGGTACTAAGATGCAGGATGTGTTTTCGGTACCCTCATCTTATGCGGGTTATGTGTCGATGACTATCATTTATGACAATCATATCAGCACTTCTAAGTCCTCGTATGATAAAGCACTTCCATACAAAATGGATTACGATAGTGTCAATAGGACTTACTATGCGCAGGACTTTTAGGATTTTCAATGTGCAGCCATTACTGGATGCTATTTATATTTGCAGTTCCTTATGGACTTGGAGCAAGGAGCTATAGATGCTTCGGTAAACCACTATGTGGCAAATAATTATTCGGGCTCGAGTTTATGAACTTTCTGCACTGTCTTTTTACGGTGTAGGAGCGGTGATAAGCCCGTATATTATGGCGCTCGCACTTAAATACCTGCAAGGTGGAATAGGGGCTACAGTTGGACATCCTATATCCAGATGTTTATTCTTTTCGTGTGCATTATTTCCCTTCCTTTGTGGAAAACTAATGGCAAAGAAGAGGAAGAAGACCACAGTGACAGTGTTGGAATTAAAGAAGCGCTTAAGGTACCGGCAGTCATATTTACCCTGATTGCCTTTTACGCATACTGTGCAGGGGAGGCTACCTGTTTCCTATGGACTCCCAGCTATTTTGCAGGTACAAAGAGTGGGCTTAGTGCTGAAACTATAGCTTCGTTTGGCTCGCTTATCTTTGGTGGGCTTATGCTTGGAAAAGGCTGATTTCAGGATTTAGTTTCAAATAAACTGGGAGACAGAAAAGCATACGCATAGGCATTTTTCGTGAATTATGGGAATAATAATGGTCTTTTACCTGTGAAAGGTTATATGGTGACAGCCACGCAGGCTTTAGTTGTCACTGGAACCGGTATGGAGCTGTCTATCCTGCCATCCAGCACATGGCACCTGCCAATTTTGGGAAGAAATACAGTGCAGCTGTTATAGGGCTTCAGATGGCAGCAGTCTATGTCGAGAGTACATTTATGCCTATGATATGTTGGAGCTATTCAACAGAAAATCGGCATAGCTATTATGCCTACATATCTCTTGATTTTTGCCATTATCAACTTCGGAATGCTTGAGTTAACCTATAGTAAAATAAAGGTAAAATCAGCCTAAACCCACACCATTTAACATAAATCTCTTGACAGTCACATGAAGCAATAATACAATGTCTGAGAGATAGAATGATTGACGAAAGTTAAAGTTTAGCAAATGTATTTAATGCTAAATCTAACGAGCATAGTTATTATTAAAGTCATCACGTCATAGAATTTTTTATTTTTCAGAGGTAATATGGAAAAAGCCAAATATAATTTTCATTTTTCAGACCAGCGAGGGCTGATACTATGGGCTGTTATGGACAGGAGCTTGATATAAGCCCTAACCTTGACAGACTAGCGGATGAGGGAGTGCTATTTAGAGATGCATTTACAGCACAGCCGGTATGTGGACCTTGCAGGGCAATATTTCAAAGTGGCAAATATCCTACGAAATGAGGCTGCCACAGAAATGGACAGTCCCTCCCAAGAGATATCAAGACAGTTGCCAACTATATGGAAGAGGCAGGCTATGAAAAATGCCTATGTAGGCAAATGGCATCTGGCAAGTGACAGGGCAAGCTACAGCGTGCCTGCAAATCCTGACTATGAGACCCATGCTATACCTAAGGAGAGAAGAGGTGGATATAACGGTCTGGAGGGTGTCTGATGTGCTTGAGGCGACCTCCCATGTGCTATGACGGCTATGTATTTGATGAAAATATGAACAGGATTGACTTTAAGGGCTACAGGGGTTGACAGGATTAATGATTTTGCACTTGAATTCCTTGATAAATACGATGGTAAAAAGCCATTTTTCCTTACTGTATCCCATATTGAGCCACATCATCAAAATGACAGGGCTGACTATGAGGGGACAGACGGCTCTAAGGAGAGGTTTAAGGATTGTAAGCTGCCTAAGGACTTAGAGGCGCTTGGAGGAGATGCAAGGCAGATGTATCCTGATTATCTGGGCTGTTGCAAGAGCTTAGACGATAATTTTGGAAAATTAGTTGATAAGCTAAAAGAAAAAGGCTTATATGACAACACGATAATAATATATTCCTCAGACCATGGTTCTCATTTTTAAGACAAGAAACAGAGAGACTTACCTGAAAGGCTCGATGACTACAAAGAGAACCTGCCACAGCTCTGCACTTAAGGTGCCTCTCATAATCGCAGGCGGTGCATTTGAGGGTGGAGAAGGTAGTCCGGGAGGTTGTTTCTACTGCTCTTCCAAAGACAATCCTAGCTATGGCTGGAGTTGATGTAGGAGATGATATGATGGGTGAAAAGCTTGAAACCCTATAGATAAGCCAATAGACGAGGACAAGTTCGTATATGCACAGATTAGTGAAAGCAGACTTGGAAGATGCATAAGAGCAAAGACTATCTTTACAGCGTATTTTGCACCTGAAAGTAACGACTGGGATGAGGATAGGAGCGATGTCTACGAGGAAGAGTTCTTCTACGATTTACGTAAGGATCCTTATGAATTAAACAACCTAGTAAATGATAAGGCAACTGTGGATATAAGAAAGAAGCTGTGAGAAAAAAGCTGATAGAGAAGATAGAGCTGCGGGCGAGAGGAAAGGTAGAATAATAATTGAGAATAATTTTGAGGACTAGTATTCTAATGTGTAAGGCATAGGATATGAGTCCTTTTTCAAGAGGATATGCGTCAAAGATAATTGAAATAATGGATGTAAATACTTATAATGAATGGAATAAATCATAAAAGGTGTCAAAAGATGATAAATTCATTTGACATTTATATTGATAGATAGTTTTTAAGAGATATAGACAGGAGAATTAAATGCCCGCTATCAGTGTACTTATTAAACCCGCTTCGGGGCTTTGCAATATGCATTGTGATTATTGTTTTTACAAGGATGAGATGGAGAACCGCACCGATGCATCCTTTGGCTTTATGACTGAGGAAACCCTTAAAAATGTAATAAGGAAGACTCTGCTTAGAGCCGAAGGGGTAGCAAGCTATGCATTTCAAGGTGGTGAGCCCTCTCTTCGTGGGCTTGATTTTTAAGAAGGCAGTAGAGTTTCAAAAAGCAGTACAATAAAAACAATGTGAGGGTGAACAATGCATTTCAAACAAATGGTACCCTCATTGATGAGCATAATGGTGCTTTCTTTAAGGAAAACAATTTTCTTGTCGGCCTTTCCATTGACGGAAATAAATGCACTCACGACAAATATAGGCATTTGAATGAGAATTCAGCCTATGACAAGGCTTATGAAACCGCCAAACTATTTGATAAATTTGGAGTGGAATACAATATATTAACTGTTGTTACTGCAGATGTGGCAAAAAACATTGAAGAAATATACAGGATTATGCCGAAAAAGGCTTTAAAGTATCAGCAGTATATTCCCTGTCTTGAGGCATTTACGAGGATGCTAAGAATGGTGAATTCGCACTTACCCCTGAAATTTACGGCGAATTTCTCATAAAACTCTTTGACCTTTGGTTTGAGGATTGGAAAAAGGGAAGACAGCCCTATATAAGAAGTTTTGAAAACTATGTAGGGATATTGATGGGCTCTATGCAGAGTACTGCGAGCAGCGTGGAGTCTGCGGTATTCAAAAATACAGTTGAGGCTGACGGAAGCGTATATCCTTGCGATTTCTACGCTCTTGATGAGTATAAATTAGGCAATTTTAACACGGACAACCTCGATGTAATAAATGAAAACAGGCTTAAGAGTAAGTTTATAGAACTCCATTCCCTCCTGAATCCTGCAAGGGTCTGTCGTACATCCAGATTTGCAGGGGAGGATAGTATGAGAAACAAGGGTGATGAACGAATTTACAGGGATTATGAAAAGCAGGTTTTGCTTAAGCTATAAGATGTTTTTGATAAGTGTCTCGATAGGATGTGGGAGATAGTGTAGATGTTATAAACAATCACCTAAGGAGGTCATAATGCAAAGAACAAGAAAAGTACAGTGGTGTAAGGGTGCAGAAGTATCAAGTCGTGAAATAAAGCATAGAGAAATAGCCAGATATGCTGCAACACTAAAGGGTTTGTGCTTCTAAAAAATGACGGTTTACTGCCGGTAACAAGTGATGCAAGGGTATTTTTAGCCGGTACGGGAGCGGTTCACGCCATAAAGGGTGGAACGGGCTCGGGTGACGTTAATGAAAGAGAAGTAGTAAGCATTCTGACAGGATTTAGAATGCGGGACTTACATTGTAAATGAAGAGGCTATCCTCTCTTCTACCACTGATTATGAGGATGCACAGGCTGAATATAAATAAGATATTTAACAATATGTCAAATATATCAAGCCGGGATTTCTTTGAACTTTTTATGCGTGAGAAAAAGACGTGATTTTAGAGGGTTCCTATAGATGAAGAAGCAGTAAAGGCTTCTGATGCTGCCTTCTATGTAGTTAGCAGGGGTTGCAGGGTGAAGGAAAGGACAGAGTCTAGAAAGGCGATTATTATTTAAGTGACATGAAAAGAAGAGCAACAAACTGGGGAAATACACTGATAACATAGTGGTTCTAATCAATGCAGGAGGTCCTGTTGACCTAAGTGACATATTAAATAACAAGAGCGTAAGGGCTATAATGAATATATCACAGCCGGGTATGGAGCTAGGCAATGCTGTGGCTGATGCGGTAATTGGAAAGGAAACTCCTTGTGGGAAGTTGTCTGCTACCTGGGCTCTTCTTTACAAGGATTATCCAAATGCATCGACATTTAGCCACAATAATGGAGATGTTGAAAAATGAGAGAGATACACTGAAAGGCATCTATGTTGGCTACAGATATGTTTGACAACTTTAACGTAAAATCTGCATTTCCTTTTGGTTTCGGTCTTTCTTATACGGACTTTGAGATTTCTGATGTGAAGATATCAGCAAGCAGCGGGGAAATCACAGTAGAGTCTAAAGTCACCAATATCGGTAACAAATATAGTGGACGTGAGGTGGTACAGATATATGCAGCCTGCCCTCAGACAGGGTATTAAAAAGAATTTAAGAGCTTGTTGGTTTAAGAAAACTAGAGCTAAGCTCGGTGAAAGTGAAACCTTAAAGGTGACTATCTCCTCTAAAGCGCTAGCTTCATTTGATGAAGAGAAGAGCCACTGGATACTTGAAAATGGGAGAATACGGTATCTTTGTGGGCAATTCTTCTGACAACGCAGAAATAGCCGGAATGGTATCAGTTAAAGAAGATTATGTAATAGAAAAGGTTGAACATATTCTTCCGCTTCAGGAGAAACTTGAAGAAATAGTAAGGCCTGACAGTGTGATAAGTGAGCTTACAAAGAAATGGAAGGAAGAAGCAGAAAATAAGGGAATCAAATCCATCTCCTTTGTTCCAGTTACAGAAGAAAGAGCAAAGAAGGGGCGTACCGACCTTGACCTTATCTCGATGGAATTGGCAGCAAAGCTCTCAGATGAGGAGCTTACAGCTCTTTTAATGGGAGAAATAAGCAAGGGTCAGGACAACATAAAGGATAATGAGCTGATTGAAACAGGAATCTGTGTTCCTGGAGCAGCAGGGGAGACAACCTGTGCTCTTGAAGAAAAGTATGGTATTCCGGGAATCTCTATGGCAGACGGGCCTGCCGAGCTAAGAGTGCTTAGAAGCTATGATGTGGACAGAAAGACCGGGAAAATATATGGAGTTGGGCTTATAGGAAGCCTTGAAGGTGGTCTTTTTAGGAAGGACTATAAGAATGAAGATGTAGACAAGTACTACATGTACGCGACTGCTATTCCTATAGGCACTCATCTTGCGCAGACCTTTGACCTTGATCTGGTTAGAGACCTAGGTAAGCTTGTAGCAGATGAAATGACTGAGTTTGGTATTGCTCGGTGGCTGGCTCGGGACTTAATATTCACAGAAATCCTCTTTGCGGAAGAAACTTTGAGTATTATTCAGAAGACCCGCTGCTTTCAGGGGAGATGGCGGCGGCTATTACACTTGGAGTACAGTCCGTTCCGGGCGTGGGTACTACAATCAAGCATTTTGCCTGCAACAATCAGGAAGACAACAGAATGAGCTCGAACAGCATAGTATCTGAAAGAGCTCTAAGAGATATCTTCGAGGGCTGAAATAGCCATTAAAACAGCCCAGCCAATGTGCATTATGACTTCCTACAACCTCATCAACAGTATACATACAGCAAACAGCTATGACCTTTGTACAATAGTAGCAAGAAATGAGTGGGAGTTTGAAGGAATAATAATGACAGACTGGACTACGACAACTGCAGGCGGAAGCAAATCATCGGCTTGCGCTATAGCGGGAAATGATCTTATAATGCCGGCAAATCAGATAGACATTGACAACATAATGGCTGCACTTAAGGACGGTTCTCTTCCAAGAAGCATAGCGAGACTGTGCAGCAAGACTTATAAAGGTTATCTTCGAGACAATTGGAATGGAGGATATAGAGGCTTATAATAAACAGTTTGGATTTTAGAATGGATAAAAGATGATTGAGACTACAGGTTGTTGAAGACGAGGCTCCAATAAGGAATGGAATCATAAGGCATGTTCCCTTTGCAGAGCTTAGCGTAGATGAAGTAAGAAGTGCCTCCAGTGCTGAAGAAGCACTGGAGATTATGAGCGAGTATAAAGCCTGATATCATCATTTCAGACATAAGAATGCCTGGGATGGGAGGCATTGAGCTTTGCAAGACTTATAAAAATAAGGCAAAGGACTGCCAAATCATTTTTATAAGTGGATTTTCGGATAAAGAGTATCTGACTACCGCAATCTCTTTGGGCGCAGTTAACTATATTGAAAAAGCCTATTGACATTGAAGAATTGAAAAAGTCGATTAAAAAGCTGTAGATGCTGTAGTTAGAGATAAACAGACAGCATAAGAACCTTTTACATAGTGTGCTTACACTTCCGGAAGAAGCTATAAAGGATTCTTTGCATCAAAACGGGGAGGCGAAAGGCTTTTTACCCCAATCTTATTTACTGCTAAGGAAGGATTGTCAGCCTTAGCTCTGTAGCAAAACACCTTATAGAGCTGTTATCAGTAGAAACAGACAGGGAGTACACTGCCCTCACTGACTCTCTTGGAGGGGGTGTTTACTGCATTCTTCTTAAGAGCAATGAGAGTCTTAACGATATTAACACCAAGATGATTGGTGAGAAGTTACTTTCAGTCAGAAAAAATGATGAGCAATGGTTTGTTGCTCTTGGCACCGAAATGAGAGGCTTTACCTGCCTGAACCTGAAGAATTAAAAAGAAATTGCAAGATTAAAGAAACAGCAATTCACTTTCATATCTTGGTTGGAATAAAAATATCCACAAAGGATGATGAGGGCTGTTGATAAATATGTTAGTTTATCGGATGTGGAGCTTGCAGATTTTCAAAAGTTGATAAATGCAGGTGAGACTGAGAGTATGCTAAAGCGGGTAAACTACTGGTGTAACAAGCTGATACAGGATAGGGCCGCCATGAATCTGTCGGTAAAGAATAGCTTTTTATACCCCTGCATAATATGATTGAAAAGCATTATGGAAGCAAAACGGAAGATACTATTTATGAAGGCAGTTATGTATTCATAGAAGAAGCAAAGTCAGTGAGAAATCTGTGATTATATATGCAGTTACATTAAAGGAAATTAAGACTGCAAAAGCAAAATGTTTCAAGTAATTATATTATTAAAGAAGTTTGCAATTATATAAACAGCCACTTATCAAAAAGCTGACCTGTCGATAGTTGAACTTTCTGAGATTGCCTGCCTTGCACCTACCTATCTGAGCGCACTCTTTCGCAAAAAGACAGGTAATACAATAAGCTCTTATATCCGAAATGAGACTAAATAAAGCATGAGTTGTTAAAGAATCCTGCATATAAGCAGTATGGAAGTCGCTGAAATGGTTGGCTATGATGATGCCAAGTATTTTGCAAAAAGCATTTAAGAAGAAGATGGGACTAACACCATCAGAATATAGGGATAATATATATGAAACTCTTAGTTAAATTAAAGAATAGATTTAATGCACTTCCAATGGGGAAGAAGATGCATATCTCTTTGTGCTTCCAATAGTTCTCTCTTGGGAGCACTGCTTTTAAATATGGGTTCTCTTTTTGAAAGTTTATATAAAAAACAAATAAATTTACAGCATAGAAAGAGCAAATACACAGGCAGATGCATTTATCAGCAATTATCTGAATAATCTTAGATTTATAGCAGATCAGATTAAGTCTGACAGGATATAAGAAGCGTGCTTGCAGATGAAAACTTCGGCAATAAGCAGGATTTGGGAGATAATTACAGGGAGTTTCTTACACTAAGCTCAACTTTTAGTTCTGATTGAGTGCACATCCTAATTACAGGCTTGGCATGTTTCTAAAGGACTCGGTACTGTATTCGGGTAATTATCATTTCTTTTTATCCTGAATCGGACTTATTTGATGCATTCAGAGTCGGTGACTTTTTATACTGTATTAAAGGTGAGAAAACAATAAAGATTATGAATACTTAAGCTTTATCACTAAATATAACATTAAAAAGACAAACGGTGAGATGAAGACCTACTCTGTCATCATCGCAGGTAGATATAGGCAAGCTAAGGAAGGTGCTTGAAAGGTGCAAAGAGTGTGGAAGGAGCACTCTATGTACCTTGTAGATGAAAAAGGTACTGTGTTGGTTCACCCTGAATAACAGAGTAAGCATTGGATGCCTAAGTTACAAGAATACAAAAGCGATGAGTCTTGTAAAAGCTTAAGGATGGTGATTTTTACTATACTCAGAGTTATGGAAAATGGATGGAAGATAATAAGTATTATACCCAAGTCGGAAGTTAAAAAGCAGAGCAGTATAGTAACAACAATCTATATAGCAGCAACGGTAATTATGATTGCAATAGTTTTCACTATTTCTTTTTGTGTTTTCAAGTATTATTCAGGTAAGATATTTGCTCTAAAAAGAGTAAATGATATAACCGAAGTAATTTATCGGTTATAAATGAAGAAGTGGATTCAAGTACAAAGGATGAAATGGATGAGCTTTACAATAACTTTGAATTCATGGTATCGGAGTTAAGAGGCTTATGAAAGAGCAGTACAGACTTGGCAAAGATGTGACAAGAGCAGAAATGAGGGCATTACAGGCACAGATTAATCCACATTTTCTATATAACACACTCGACTTAATCAACTGGGGAGCACTTGACTACGGGGGCTGAATCAGTTGCCAAAATCACTAAAGAGATTTGGGGCAGTTTTACAGGTTTAGCTAAACCATCGAGTGCCGTTATAAGTATAGACAGGAACTTTTACATGTAGAGTGCTTTATAAAAATTGAAAAGTGTACATTATGAGAGGCGCCATTCACCTTGATACGGAAATAGCTGAAGATATAAAAATTTCGCCTGTCTAAACATGCTTCTACAACCATTTGTAGAAAATGCAATAGTACATCGGAATAGCTGAGCATCCTGACATCAAAGAGGTAAATATAAAGATAACCGCTAATAAGCTAGAGGATGATATAGAGTTTCATATAATTGATGACGGCTTGGGCGTGAGACAAGAAGGAGATAGAAAAGCTCCTTAACGAGCCACCTGTTGGCGGATATAGAGCTTTGGCATAAATAACGTAAACTTCAGAGCTAAAGCTCTGTTATGGAAAGATTACGGTATCATTATGACAATATAAAAGCCTCATGGAACTGACGTAACCATAAGGATAAAAAGCACTTACAATAAATGAGCTCGAAGAAGCATTGATGTAGATACACAAAAATTTCCCCTTTTCTTAAAATCGTCTGTGTAAAATGAGGTAAAAATAAATTAAAATTATACAACAGTAATCCATGGAATAACTTTAAGGCGGTAAAAGGAGGATGAAAAAGATTATTATCTACTTTTTGTTGCAGCTTGTCTCATAGCCTGCAGTTTGACGGGCTGTGAGTAAGGTAGTACAGAAAAACTTCAACTGCTGCAAGCACAGCAAAAATCAGGGAGTGCTGCAAACCAGTTTGCAGATGAAATAAACCTCACAATGTATGTTGTAAGTGACAGACCAACGGGACAGGATTTAATAGATGAGAATTTCAACAAGCTTCTAAAGGAGAAGATGAGATACAACTCTTACTATTAACTGGATACCTTGGTCTGACTTTTGCAAACAAGTATCCGCTTTTATTCTCCTCAGGAGAAGAGTTTGACTTATAAACTATACATCAAACGAAAGCAACTGGACACAGCTTGCGAGAAAAAGGTGCTTTATGAACCTAGATGACCTCTGGGAGAAGTATGCACCTGATAACTTAAAGGCGACCACTGACAATGCTAAGAAACAGGCAAGGTAGACGGACATTACTATGTAATCCCTACACAGCTTGCTACTTATAAGGGATATGGACCTATCTACCGTACAAAGTTTGACGATGGCAAGGAATACAAAGAAGAAGTTAAAGACTTTGAAAGCTATGAGAAATACTTAGACTGGGTAAAAGAGAATGAACCTGGAATACAGCCTTTTGAAGTATATTCAGAAGGAACAGCAGCTGATGATAACTGGATGTACATCAATGGTTTCTGCAACTCAAAAGGTGCTACAAACGACTTCCTTTTTCTTTGACCCTAAGGAAGCAAATCCTAAGCTTTTCACATATTATGAGTATCCTCAGGTAAAGGACTATCTTTCTATGATGAAGCGCTGGAATGAAAAAGGTTTCTTCTCAAAGTCAGCCCTGTCTGACACAGACGCAACAAAGACACAGAATGGTGTAGCTGCTACAAGGCTTCACAACATAGATACTTATGGACAGTATTATTCAATGCATCCTGACTGGAACTTTTCAAGTCGCTGACTTTGTTAAGTATGAGGCGCACCTTCCTTATACACAGGATGCCCTTGCTATATCCCACTACTCAAAGAACCCTGAGAGAGCCACCGCATTCTGGAATCTTGTAACTACTGATAGAGAAGTTTGATGCTTTACTTTGGTGTACTTGGAACAAAGCTACAGAGCTTTGACGACAAGGACGTTTCACAATGCTTGATACTAACAATTACAATACATCAGCTATGTGGGCTGTAAGAACCAATGAGTTTCACCGTATGGATGCTAAATACCCTGACTCCTACGAGACACTTCGTAAGGAATGGGAAGAGAAGATAAAAAGCTGATGATACAGCAGAAAAATTCTCATCTTTGTTATAGATACATCTAAGATTGAAACAGAATATGCAGCCTGCAACAGCGTACATCAGCAGTACTGGTGGTAGCCATTAGAGCTTGGTTATACCGATATTGACAAGGTCTTGCTGAGTATGAAGAAAAAGATGAAGGCAGCGGGTGTTGACAAGGTTGGAGAAGAAATACAGAGACAGCTTGATGAATATGTAGCAGGACTTGGTAAGTAAAACAATTCAAATTATAGGAAAAGTGCAGTCTATTACGGGCTGTGCTTTTTCCTTTATAAAAAGGTACTAATTTTTAGATGTAATTAAAAACTTAGATTTTTCCCTATTTCATAATTATGTGTGTAAACTCGTTTGATAAAAAGCTACAATTAAGAAAATGAAATATTATTAGGAGGCAGTAATGAAAACTAACGGTTTTTAGCGGAGTTTAAAATAAACCGCTGTTTGTGATGATTTGTCCAGCAGTTATTCTTACTATTGTTAGTGGCATACCTTCCTATGTCAGGACTTATCTTAGCTTTCAAGAACTCAGATTTGACCTTGGAGTATTTGGAAGTGACTGGAACAGGGGTTGAGAACTTTAGATATCTCTTTGAATCAGGTGCAGGGTGGCTGATCACAAAGAATACCATAGTATAATTTGTTAATCTTATTACATCACAGCTGCTTGCGATAGCTATAGCAATCTTCATCTCTGAGATAAACAAAAAGGTATTTAAGAAAGTGTCTCAGTCATTGATTTTCCTGCCTTTACTTTATATCCCGGGTGAAATCGTAGGGACCTTTGTATTTGCAATTTTTAATCTATGAAAACAGTACTGTTAAACAGCATCATAAAAACCTTTTGAGAGATCGGTGAAATGTCTGATGAAATGCCCGTATCTGGTACTGTAATCATAGCTCTACTTTAACTCACGGAAGTGGTGTGGTTACAACTCAGTTATATATATAGCCGCAATAGTTGGTGTAGATGCTGAGATATGAGGCTGCATCAGTTGATGGAGCAAATATTTTCAGAGGATAAGAAATACCCTCCCATCGATAAAGAGCAACAGTTATCACAATGCTTCTTCTAAACGTAGGTAGTATTCTTCGTGGAGACTTTGAGATGTTTTACCAGATAGTTGGACAAAATGGTCAATTATTTAATGCAACTGATGTTATTGATACTTACGTATTCCGCTCTCTTTTGCAGAATTCGAACTTGGGAATGAGTGCAGCTGCATCTCTTTATCAGTCAGTACTTTGTTTTTGTGATAATTATAATCGTTAATAAGATTGTTAAAGGTAGATGAATCAAACGCTTTATTCTAAAGGAGGAAAAATATGGCAGCTAAAACAAATAAAGACATGGAAAAGCAGGCTTAGGGCTCTAAGTTAGCTAAGCACCTCTTCAAAGTTATTTTATATACTGTACTATGCATGTGTTGGACTTATGGCACTCATTTGCATAATACCGTTTATAGTGCTGATATCAGGTTCATTTACATCAGAGAACTATATCAGGACACAGGGATATAGTCTTTTTATAAATGAATTTTCAACCAAAGCCTATGGTCTCATATTCAGAAATCCGATTACTGTATTTCGTGCCTATGGTATATCCATCCTAATAACAGGTGTTGGTACTATCTTAGGTACTTTACTAATCACTATGACAGCCTATGTAATTTGTAGAAAAGATTTTAAGTACAGAAACCACTTTTCATTTTTCTTTTACTTTACCACCCTTTTTAATGGTGGAATGGTTTCAACCTATATCTTCTACATTCAGTATTTGAAATTAAAGGACAGCCTTTGGGCTCTCATATTGCCCGGATTATTCAATGTATTTTATCTGCTCATAATGAGGAGTTTTGTAAACACAATACCGCCATCACTTATAGAGGCATCAAAGATAGATGGTGCAGGGGAGTACAGGATTTTCTTCCAGGTAGTATTCCCGCTTCTTAAGCCGGGTCTTGCTACTGTAGGACTGTTTATGGCACTCGGATATTGGAATGACTGGTACAATGCATGCTATATAAACAGCAATACCAAGTTCCTCTACAGTATATGCTATACAATCTCTTACAGCAGACGCAGGCTTTAGCAAGAATAGCCTCGCAGTCCGGCATCAGTGTGGCTGATTTGCCGTCTAACAGTCTTAAGATGGCAATGGCAATAGTTGCAACCGGTCCTATACTCCTTGTATATCCTTTTGTACAGAAGTACTTTGTTAAAGGTATTACAGTGGGTTCTATAAAGGGCTGATACTTATAAAGTAAAAGATTGTGATGTATTTAACAAAATAGCAATTATCAAAAAGGTGAGAAATGAATACAAAAATTGATAAAGTAAAGGCGTAAATCTTGGCAACTGGCTCGTACTCGAAAAGTGGATGAGTCCTGAACTTTTTGCGGGAACAACGGCAGAAGATGAATATTATCTTCCTACACAGCTTCCCAAAGAAGTATATGAAGCAAGAATACGCCAGCACAGGGCTGAATACATTTCAGAGAGATTTTTGTCTACATAAAGTCTCTTGACTTAAATTCAGTAAGGATACCCGTTCCATACTTCATATTTGGTGACAGAGAACCATTTATAGGCTGTATTGAAGAGCTTGACAAGGCATTCAACTGGGCAGAGCGATATGGGCTCAGTATTCTTATAGACCTACATACTGCACCTGATAGTCAGAACGGCTTTGACAATGGTGGAATAAGTGGAGTATGCAAGTGGTCTAGCGAACCAGAAGAGGTTGAATTTGTGCTGACTGTACTTGAAAGACTTGCACACCGCTACGGAGAAAGAAAGGGACTTTGGGGCATCCAGATAATAAATGAACCTGTATCTGAGGATTTGTGGGACATGGTTCAAAAGAGATATCCGCCTGTTGATAGTAAAAAGGCTGAGGGCTCAGGTCCTGTTACAAGTAAATTTTTACGTGAATTTTATGTAAAAGCTTATGACAGGCTAAGAAACTACCTCCCTAAGGAAAAATACGTTGTATTCCACGATGGCTTCCGCCTCAAAGAGTGGAAGGACTTTATGAGGGAGGATAGGTTTGAAAATGTTGTCCTTGATACCCATCAGTATCTGATGGTGGCTGAGATGCAGGGAACTGAACAAACTCTTGATTCTTATGTAAAGTTTATAAAAGATGTGTATGAAGAGGACGTAAAGGAAATGCAGGAGTATTTCCCTGTAATCTGCGGAGAGTGGTGCCTTTTTAACTCTCTCGCTTGTGGAAGGGATACAAAGGGAGGTCAGTCTATCTTAAATGGTGAGATGGAAGATATAACTAAAGTGCTTAGTGATGAAGAAAGAAAGCACATTTATAAAACTCTTTGTAAGGCACAGCTTAAGGCTTGGAATAAAGGAAGTGGATATTATTACTGGAGCTACAAGTTACTTACAGATACTGTAAATACAAAAGGCTGGGAAGGCTGGGATTCTTGGGATCTTGGCAGAAGTGCAGCCTTCGGGTGGTTTGAAACGGAGTAGACTATGATAAAGAATCCAATACTTACAGGCTCTAACCCGGATCCTTGCATTTGCAGAAAGGGAGATGATTTTTACATAGCAGTATCTTCTTTTGAATGGTTACCCGGAATCCCCATATATCATTCCAAAGACTTGAAACACTGGGAGTTATATACTCATGTCTTAACTCTTAATTCGCAGGTTGAACTTAGGAAGCTTCCATCTGCAAAAGGAGTGTGGGCGCCTTGCCTTACTTACTGTGAGGAAGAGGATAGCTTTTATGTTATCTATGGTGTGATGAACTCTATGAATGCCAGATACTTTGATGTAGATAACTACCTTATAAAAGCAAAGGATATAAGAGGTCCTTGGACAGAACCTGTATATCTGCATTCTGCGGGATTTGACGCGTCTATACTACACGATGATGATGGAAGAAAATATATAGTTTCTCTGGAGTGGGAGATACGGGATGGTTATGAAAAGCCAGGTGTAATCTGTGTTGCAGAGTATGATACTAAGAACAAATGCCTGAAGGAATATCCTAAGCGTGTATATAGGGGTGGGACGGATAGAGGCTGTATTGAAGCACCTCACCTTACTAAAAGGGGAGAGTATTACTATCTAATGTGTGCAGAAGGCGGAACGGGATACAATCACTGTGTTACTATGGCAAGGTCAAAGTCTCCATATGGGCCGTTTGAAAAGGACCCTATGAATCCCATACTGACCTCATCGCCAAATAATTCAAATGAAAGGGCGGATTGGGATCACCTTAAGCCAAGATACTATAATCCTGAGTCGGCTTTGCAAAAGTCAGGGCATGGTAGTTATGTTAAACTGGATGAAAAAACTGCTTATCTGGTTCATCTATGTGCAAGACCATTTGTGCCGGAACTTAGATGTACTCTGGGGAGAGAAAGTGCTATTCAGAAAATGATGTGGACTGATGATGGATGGCTTAGAATGGCTGATGGCACTAATCTTGCTAAGATTGAAACAGAGGAAGCTTACTTGCCTGCTTTTGATGCAAAGATACTGCCAGACAGAGATGATTTTGATGAGACGGTATTAAGAAAGGACTATTATTCCCCAAGAATATTTCCAATCGAATTTACAGACTGCACAAGTAGAGAAGGTTTTATCAGACTTAGAGGGCAGGAATCTCTATCTTCGCTTAATAGAGTGAGCCTCCTTTGCAGAAAGCTACCATCAGTAGATGTAGAGGCTAGTGCAGGCTTAGATTTCGACCCTGAGATATATCAACATAGTGCCGGCCTGGTGCTTTATTATGACAATATGAATTATATAGCGCTTAGGAAGTATTATTCAGATACTCTTAAGCAGCCTGTGGTTGCAATTATATCCCTTGAAAATGGTGAAAAGAAAGAACATCTGGACACAAGAACAGCTGTTGATTGCCGTATGCTTAGATTTGAACTAATCGTATCGGGCAGAGAAAGCTATTTCAAATGGGGATATGAGGGCGAGGATACCAAGCCTATTGGACCTGTTTTTGCTACGGATAAGCTTTCGGATGAATATTGCAAATACGGTGAGTTTACGGGCACGATGGTAGGTATATTCAGCAGACAGTATGTTTCACAAGAAGGAAGCTGATTTTGATTATTTTAGTGTAACTAATAAAGAAGAATAAAGCTATGGTTTAAGTCTAATCTGAACCTCAAAAGCATCTGTAGCAGTGTAATTTCATACATTTTGAGTTATACTGTCTACAGATGTTTTATTTAACCTGATAAGGAGAACGATAATGGAAAATGAATTCTTGTATGGCTGTGCGTACTATCCTGAATATATGCCTATGAGAGGATAGACGAAGATTTTGCCCTTATGCAAAAGGCTGGGATGAACGTGGTAAGAATTGCGGAATCTCACTGAGTACACTAGAGCCAAGAGGAGAGTATGATTTTTACCATATTGATGAAGTTCTAAAAGAGCTGGGAAGTACGGTCTCAAGGTAATAATTGGCACTCCTACATATGCAGTACCATCTTGGCTTTACAAAGCTTGATAACAACGTACTTGTCCATACCAAAAACGGCGATGTAAAATATGGTAAAAGGCAGATATTCAACCTTTTATCAGATACTATATATTCTATGGCAGTAGAATAATTAGAAAGCTCTTAGATCATACAGCGAAGCATCCACAGGTTATAGGATTTCAGATAGACAATGAGCAAGCATTATGACAACTTCGGAGCAGAGATTCAGGAAGCGTTTATCCGTCTGCTTAAAGCAGATATACAGACATAGAGGAGTTTAACAAAGATTTTTGGACTTGCTTTACTGAGTACATAGTCCACTCGTGGGAGGATTTTCCTGACATTTCGGGACAATAATGCAAGCCTTGCCTGTGAATTTGAAGAATTCCAGAGATATGGCGGTTAACTTCCTTAAAATACAGGCAGAGATTGTAAATGAATATAAAAACCGGAGCAGTTTTATTACGCACAACTTTGACTTTGAATGGAGAAAGTTTGGTGCTGATATAGCTCAGATGGCTATTCTTACGGGGTACAGGATGGTATCCATCACCTAAGAGCTTCTATGCACTCACGTGATCAGAACTGACATCTATCATCTCACGGTTTCAGCTGACAGGGTGCTGAGATAGCGTTTTGTGGAGATGAGTAGAAGTCTTAAAAATGACAACTACTTTGTACTTGAATGCCAGTCGCAGGCATTTAAGTATTGGTGCCCATTCTGAAACAGCTCAGGCTTCACGCTTTTAGCCATATTGCATCTGGTGCAGATGGAGTGATGTACTGGAACTGGCATTCCATCCATCAAAGCTTTGAGACTTACTGGAAGGGCATTTTAAGCCATGACTTAAAGCCATCTAGAATATACAATGAGATTTCCGAGATTGGCAATGAAATCAAGAAACTTACAAAGGAAAAGCTTTGCATAAAAAAAAAACAGGATTGCCCTTTTGGTTGATACCCTATCTTTAAGTGCGCTTAAGTGGTTTCCAATCGATAAAGAGCTTAGTTATAATGATGTTGTAAGATATATGTATGACAGCCTCTATGAAGAAAACCTCGAATGTGATATCGTTTTCTCCGAGTATGTAAATCTTGATAAGTATGAAGCCATTATCTGCCCTGCACTTTACTGCGTATCTAAAGAGCTTACTAAAAAGCTTGACAAGTTTGTGAAAAACGGTGGTATCCTCATAGGTAGCTTTCGCTCATTTGTAGCAGACAGAAGGGTTAGTGTATATACTAAAACTCTTCCTGCGGGGCTTACTGACTGCTTTGGAGTACATTATGATGAATTTACACATACTCTTAACATGGGAGCAGGCGGGAAAGAAGTAAAGTATGTGGCAGAGCTTGTAACTGCTGATACAGCTAAAGAAATCCATCCTTATGAGCATATTTACTGGAATAATTATTCTGCCGTAACCTGCAATGAATACGGAAGGGGAAAGGCTTATTATATAGCTTCGTATCTAGACAAAGCTGTGCTAAAGGATATCTTAAGGGAGGCATTAAAAGCTGTGTATGAGAGACAAAATCTCCCTGTACAGACCACTTTCCCGGTGATAACCAGAAGAGGTGTAAATGAACTGAACGAGGAGTTAACCTATGTATTTAACTACTCCTGTAGGCCTGTGGAAGTAGAGATATGCGTGGAGGATGTAAAGGGCTGCACAGATGCTATTACCGGGATAAGTTATGTAAAAGGGGATAAACTAAGGCTTGAAGACTGGGGAGTGGCAGTGCTTGTGGGGTAGGGAAAGATATATTTATAAATGGTAGATAAAAAGTTTTTGACTTGCAAGTTAAAAACGTGATTTAATTATAACTTTTTGATTTGTAGGTTAAAAACAATTATTTCGGTGAGTACGTAAATATAAAAGTTGAAATCAATATTAATTATGGTATAATTAATATCAATAAGGAGGTAGAATTATGCCACAAATAATACCAATTAAAGACCTGAAAAATACTTCTGAAATCTCTGATATGTGTAAAAAGACGAAAGAACCAATCTATATTACGAAGAATGGGTATGGAGATATGGTTATTATGAGTATGGACACTTATGAAGAGACGATGAAACAGTTATCCATGTACAGAGATATAGAAATATCAGAACAACAGGTAGAAAAAGACCAGATAAAGGATGCAAGGCATGCACTAGAGGAGCTGAGGACAAAGTATGGGCTATAAAATACATGTAACAAAAAAACATGCAGATGAGTTACTGATGATATTATATACCATCTGCTATATAGTTTCAAAAACGATCAGGCGCAAAACATCTGTTAGATAGTATATCAAAAAATATATGACAGATTGGCAGATAACCCATATCAATTTCATTCTTGTAACGATGAGTATTTGAACAAAAAGGTTATATGGAGGCGGTTGTTTCAGGGATGGATTACATTGTTATATTTAGTATAAATGAAAATGTAGTGAACATAATGGGTGTTTTTTTCATCAACTGGAAAATTATAAAAGAAAAACTTAGTTTTGTACTTACTAATTAAATTAGGAGGAAGATGATATGAGCTGTGATAGTAAAGATAGGGATTTTAGTATAGATATTGATATTAATGAGAATTATGAATCCTATAGGAACATGCAATGAGTAATAAAGATGAATTTAAGAATAAGTTTGTTTTATTTCATGTTACTTGGAATGATTATGGATTTTTATACAAAAATTATTTGTACGGAATTTTTATGAGAATCCTAATGGGGATATTCTAGGTGAGATTAGAATTTGTCATAGATGACTTAGTACTGACAATAATAACGAAGAGGCGAGAGAAATAAGATATTTTTCTAGAAAAGACTATAAGTCAAAGGAAAAATTGACATAACGGATAAATTGGGGAAGGAATATATATCAATAGCAGATAGTAATCTTTTATGAAAACCCAAGAAAGTATTTGGGAATGATAAACGCGTGATTGAATTTTTGTCAAGGAAACTAAAATGAAATCAGTACAATAGAAGATAATAAAAGAATAGAAAACATCAAAGATGTAGACTGGTATAAGAAATCATTTATTAGATATAATGAAGAAATAGTTGCTTTACAGAATGTAAAAAATGTTATGGAGATAGTCGATAACTCATATTATGTTAAAAATCCAACTGAATATTTTGATGAAATAAAAGCGAAGATTGATAGGCTGTACGATTGGGCATTAACTTATGATTTATCAATTGAAGAGGCGAAAGCAAGTTCTTTATTTTTATAAGGATAATCTTAATGAAAAGAAGCTAAGAGAGATCAAGTTTTAATAAAAATTTAAGAATAACTATTCAGAATATACAGATTTCATAGAAAATATATATGCAATATTAGAAAAATATAAAAATATTAGATAATAATAATAAAATAAAAATATACTTAGAGTAGGTGATTTGGAAAAAGATTGCAGTTGGACATTATACTTCTCTGAAACAATAAAAATATTAATAAAAGAATAAAGATGAAGCTGTATTTAAGATTAACAAAATGGTAGGCAAATGAATGATCCACTAGAGGGTAAAATTCTATTAGATTATATTTTGGATAAAAATAAAAAATTTAGGTAAAAATAATAATTCAAAGAATTGGAAACCTACATTTTGGATGTTGTCTTCTGCAACAACTGAGCTGGATAGCCTGCCTATGTGGAAGCAATATGGGAAAGATGCTAAAGGGGGATGTTAGTATATAATAGAAAGTATCTCGAGGATATAATGGAGCAGGGAGTAGAAATATATAAAGTTGCATATATCGATATTAAAAAGATGAATCTGGTAGAGATGAAATTGAAGTGTTGAATACTAATAATATAGATGGTACAAACTACAAGTTGCTATTGATGTGTTAAGAGAAACAATTGAAAATTTGAAAGAAGACGTAAATGAAAAAGATTATATGCCATTATTAAGTAATACAGCAATTTTGATTTAAAAAAGTGATTATGCATGAAAATGAATACAGAATCGTTGTTAATAGAGAAAACAATGAGGACAAAATAGAGGAAACAAGTTAATCCAAACTATATTTTTCCATTTCTTTATACATATCTAAAGGATAAAGAACTTAAGTACTCAAAAACTAATATTGGGACCAAAAGCCATTGATATTGACTACATTGCTCCATATATTAACTATTGTGATAAAGACATAGAAATAGAAAGATCAAGTATATCATATCGGTAAAATTTGGACAAAGCTGTATGAGAGACAAAAATCTCCCTGTACAGACCGCTTTCCCAGTGATAACCAGAAGAGGTGTAAATGAACTGAACGAGGATAACCTATGTATTTAACTACTCCTGTAGTACTATGAGAGTAGAGATATGCGTGGAGGATGGAAAAGGGCTGATGGATGGCATTACAGGATAAGTTATGTAAAAGGGGATAAATTAAGGCTTGAAGACTGAGGGAGTGGCTGTGCTTGTGAGGAGAGGGTAAAAGGGTGAAAATCTTGTTAAATAGATATTCACCCTTTTAATCTAAATAGTTCTTATTCTGCATATAATTTAAAAATCTATTTTACCAACTCAAATTTCTATTGTTGATTTTCATATCCATAATAATCATATTGGTTGATGTTATTGCCATCAGTAATGTCTCCGTTTTTAATACCTAGCGCTTTTACCATACCAACATAAAGATGTTCCCCAACCGTCAAATCTTTGATAAGCACGTTCCAAATTTACAAGAATGCTGTTGGTATCTGGCGTATAGTTAGCTATAGTATCATCATTTGAAGCCAAGAGCAATTTCAAAAATAGCACTTCAATTATGCGATGTCAAGAGTATTATTAAAATTATATTGACTTTTGTTATTTGAAAAAGTAAAAGTCCGCATTAGTATGGATTTTACTTTTTCTAAAATACTATCAATTAACGCACTGGATTTTACTTATTCCAAATATTGTATTTATATCTATGGACTTTACTGATTACATGATTTAAAATATTTAAGGTGTGAGAACTCATTAGAGTTAGGGGTTATATATATAAACCAAAGGAGTTTTTAACTATGAGCAAATACTTACATCTTTCTTTAGGCATCGTTCCGATATAGAGGTTATGCTGGCTAAAAATTAAGATTTCAATAGTATTGCGCGATAGCTTAGGAAAAGATAGTACGACCATTTCTAAAGAAATAAGGAAAAATATAATTATTGAACAAAAAGGCGGGTATGGGAGGTCTTTTAATGACTGCATAAAAGCTGCAGAAAAACCTCACAGAAAGCACACCCTGTGGCAGATGTTTGACAAAAGCAGGAACTGCATGAGCTGTGGTAAAATGTATGCCGTATGTGATGAGTACGTTAAACGCATCTGTCCTCTTCTCACTTTAAGCCACCTTATGTATGTAACGGATGCCAAGATAGAAAATAAGTGCCGTCTGGAAAAAGATTTTTATAGGGCAGAGGAGGCAGATAACGGGTACAGGAAAACATTATCCGTGTCAAGAACAGGTGTTAACATAACCGTGGAAGAAATTAAACATTTAGACGGAATAGTGAGTCCGCTTTTGCTAAAGGACAGTCCATAAGACATATTTTTAATAACCATTCCGATGAAATCATGAGTTTTCTGATAAAACACTTTATTCATATGTAACAACAGCCTGTTTACCGCCAGAAACATTGATATGCCACACTGTAAGAATGAGTCCAAGAAAAATAAAAAGCAAGACATTAAAGGTAGACAAGGGCTGCAGAAACGGCAGGGACTTACAAAGACTTTGTAAATATATAAACGAACACCTGACTCTATCATATGTGAAGGTGACAGTGTGGAAGGGAGGTGATAAAGGTACTTCTTACGTTATTCTTCGTACAGCAGAACTTACAGCTTGCTTTTTCTTAGAGACTACAATGATGCTAGGTCGGTTACACTATATTTGAAAAGCTCTACATTGAGCTTTAAGTAGGACATTTTCGGGAAAATATTCGATGTACTGCTCCTTGATAACGGAGAGTGAGGTTCTCCAAATCCTGAAGCGCTTGAATACGATATGCAGGAAAATAGAAGGCTGAGGGTATTTTTACTGTGATCCTGCCTCTCCTTATCAGAAAGGCGGTTGTGAAAATAATCATGAAATGATAAGAAGAATAATGCCAAAGGGTATGGACTTTAGTAATTCACACAGGAAGACATAAACCTGATGATGAGCCATATCAATTCTTATTCTAGAGGCAGTTTGAAACAAGAGCCTTACGATATTTTTGCGTTTCAATATGGCAAAAATATTAAAGCAGGAATACAAAAATTTCCCAGATGAAATTACCCTAACCCCTAAGCTCCTAAAGAGATAAAACCGGTATTTCCGGTTACAAGATGAGTTTCATCACCACAATAAGGGAGGGGCAGAGTTACTTATTCCGGATTCTGGAATGTAGCCTCGGCTCCCTGTTTGCTATCAGGTAAAAAGAGAAATCTATTCTTGTAAGGCTGATTATAGCATTTTTCTGACAAAAGTACATATTTACTCAGAAATATTTTTAAATTGAGAAAAAGTAAGTTCCACTCTAAGCTTAAATATAAATATTGAAGCTATGATGCGAACTTACTTTTTCAATCCTCATATATTGACTTTATGAAAACCCATTTCATATAATCTAGTTAACCCATTTCAATTTATAAACACGGAGGATATCATGTCGGATAATAATATTATTTCTGTAGATATTTCGCAGTTAGGTGAGGGAGAAAATTTGAAGGATTTGGAACTTCCCTTTGTTGGTGGGGCAATGTCATAGGGAGATGGGAAAGATAAGGAACTAGTTGAAAAATCATGTCCTACTTTTTGACAAGACTAATGGACTTGGGCTTAATATTTTTACGCTATAACTTAGGAGGGGGTGAAAATCCACCAAATAAGAAAAACTTTAGGGTAGGAGCAGATATACCATGTATGCTAATGCCTGATGGCAGTATTAACTTGGAAGCTGATAAAGCACAGTTAAGTATATTAAAGAAGGCGATTAAATATGGACTGGATACAGTTGAATTGTTCTTGAACAGTCCTCCGTTAGCTATGTTAAAATATCCATCGACTGCAGGTGCTGATGATGGGCTTTGTAATTTAAGAAAAGGTATGGAAGAAGGCTTAGCACAATTTATTGTAAAAAGTGCATTGGCTATAGAAAATGAAGTTGGCATGAAAATATCGAGTATAGCTCCATTCAATGAGCCTGTATCTTTTTGGTGGAAAAAGCGATAATAATCAGGAAGGCTGCCACTTTGACGTAAAGGAACAAAAGTGGGTTTATTGAGGTATTAGCAAAAGCAATAGAAGATGCAGGTCTTAAGGAAACTAAGATAAGTGCACCTGAGTGTTGGAGTACATTTGAGACTATATATTGTATCAACCATTATTCTGTAAAAGCATTGAGTAAGGTAAAACAGATAAATACACATTCTTATTTCAGCAATGAACAGAGTAGGAAAGAACTTTGCAAAATTGCACGGAGACTTAATAAACCACTGTGTATGTCTGAAATAAGCTGCGGTGGAAATGCAGAGCATAATCATGATGATGTCAGCGCCGGTATGGAATTGGCAAAAAACATAGGAGCTCACTTAAATGAAATGAAAGCATCCTCCTGGATATATTGGCAAGCGGTCGAAAATGAACTAATGAAGCATAATCATGGACTTATGCACGCAAATTTTGAAGGAAAAGAAGAGTTCTTTCTGACCAAGCAGTATTATATCTTAGGAAACTATGCCAAGTTTATAAGACCTGGAATGATGGTCTATGATAGTGAAGATTCAAACATTGTAATAGCGATGAATGAAAATAATAGGAAGTTGGTTATAGTGGCTGTAAATGACAGCGAGAAAGCCAAGAGTATTGAAAATTCAGAATGTGAGTACTCATAAACCCTAACAATTGTAATCTATACAGGAGCTCTGAGACAGAGAGCTTGCTGAAGATAAAAGCAGATACAAGTGGTATATATAAATTACTCCGTATTCTGTAACAACTTTAGTATTTGATGATGAAACATAAGGAAAGTAGGCAAAGTATGCAGGAAAAGATAATGACTATTTATGATATAGCTAAGGTAGCAGGAGTATCTCCTGCTACTGTTTCAAGGGTTTTAACCGAAATGCAAGAGTGAAAAGAAGATAAAAAGAAAAATTTTTAACTATAATTAAAAGAAAAATGATTTTAAAGCTCAATGCTCTTGCAAGAGGTTTGATTAATGAAAGCAACGAAAAACAATAGGATTTATAGTACCTGATATTACAAATCCATTTTTCCGGAGTGTTTTTAGAAGCTGAAAAGAAAGCACTAAGTCTTGGATACACAATGATTTTATGCAATTCTATGAACGATAACAGGATGAACCGTACCGGTGTAGAATCCTTATATTTAGATATGCTGCGTGAAAAACAGGTAGATGGTATAGTCATAATGGGGGGCAGGGCAAATGAAAAAAAGTCAGGCAAAGATCAGGTTGAGGAACTTAAGGCTATAACTGATAAGATACCGGTTGTATTTATAAACGGTGCAATGTCAGGAGTTAAAAGTTATCATGTGGCAGCAGATGAGAAAAAAGGAATAAAAGAACTGATAAATTATTTAGCAGAACTGGGACATAAAAATGTGGGCTTTATTGGTGGTCGAAAAGGTATTACCTCAACAGATATAAAGCTTAAAGCATTCATGGAAGCTGTTGACAATAAGATATTTCAAAGTAGGAAAGAATGGATGATAGATAGTAACTTTTTCTGTTGAAGACGGATACGAAAGTATGAATAAGTTATTAGACTGTAAAAAAGCTGCTACAGCTGTAATGGCGGTAAATGATTTCACAGCCATCGGAGCGATTAATGACAAAAGACAGAGGGCTAAGGGTACCGAGGATATTTCAGTTACAGGATTTGATGGAATTTATATGACTGATGCAGTTCGTCCGAGAATCACGACTGTTTCACAAAATTACCCTGAACTAGGAGCAAAAAGCGATAGAAATTATTAATAACCTGACTATTGGAGATAAAGTAAAAGAAAATATGTTGTAGACACTGAGGTATTGATTAAAGATTCTTGTAGACGTATTTGACAATGAATTGAATTTATCACCTGACGAGATTTTGAAAAAATATTTATAAAATAATAATTTTTGTTATTGACACATTGTAGTAACTATAATCAAAATATGAAATGGGTTTCAAAAGACATAATTAATAGTTAGCTCTGATACCTTAAACCATTATCTTGGTTGTTTTTAGTAAAAAGCTGGTACTTAAACCAGAAAAATGGGATTAGTATTAAAAATTGTAGAATTTTTAAAATTCTAACTAAACATGGAGGAGGAAAGGTATGAAAAAATCTAAATTACGAGTACTGGCAGTAGCTCTGGTCACAGGAATGATTCTGTCAGGATGTGGGGCAGCATCAGGTAGTGGCTCTTCTAAGAAAGAGTCGATGGCATCAGATGGAAGCACGAAGACAGCATCTGTAGCAAAGACTGAAGCCTCAGGCGAAACATCTAAGGAAGAAGTTACTCTAAAGATGGCTTGCTGGGGAAGTGAAAATGACATAAAGACTTATGAAGAGCGAGCAGCTTTGGTACATGAAAAGTATCCTGAGATAACACTTGAAGTAATGGCTATACCAAATGATGGATATGATACTAAAGTACAGACCATGAGTAGCTTCAGGTGACGCACCTGATATTATACAGGTAGGAGAAGCAAGTAACTCCTACGCTTCTAAGGGAGTCTAGAAGACTTGACCAAATTGTCGGAAACCGCAGGACTTGATCTTGCAAAGAGATTTGGAACAGCAACTTCACATATACCGCAGAATACCTTTGTATGCAATGCCTGACAGAGGCGGAGCTATGATAGTATATTATAACAAGGATATGTTTGATAAGGCTGGAGTATCCTATCCTACAAAAGACTGGACTTGGAAAGACTTGCTTGAAGCAGCACAGAAACTAACAATTACTAAAGATGGAGTTGTTGAGCAGTATGGTTTTTGCAGCAGGTGGCTAGGTGCTGGTGGATGAGCTTTATGTACCAAAAACGGTGGAAGCATTTTTAGATAGTAATCTAGAAAAAGGTTACAGTTAACTCTCCTGAAAACGTAGAAGCCATAAATTTTTACACTGACCTTGTACATAAGTATAAAGTAGCACCTTCAGCTGATGACTACAGCCGTTTTGGACTTAAAGACGGACAGCCCGATCCTTTATTTGCACAGGGACATTGTGCTATTAATATTACGGGATTTTGGAATGTAGGTTCTCTTGAAAGTGTAGAAGGACTTAATTGGGATATGGCACCAATGTGGAAAAATAAAGTTGGTGCGACCTTCTCATTTGGAAGCGGGTTAGCAATTCCTAAAGGTGGAAAAAATGTAGATGCAGCATTTCGTGCAATCGAATTTTTGACTAGTCTTGAAGGACAGAAGCCTATAGTAGAGAATAAGCAGGACGCACCAGCGAATGTAGAGCTTCTTCAAAGTGACCTTTTCTTAAAGCCTGCCTGGGCAGAGGGAAGGAACATGAACTTTAATGCTTTTGCCGAATCAGCCGATATTATAGTTTCCCTTCCTCTTCATCCAAAGTGGAATGAGATACTGCGCGTATTTGATGAGAATTTCAGTGTGTTATTTGCTGAAGGAGGAGATTGTTCAGAAACACTTAAAAAGATAGAAAAAGAACTTAATGAAGTAATAAAATAAACAACTTATGTTAAGAATGGAGGGTTGTCGTGACGGATAAGAACCGCCACGGCAGTACCTTAATGAAATTGCAATGGAAGGAGGGAGACCATGGGCTCCAAAAATGAAAGGCATCAAAGAGAGAAGCAATTTGGTTCTATATTTTTGTTTCTCCTTGGGTATTAGGTTTTTATTTTTCTCTTGGTCCGATGATAGCATCTTTATTTTATAGCTTTACAGATTGGAATATGTTTTGAAACACCACGCTTTATAGGGATTTTCAAATTATATAAAAGCTGCTGACTGAGGATAAAAAAATTTTTTACAAGAGCCTATTTAATACATTTTTATGCAGGGATTAACCGTTCCACTTTCATTGATAATATCTTTGCTTCTAGCATTTTTATTAAGTTTCAAGGGTTCGAGGTATGAAAATATTCAGAACCATATACTACTTGCCGGTTTTAGTACCTCTCACAGCTGTGGACTTTTGTGTTCTTTTTGGATATTTAATACACAGATAGGTCTAGCAAATCAGTTTTTGGGGTTGTTCGGCATAAAACCACTATCCGGCTATGCTGATGAAAAATCTTATAAAATATGTCATTGTTTTCATGGGCTTATGGCAAGGAGGTGGGAAGTCTTAGTACTAGTACTTGCAGCCATAAACGGGTGCCAAAGGCCTTGTATGAGTCTGCAAGTCTTGATGGAGCAGGTATATGGAAACAGTTTTGGAAGATTACGGTTCCACTTTGTTTCACCGGTATTGTTCTTCAATCTTATTACAGGTCTCATAGGCTCACTACAGGTATTCACACAGTCTTACGTGCTTACAGATGGATATTATAAGCCCAATAATGCGGCACTGATGATAAGTAATTACCTGTATCTAAAGGGATTTTTCTGACTTTGAGATGGGATATGCCTGTGCCCTTGGTTGGATAATCTTCATAATAATCATAGTTTTAAGCGCGATAGTATTTCGTTCATCTGCAATGTTTGTATTTTTATGAAGAGAGGTGAAAATAAATGGGAAAAGAAAGAAAGCCAGTTGAAAAGATTATTGTGTATGCTTTACTTATTTTCATAGGGATAATGTTTTTGTCACCATTTATTTTTATGATATCTATCTCGCTTGCCTCAGACTCGACTAATGTAAAAAGGAGCGTTTACCTTTATACCTAAGGAATTTCATTTTTGAAAATTATCTTAAAATATTTGAAAAGAATTCCGCTATGGGTGCTCATTTGAGAAATAGTATAATCTTTGTATTTTTTTCTGCATAGTTGGGCAGGTATTTTCAAGTTCATTTGTAGCATTCGACTTTTGCAAGGCTTTAGGGCAAAGGGGAAAAATGTATTGTTTCTTATGCTTTTTAGCCACTTTAATGATACCGCAGGATGTTTATATTATACCTCAGTTTATGTTATTTAAGAAAATAGGCTGGCTCAACACCTATCTTCCGATAATAGTGCCGAATTTCTGTGGTGGAGCATTTAACATCTTCCTTATGCGCCAGTTTTTTATGACAATTCCCACTACTCTCGATGATGCTGCAAAAATAGATGGTCTGGGATATTTTGGAATATACAGAAGAATTGTTCTGCCTCTAATGAAGCCAATACTGATAGCAGTCGCGTTATTTACTTTTCAGTTTAACTGGGGATGGTTTTACGGTACCATTGGTATTTATACAAGATAGAGAAAAATATCCTCTTGCAGTGGCGCTTAAGTATATGCAGGCATCTTCAGGAAACGCAGTTCCTAATTGGCATCTGGTTATGGTAGGAGCAATGTTTTTAACCATTCCTCCACTTATTACTTACTTTTTGGACAGAAATATATACTTGAGGCTAATATTGCTGCTGGAAGTGCTTCTATGAAGTAGGATTAAAAATTGTTATGCACTTTGATAAAGGGAGCTGTTTAATTGATAACAGCTCTTTTTCTTTATCCCTAGTACTTATTGACTATCACCACAAAACAAAGTTAGAATTATCATAACACTTTGAATACAAATAAGAAAGTAGATATACATGGATTTATATAAAATAATGCTAGTAGATGATGAGGAAGAAGTCAGGACCAGCATCATCAAGAAAAATCAACTGGGAAGCAAATGGCTTTGAAGTGGTTGGAGATGCTGAAAATGGCAGGGATGCGCTTGAAAAAGATTGAGAACTTAGAGCCAAATGTGATAATTACGGATATTAGGATGCCGTATATGGATGGACTGGCGCTTACGGAAAGCCTTAGACAAAGATTTCCGTCTATTAAAGTTATCATTTTTTCGGGCTTTGACGACTTTACCTATGCAAAAGAGGCGATTAGGCTTGGGGTGACAGAGTATATCTTAAAGCCTGTGAATGTGGATGAACTCACCGAAATTCTCAAAAAAGTAAGAGCAAAACTGGATGAAGAAATAGAGTCTGCAAGAAACATAGACAGTCTTAGGGAAAGCTACAAGGCAAGCCTCCCTGTGCTTAGAGAACAGTTCTTAAATAAGCTGATTATTAAAAAGGGATTTTATGATGAAAATACTATAGACGGCTATCTTAAAGAATATGGCATGAACATTGGAAATGCCAATAAATGGGTGGTTTGTGCAGTAAACATAGAGCTTGAAAATGCGAAAATAAATGGCGAACTCCTTAAAGAAAAGGAATTGATACCTATCTATGTTAAAAAGTTTATAGAGGAAAAAGCTACCCCTTACTACAGAAATGCAGTCTTTGATTCGGTGCAGGATGCAGAGCCTGTCATCATTGTGGCTATAGATGATGAAAACAGCCAGACAGGGCTTACAAACGTCATGAGGGATGTATGTAAGAGTGCGAAGAGAGTATTGGGAGTAGGCATTACTGTTGGAATAGGACGGAGCAGCCAGACGCTTTCTGACATTTCAAATTCATACAAGGCAGCTGCCGATGCTGTAGGCTACAAGAAAATTGTAGGAGCTGAGGATGTAGTCTACATCCACGATATGGAGCCTGTGAGCACGGGAGTATTAAGGCTTGATGAAAGGGAAGAGGGAGAGCTAATCTCCGCTATCAAATTCGGAGGAGAGAAAAGATTAAAGAGGCGGTCAGTGTACTTTCTGCAAGGATAGATGCGGTAAAGGTACATTCAAACCAGTATCAGGCATATATGATGAGGATATTGACCTCTGTCATGGATCTTATGCAACAGTATGAAATCAGCCTCTCGGAGCTTGAAAACTATATAGAAACAGTTTCCAAGATGAAAGACGGGGAAAGCTTCAAAAAATGGCTGGTTGGAATCTGCAACAGTATTAGCCTCGAAATGCAGCAAAAGAGAGAATCGACCTCGAAGCAGATTGTGAAAGAAGCCAAGGACTATATCTTAAATAACTACACCAATCCCGAGCTTTCGCTTGAAGTTATCTGTAGGCATTTACACCTTAGTCCTGCGTACTTTTCAAGCCTTTTTAAGAAAGAAACAGGGCACACCTACATCAACTATCTCACAGATATAAGGCTTAACAAGGCTGTTGAGCTCTTAAATACAACAGACGAAAAGACCTATATGATAGCTGAAAAGGTGGGATATTTGGAGCAAAATTATTTTAGCTATGTATTTAAGAAAAAATTTGGAGTATCACCAACCAAATACAGAACAGGAAAATAAGAGATGCAGGCTGAAAGAAAGAAAATCGTTTATAACAGAAGCATTAGAAATTCAATATTCATTTATTTTACAATCACCTCGCTTGTTGCGGTGCTTTTGATTGTGATATCCATCTACTCAAGGCTCTCTTCACAGCTTTATGATACAGTTAAGCAGGAGAATGTAAGCCTTGTTAACCGCGTAGATTCCTCGATGGAAGTGTATCTTAGAAACATAATGAAGCTTTCTGACACGATTTATTATGGAATTGTAAAAATGCTAATCTCCGAAGATTCAATTGGCGAAAAATTGACTCTTCTCTATAACAATAATAAGGAGCAGGTATCAAACATTGCTCTCATTTCAAAGGAGGGAGAGCCAATAAGTGTGGTACCCGCAGCGAGATTTAGGAAAAATTTCAACGTGAAGATGAAGAATGGTTTGTAAATGCGCTTAATAAAACTGAAAAACATACATTTTCACTCTCCCCACGTGCAGAAAAATGTTTGAAAAGGAGATAATAGCTACAAATGGGTAATAAAGCATGTCAAGAGCAGTTGAAATAACTGTAGGAGGAAGCACAGAGCAGGCGGTTTTGCTTATAGAAATGGCATATCAGGGGCTTGAAGAGGTACTTGATGAGGTAACTCTTGGAAATGGCGGTTATATATACCTAATGGATTCAAAGGGTGAGATAATCTGGCATCCGAAATTTGAGCTGATAGCCTCGGGCAGGGTAAAAGAGAATAATCTTGTGGCAGCGGGGCTATGATGACGGCAGCAGGGAAGAAATCTTTAACGGCACAAGACAGACGGTGGTAACAAAGACTGTAGGCTATACAGGTTGGAAGCTGGTCGGTGTGATAAAGGGGACTGGAATCTCCTTAAATATGCTTAAAACAAGGCTTTTCATCGTGTTTGTCATCCTCCTTATCATTTTCATAGTAATCCTTATCAATTCTTATATTTCATTTAGGGTAACTAATCCGATAAGAGAGCTTGAAAAGTCTGTAAAGGAGCTTGAAGAGGGCAATCTTGACGCAGATATCTACATGAGGTGGCTCTTACGAGGTGCAGCACCGGGCAAGTCGGTTCAGGACATGAAGTTTAGGATAAAGGGGCTTATGCAGGACATTGTAAATGAGCACGAGGAGAAGAGAAAGAGTGAATTTGATTCGCTTCAAGCACAGATTAATCCGCATTTCCTATACAATACGCTTGATATCATAGTTTGGCAGATTGAAAATGAAAAGCAGTCTGAAGCTGTACATACTGTTACTGCCCTGCGAGATTTTTCAGGCTTTCACTTGGCAAAGGCAAAAACATAGTCACAGTCAAGGATGAGATAGACCATGTTAAGAACTATCTTATGATTCAGCATATGCGCTTCAAGAATAAATTTGACTACGAATTTGATATAGCTGAGGATGTGCTTGAGCTTCCATCTCTTAAGCTGATGTTACAGCCTTTGGTAGAAAACGCCATTTACCATGGCATGGAGTTTATGGACGGAGATGGCATGATTATGGTAAAGGCTTGGCGTGAAGAGGATGAGCTTTATCTTTCTGTGGCGGACAATGGACTTGGTATGACTGAGGATAAGGTGGAAACGATACTTACAGGAAAAAGCGCCTCCGGTAACGGGCGTGGTTCAGGTATAGGTGTTAAGAATGTAAATGAGAGGATAAAACTCTACTTTGGAGAGGCTTACGGACTAACTATTGATTCAGAGCCTGATGAAGGTACAACAGTGATAATACATCTGCCTGCAAAGGATGAGAAGGAGAGCTTATGAACAAAAAATCTATAATATTTTGGGCTTTATACGCCACCCTCCTTGTATTTTTATACATCCTCTCTGCTACGGATTTAATCATAAAAGAGAATGAAACCAAGGTTTACTCTATATCCATACTGGTAGATGGGATATCCGGAGAAAACTTTGAAAATATGAAAAAGGGTATGGATGAAGCAGCTTACGAATTCAACGCAGATATGAGATTCCCAGCTGTGTGGGAGAGTCTTACTTTGGAAGAAAAGGTTGAAATAGCTGAGGATGAGATAGAGGCTGGGGCTAAGGCACTAATCATAGGGAATGCCCTAAAAATGAAGTTGCTGACAAAATAAAGGAGAAATACCCGGATTTTCCGATACTTGTACTAGGCGAAAATGGTGATATTTCCTTGGATAATGTGCATACCTCCGAGTTTTTATTTAAGAATATAAATAAGACTAAGGGAAAAGGGAAATGAGATATGCTTAGTTGCAAAAAGCCTTGAGGAGAGGACATTAAAGGCCTGGCGCAGAGTTTGCGAAATAAATTTGAAGACGCAGGGTGCAGGGTTAGCCTGATGGAGGAGAAGACTGAAGCTTGAAAAGAGACTTAATGAGTTTTGCAAAGGATGAAACTGTTTTTATTTCCCTAGATAAAAGAAAAGCTCACAGAGCGTTGTTAAGTATGCAGATGATAATGAAATAAACAAGAATAAATTCAAAATATACACAGTAGGAGCTACTGATTATCTGCTAGGAAAAACTTGAAGAGGAGACGTAGAGGAATAGTAGCTTGGAATGAGTATGATATGGGATATTCTATGATTGAGAAACTAATCAATCGACTTGCAAATAAAAGAAAAATTAGCAAAGAAGTAGTAGAAACATTTTATCTTACAGCAAGTGATATGAAGAACGAAAAATATATTAAAATACTTTATCCGATAAGCGGGTAAGGAGGGTATGATGAAAAAGAAAGCAATAATTACTCTTATAGCTGTTATAATTGTTATAATTGCCTTTTGCCACTGCATTCATAATATTTATGTGGAGAAAAAGGATACCCTCGGATAAGAAAAACCATAAGAATAGGAGTTAGTCTCTATCGCAGCAACGACACCTTTATATCAAGCATTAAAAAGGAAATGGAGAATTATGTCAAGTATTATGAAAAAAAGAAATAAAATAAAACTAACATGGAAATAGTGGATGCGGGAGGCAGTCCGATCACACAGAACAAGCAGGTAGACAGGTTCATTTCACTTGATTATGACGTGATATGTATAAATCCTGTAGAGAGAGCCAATGCTTCTGTGATTATAGATAAGGCAATAGCTGCGGATATACCTGTAGTATTTTTTTCAATAGAGAACCCGTGGAAGATGATATGAAACGCTCGAGTAAATTCTGTTATGTTGGTGCAGATCCAAAGGAATCTGCAGTGCTTGAAGGGCAGATTTTGGTGGACGCTTATAAAAAAGACAAGAGGACGCTAGATTTAAACGGCGACGGAGAAGTCAGCTATATTCTTCTTGAGGGAGAAGCCAGCCATCAAGATTCTATAGTGAGGACAGAATGGTCCATTAAAACCTTAAAAAAAGTGGTGGAGTCCCTATAAAAGAAGCTGGCGGGAGATATAGCAAACTGGGAGAGAAGCCAGAGCTGCAGCTCTTATGGAAGGCTGGGTCAAAAATACGGAAATAAAATAGAGCTCATATTGTCAAACAATGATGACATAAGCACTTGGAGCCATAGATATTATTAAAAATGAAAAATCACTTAAAGACGTGAAAGTGGTTGGAGTGGATGCTACTGAGCCTGCACTTGAAGCAATTAAAAAGGAGAGCTTTTTGGCAGTGTATCAAAGCGATAAGCCTGAATATGCCAGAGCAATCATAGAACTTGCCATAGCCAAGGCTACAGGGAATGAGCTTCTGAGGACATTAAAGAGAAGTGCCCTGGACATGTAAATACTACAAGGTGAGCCAGTACATAGTAACTACGGAAAGCCTGTCAAAAATTACACATTAAGTTTCTGGTTGTAAAAGCTTATAAGCTTATTTTTATAGGCAATGTTGAATACTTTGATGGTTTATATTGTCAAAATAACTAAAAATCATAGAAAAATAGAAAAATTCTATATATTAACTTTCCAAATTTTTGATATACTCACCATTGTAAATGATTGAACCCATAGTTAAAGGGTTTCTGAAAAAGGAGGAAAGATTTAATATGAAAAAGAGAGCATTATCACTTATAGTTGGTTGCGGCTACAGCAATTTCTTTATCAGCTTGTGCGGCAGTGGAGCAAAGACAACTTCCAGCAATAAAGACTTCAGGGCGCAGCTAAGAGCAGCACTGCAGTTTCTGCATCTAAGACTTCATCAGCAGCACAGACTTCAGGTGAAGTTGCAAACGCAAAGAAGCCTTTGGTTTGGTTTAATCGTCAGCCATCTAATAGTACTACAGGTGAGCTCGATATGACAGCACTTAACTTCAACGAGAATACCTACTACGTTGGTTTTGATGCTGCTCAGGTGCTGAATTACAGGGTAAGATGATTAAAGAATACATCGAGAAAAATGCAGATAAAATTGACCGTAACGGTGATGGAGTTATCGGTTATGTGCTCGCTATAGGGAGATGTATACCAATGACTCAATCGCTCGTACAAGAGGTGTTCGTAGCGCACTTGGTACAGCAGTTGAAAAGGATGGTACTGTAGTTAGTGATCCTGTTGGAACCAATGCAGACGGTAAGGCTACAGTAGTTAAAGATGGTGAGATTGAGGCAGGGAGGAAAGAAGCACAGTACGTGAGCTTGCTTCTCAGGAAATGAAGACAGCTGCAGGTAGCACCGATGCTCCTACAGCAGGTAACGCTATCGGAACATGGTCATCTTCTTTTGGTGACCAGATAGATGTAGTTGCTTCTAACAACGACGGTATGGGTATGGCTATGTTCAATGCTTGGTCAAAAGAGAAGAAAGTTCCCACCTTCGGTTACGATGCTAACAGTGATGCAGTAGCCGCAATAGCAGATGGGTACGGCGGAACTATCAGCCATATGCAGATGTGCGCAGGCTTACTTAACTCTTCGTGTACTTCGTAATGCCTTAGACGGTGTAGACATCAATACAGGTATTTCAACTGCTGATGAAGCAGGTAACGTACTTAGAGGGTGAGGACTATGTATACAATGCAGATCAGAGATCTTACTATGCATTAAACCTTGCTGTAACAGCAGATAACTACAAGAACTTCCTTGATGCTACAGTTCCTTTTGCAGCAGTTTCTAAGCAGCTTGACGCAGCTAAGAGCCCAGAAAAGAAGGTATGGCTTAATATCTACAACTCAGCCGATAACTTCTTAGGGTGCTACATATCAGCCACTTCTTCAGAAGTATGACAAGTTATTGAACCTCAATGTTGAGTATATAGCAGGTGATGGACAGACAGAGTCTAATATCACAAACAGACTTGGTAACCCAAGCGAGTATGATGCATTCGCAATAAACATGGTTAAGACAGACAATGCAGCTTCTTATACAGCTCTTCTTAAGAATTAAGAAAGGCTATAAAGAATTAAAGGCATTAGGTGGCGGCTTATGCCGCCGCTTTTAGATATTATCAAAGATTCAGGAGCCTTTATTATTTGACTGATATATGAATAAGGTTATAATACTGCGGGAAAATGTGAATGAATTATGTATTTGAATAAGATATAACAGGGGTATGGATATGGAAGAAAAACAATGAGACTATCTTATCGATACGCAGCATGAGTAAGTCTTTTGGTAGAAACAGAGTTTTACAGCATATCAATCTGGATGTAAAACGCGGTACGGTTATGGGACTTATGGGCGAAAATGGCGCAGGTAAGTCAACCATGATGAAGTGCCTTTTCGGAACGTACCAAAAGGATGATGGAGTAGTTGTTTTAGATGGAAAAGAAGTAAATTTTTCAGGCCTCAAGGATGCACTCTGAAAATGGAATAGCAATGGTTCATCAGGAACTCAATCAATGTCTGGAAAGAAGTGTTGTAGACAACCTATTCTTAGGCAGATGCCCCGTAAATTCGTTAGGGATAGTGGACGAAGCAAGAATGAGGAAAGAGGCCTCAGAGCTCTTTCGTAAATTAGGTATGACTATAAACCTGACTCAGCCAATGGGTAAAATGTCAGTTTCACAGCGTCAGATGTGAAATAGCAAAAGGCTATATCTTATAATTCGAAGGTAATTGTACTGGATGAGCCAACCTCTCGCTGAACGTTCAGGAAGTAAATAAATTGTTTGAAATGATGAGAATGCTAAAAGAGAAGGGAATTGCCCTTATTTACATTTCTCATAAGATGGATGAGATTTTTGAAATCTGTGATGAAATATCGGTACTAAGAGACGGTAATCTGGTTATGACAAAGCCATCATCAGAGACTAATATGAATGAACTTATTACTGCCATGGTTGGACGAGTGCTTGAGAACCGATTTCCTCCTGTGGATAATGTTCCGGGAGAGCGAGATTAATCAAGAATCTTTCTACAAAATTTAAGCCTCAGCTTCAGGATATAAGCTTTGATGTTAAAAAGAGGAGAAATCTTTCGGACTTTACGGACCTGTAGGAGCGGAAGAACAGAGCTTTTTGAGACTATTTTTGAGTTAGAACCAGTACTCGGAAGAGTTTATTTTAAGAATAAGCTAATGAACTTTAATAGCCCTATAGAGGCTATGGAGAGTGGATTTGCAATGATTACCGAGGAGAGAAAGGCAAATGGCTTGTTCCTTAAAGGTGACCTTACATTCAATACCACAATTGCCAACTTAGGTCAGTATAAGTCTGGAGCTGTACTATCAGATCAGAAAATGGTAAAAGCAACTTCTAAAGAAATCAAGACGATGAGTACAAAGTGTATGGGACCATCAGACCTTATTTCAAGTCTTTCAGGTGGAAACCAGCAGAAGGTTATTTTTGGAAAATGGCTTGAGCGTCAGCCCTCAGGTATTTATGATGGATGAGCCAACCAGAGGTATTGACGTTGGTGCAAAGTATGAGATATATGAGCTTATTATAAAGATGGCTAAAGAAGGTAAAACTATCATAGTTGTTTCCTCTGAAATGCCTGAGATACTCGGTATTACAAACCGTATCGGAGTTATGAGTAATGGAAGGCTTTCAGGTATAGTAAGTACCAAAGAAACTAATCAGGAAGAGCTTCTTAGACTAAGTTCAAAATACCTATAAATGAGGGAGATAAAGTTTATGAGTAAAATATTAACAGTGGAAGAAGAGAATAAACTGCGTAAGCCTATAGATGATTATGTGGGTGAGATACAGGGGAAAATCGATGCACTGAGAGTTGAGGGTACCGATAAGATAATTGCTATTCAGAGTCTGATGGAGAGTATCAAAAGAGATAAGACCCTCACTAGTGACGAAAAAAATTCTGACCTTTCAGAACTTGTGGCAAAGCTTAAAAAGGCTGAGGAAGTCGAGAGGGAAAATAAGGATCAGATAGCTAAGTATATAAGTGAGGCGGAGGCTTATATAGATGCACATTTTGACAAAGAATACTATCATCCATTAGTCTCAAGCTGTAATGAAGCAAAAAAAGCAGCCAAGTCTGACTATAAGGCAAAACTTGAGAAGCTTGCCGCTGAGCATAAGGAAAATCTTGCAGGACTTAAGGACAGCCAGGAGATAAAAGACGAAAAATATGTGTACAAGAACCGTCTTTTTGACGCAAAACTTGAGTATGAAAAGCAGCTTCAGGATATAAAGGATAGGAAGATGGAGGCATTCAGCCACAAATATCATCTCATTGATTTACTTAGAATGTCTAAGTTTACCTTTATGCAGAATCAAAAGATTAAGCTTGAAAATTACAAATACAGCTTCAGCCTTAAGAAATACTTTTTGCAGAACGGTCTGTATCTGGCAATTATCCTGATATTCATAGGACTTAGTATACTTACACCTGTGTTAAAGGGACCACAGACACACCTGCTTACTTATAACAACGTGCTTAACGTGTTACAGCAGGCATCTCCAAAGATGTTCCTTGCCCTCGGTGTTGCAGGACTCATTCTTCTTACAGGTACCGACCTTTCTATCGGTCGTATGATAGGTATGGGTATGACTGTAGCAACCATAATAATGCATCAGGGCGTAAATACAGGTCAGGTATTTGGCTATGCATTTGACTTTACAGGTCTTCCTGTAGCCTTAAGAGTTGTACTTGCACTTGTTGTGTGTATATTGCTTTGTACCTTATTTACATCTATAGCGGGCTTCTTTACCGCAAAGTTTAAGATGCATCCGTTCATTTCAACCATGGCTATCATGCTTGTAATCTTTGGTTTAGCTACCTATGCTACAAAGGGTGTATCCTTTGGTGCTATCGAGTCTAGCATACCTGATATGATAATTCCTAAGCTTAACGGCTTCCCTACTATTATTCTTTGGGCAGTTGCAGCGATTGCTGTGGTTTGGTTCATTTGGAATAAGACACCGTTTGAAAGAATCTTTACGCTGTGGGTGGTAACCCTGAAGCGGCGTCAGCTTCCGGTATCTCAGTATTTGCTGTAACCTTGGTGCCTTCTATCCTTGCAGGTATCCTTTACGGATTCGGTGCTTGGCTTGAGTGTGCGAGAATGGTGGGGTCAGGTTCAGCGGCTTACGGTCAGGGCTGGGAGATGGACGCTATCGCAGCTTGCGTAGTTGGTGGTATTTCCTTTACAGGTGGTATTGGTAAGATATCAGGTGTAGTTGTCGGTGTGCTTATCTTTACAGCACTACCTACCCCTCACCATCCTTGGTATCGATACCAACTTACAGTTCGTATTTGAAGGTATCATCATACTTGTAGCGGTTACTCTTGACTGCTTGAAGTATGTACAGAAAAAAAGTAATTAGATATTTATCATCCTCCCGTATAAGCTTTGGGGTTTTAGCAAAAACTTATTGAAAATAACAACAATTATGGTATAATATACCCATATAAGGAGGTGAAATTATGCCACAAATAATACCGATAAAAGATTTGAAAAAATACTTTGAAATCTCTGAAATGTGTCATAAGCTGGAGAACCAATCTATATCACAAAAAATGGATATGGAGATATGGTTATTATGAGTATTGATACTTATGAAGAAACAATGAAAACGACTGTCTATTTATGAGGATATAGAGATATCTGAAAAGCAGATTGAAAAAGGAAAAATAAAAGATGCCAGACAAGCACTAGGAGAGTTAAGGACAAAGTATGGTATATAAAAATCAATATTACTGAATATGCAGATGAGCAACTTGATAATATCACTTATTATTTACTCTACCGTTTAAAAATGATCAAGCAGCTAAACATCTGTTAGAGAGTCTTTCAAAAATATATGACAGATTAGTGGATAATCCATATCAATTTCATCATTGTAATGATGAATACTTGAGGGAAAAGGTTATATGGAAGCAGTAGTTTCCGGAATGGATTATACTGTTATTTTTAGTATAAGTGAAAAATGTAGTAAATGTAGTAGGCATTTTTTTCATCAGCTGGAAAAATTATATAAAGAAACTCTAAATTTTCACCCTGTATTAGCAGGTGTCTTTTCTTATGTGACAAGAAATTTCATCTAAATTCCCTGTCACGTAAAAAGCTCTCGAGTGTATAAAAAAACGTAATATAAAAGTTATAAAAATATTTAAATAAAAAGTAAACTATATATGATATAATATCATCGTCAATATTAGAAATTTGGAGGTAACGATGAAAAAAATCTATTTTAAGTTGTTGTTGTCGATGATGATACTCCTTAGCCTGTCGTTTTTGCCAACATTTTCTGAGAGTGTTAGTGCAGATACAGGTGGGACTGTAGTTGCTGCAAGAGGCAATGTAGTTGCATACGGAAGGCTTTGAAAAGGTAAACACAAGAAAGCAGCTTAAGAAAGCGGTTGCAAGACGTGTAATTAACCTTGATAGCAGAATTAGGCTTCTTGTTAACAGAAAGGCTATGAAATACTCATTTAATGAGTATAAAAAGATGCTTTACGAGATATCAGACAATCAGAAATACAACGAAATAATGGAGCATACCTCATACTGGGATATCGACAGTTATAATTACAATAAAAACTACTATGTATGGGAATTTTAGACCTAGGTATACCATCAATAAGGCTCAGGCTAAGAAGCTTCTTGCCAAGGTGAAGCCTATCATCAAGACCAGAAAACAGCTTATCAAGCAGGTAGCAAAAGCATGTTAAGAATCTTGACAATGAATACACCTTAAACATTAGCAGTAAAGCTTGTAAAGATAGAGAATAAAGCATCATACACCAAGTTCTGGGATAAGTTATATGCTAATCCTACTATCAGTGATATTAATCATTACAGAATTAACTTTGATGATAAGTATAAGAAATACAAGAATTATTATAAGTGGAGAATCCGCGTAAAATGCTAATATCTCCAAGAAGGAAATCAAAGCCTTAGACAAGTTCGTAAATAACTGGGTAGCAAATAATATAAACTCAGGGATGACACAGGAACAGAAGGTAAGAGCTATCAATGATTTCATGGTAGCGAGTACAGATATACCTTCGGCGACAATGTTAAGCCACCTGCTAAAAATGCTAAAGTATATCCTGACGGAAAGCTTGGCAAATACTCAGTATATACCTGCTTCTCCCTTTTATACGGAAAAGGCGGAGTGTGTGATGCAAAAGGCGAAGATGTTCTATAGGCTTGCTAAAAATCAGGAATAAAGGTGCTTTACATTACAGGTCGTGCAGGAGGAATGCTTCATGCTTGGAACATGGTAAACATCGACGGCTACTGGTATCATGTTGATGTTACCCGGAACAGAGGGCATTATGAAGGAACCGGAGAGAACGAATACGTTGCAAGACTTGACTACTACCTTAAGAGCGATGCAACAATGAGGAAGGATCATAGCTGGAATGCAAAGAACTATCCTGCGGCAAACTATGATTATCCTGTATCGTAGAAGCTCTTTTTATAGCAGTTTTCATCTTGAAGGTTAACCTGTAAAGAAGTGTTATATTAGAAACTAAATATTAAATGATGTGGGTGTCAAAAGTATTTGACACCCATTGATCAGGATTGCTACAGCTGCGCTTTGCAATCCTTGCAAAAATATTCGTAATCCGCTCATTTTTTTGCAAAAAAATGGCTACTTACTCATATTTTTTTGCGTGTCAAAAGATAATAAATTCTCTTGCAAGCAAGCTTGCATCGAATTTTTTTATACTTTTGACACTTGTATCATTAAATAAATGTAACAAGGGAAGAAGCCTAGAATATTAACAGGCTTCTTTCCTCATTTATTTAGCAATTCAAAAGCAAACTTATTTAAAAAATACTAACTTATGATAATATATTGTGGTCAGAACTAAACGCTATGGAGGGTAAAATGAAAAGGGTATCATTTATATTCAGCTTCGTGCTGATTTTTGTGTATAACAAGTGGTGCATACACTAAAGTGAATAGTGTGAATGCAGGTACATCAAGGATTGTAACAGTTGCGGTTAAAAAGAGCAAAAAATGTTAAACAAAAGCAGAAGATAATCAATACAAAAAAAGCAACTGATAAACTCGATTATAAAAGCATGTAATCAACCTCGATAAGGACATTAGGGCTAAAAGATATCAAAGAAAGCAGTCAAAAAACAATGATAATGAATTTAAAAAAATATTTGATAGACTTTCTGAAAGTGTAGAATATAATGAGATAATGTCACATACAAAGGGATATAAAACATCAACACATGACAATGGAGGCAAATACTATTATTTCACACTAAAACCTGATTACAAGATAAACAAGGCTGAGGCAAAGACTATTTTAGCCAATATTCAGCCCATTATAAAGACTAAGGAAGAGCTTATTAAGAGTATAGTTGCACATACAGAGAATCTGGATGAAGAATTTTCTATTAACGTAGATAACAGAGTCTTATCGTATAACAATCAAAAAGAGTATAATGCACTGTGGGATGAACTATACGCAATACCTGAAATTAATGACATAGTTCACTACAGTAAGGGAGATGATTCGGATTTTATTCATTATAAGAACTATTTTAAGTGGAAAACAAAAATAAAGTATGATATCACAAGGAAGGAAGTCGCTGATCTGAATAATTTTGTGCAATCTTGGGTTGCAGAAAACATAAAAGCCCGAAATGACAGAGGAAGAGAAGGCGAGAGCAATTAATGACTTTATGGTTAAAGAATACAGATACACCCTATGGTGAAAAAGAAACTCTCGTCAACGGATACTTTATCGTGTCCGGGAGGAAACCTTGGGAAATATTCTGTGTACACAAGCTTCGCCCTGCTTTATGGTAAGGGAGGGGTATGTGATGCAAAGGCTAAGATGTTCTACAGGCTTGCAAAGGCTGCAGGTCTTGATGTCATTTATATAACAGGTAATGTTGATGATGGGCTTCATGCCTGGAACCTGGTGAAGATTGACGGCAACTGGTATCATCTCGACAATACCTGGAATAGAGGGCAGTATGATGGAAGCGGAGAATATGACTACTTTGAAACCAGAGCTTTATTATTTTAAAAAGGCGATGCCACAATGAGCAAAGACCACAGTTGGGACAGAGCAAAATACCCTGCTGCCAATGCTGACTATCCTCTGGGACCGGAACAGGCATTACCTGATGATATAGAGAACAGTTATGACTCGTTTTCCCTAAAGAAAGCCTCCTAACTGTCTATAGATTATTGGCAGAAATTGTGATATCATTATAAAGTTAGGAATGAATTAACTATAAATTAGCATAGATGCAACCTCGGAGGAAGACATGGGGAGAGTAATTGCGGTAGCAAATCAAAAAGGCGGTGTGGGTAAGACAACCACGGTAATCAACCTGTCAGCCTGCCTTGCGGAAAAGGGCAAAAAGGTACTGGTTATAGACATTGACCCACAGGGGAATACTTCAAGCGGACTGGGAGTGGATAAGAACAATGCTGAAAACACAGTGTACGAGCTCCTCTTAGGAGAGAGTGAGCTTAGTGACTGCATCATAGAGAATGTATATGATGGTCTTTCGATTGTGCCTGCAAATGTAAACCTTGCAGGGGCTGAGATAGAGCTGATAGGAATACCTGACCAGCATTATATTCTTAAGAAGCATATCGAAGCTGTGAGGGCAGACTACGACTTTATTATCCTTGATTGTCCGCCATCCTTAAATACTCTCACTGTAAATGCAATGTCTGCGGCTGATTCGGTGCTTGTGCCGATACAGTGCGAATACTACGCACTTGAGGGACTTAGCCAGCTGATACATACAATAGAGCTTGTAAAGGCGAGAATGAACGAAAAGCTGTACATAGAGGGAGTGGTATTTACTATGTACGATGCCCGCACCAATCTCTCGCTTCAGGTGGTTGAGAACGTAAAGGATACTTTGAAGCAGAACATATACAAGACGATAATACCAAGAAACGTTAGACTGGCAGAGTCACCAAGCCACGGTGTGCCAATCAATATCTATGATTCCAAGTCGGCTGGCGCAGAGGGCTATAGGGGCGTTGGCTGATGAGGTCATAGAGAGCGATGTAACAGGATATTAGTAGAAAGAGGATAGAAATGGCAATGAAAAAAGGGTTAGGCAAGGGACTTGATTCGATGATTCCTGAGAAAAAGACTAAGGCAGAACTAAGTGAGGCGGCTGATAAGTCTTTCTTAGAAATAAAAATATCTGAAATAGACCCTAATATGGGGCAGCCAAGAAAAAGGTTTGACGAAGACGAGCTCTTAGAGCTTTCAGAATCAATTAAAATACACGGTGTCATTCAGCCCATCATCCTCACAAAAAGAGGAAAGCGATATGAGATAATAGCGGGAGAGAGGCGCTGGAGAGCTTCAAAGCTTGCAGGACTCACGAAGATTCCTGCGGTAATAAGGGAGTATACCGACAAAGAAATAATGGAAGTATCACTTATTGAAAATATCCAGCGTCAGGACTTAAATCCGGTGGAAGAGGCTGAAGCATTTAAGAATCTTATAGACGAGTATAAAATGAAGCAGGATGACCTTGCTGAAAGAGTGTCTAAGAGCCGTTCTGCAATCACCAATGCACTGAGGCTTCTTAAGCTTGACGACAGAGTTAAGTCAATGCTCGCTGAAGGCCTTATATCACCGGGACACGCTAGGGCATTGCTTGCGGTTGAGGATAAAAACAAGCAGCATAACCTCGCAACTAGAATCTTTGATGAGAAGCTAAGTGTGAGAGAGACTGAAAAGCTGGTTAAGCATATCTTAGAGAATAAGGAGCCTGAAAAAGAGAAGGAAACCTCAGAAAGACTTGCTTACAAGAAGCTTGAGGACAGTCTAAAGAGCATTTTGGGCAGTAAGGTAAGCATAAAGGGCAGAAACAATGGCAAGGGAAAGATAGAGATAGACTATTATTCAGTTGAAGAGCTGGATAGAATAGCAGAATTACTTTCCACAATCAAGAAATAGGGATATAAGAGGTAAGCAAAATGAAGTTGTTTGGTTATGATTTTATTGCGGAGTATATAATATGTGGCTTGGCAGGAGTAATACTGCTGCTTTTTATATTTGATATCATTCAGTTTGTTAAGATTTCAGGACTTAAAAAGAGAATAGAAAGATTAACGGAAGGCAGCAAGGGAAGCCTTGAAGATAAGATAGCAGAGAAATTTGCGCAGATTACCGAGCTTAAAGAGGTTCAGAATAAGAACAGCAAAGACATTGAAATGATATTTAGAAGGCTTAAAGCCACATATCAGAAGGCAGCCATATACAGATATGATTCCATAAGCTGACATGGGAGGTCAGTTAAGCTCAGTTATCGTGATGCTCGATGGAGAGACAATGGTTTTCTCATTAACTCCGTACACAGTACCACAGCAGGTACTTACACATATGTTAAGAAAATAACAGATGGTCTTGCTGATGTGGAGCTTGCTGAGGAAGAGGCGGCTGCAATTGCAGAGGCAATTGGAAACAAGAAAACAAGATAGACACCTACAGATAGGAGAAGCTCATGCAACCTTTATTTTTAAGGCCTGTATTTAAGGAAATGATATGGGTGGAACTGCCCTAAGGGATTTATACCACTATGATATACCAAGTGATAAAACGGGAGAATGTTGGGCGATTAGTGCACATAAGAATGGTGACTGCATAGTAGAAACTAGAGAGAAGTCCGAATATTCAGGAAAGAAGCTTAGTAAGCTGTGGCAAGATAACAAAGAGCTCTGGGGAAAGTCCGGAAAGGCAGAGGTGTTCCCTCTTCTAACCAAGCTGATTTCTGCTGAAACCGACCTTTCCATCCAGGTCCATCCTGATGATGAATACGCAAAGGTGCACGAGGACGGCTCCCTTGGCAAGACAGAATGCTGGTATGTGGCTGATGCAAAAGAAGGTGCAACCATAGTAATAGGGCACAATGCCAAGAACAAAGAGGAGCTCCACAAATACATGGATGATAAGAACTTCAGAGGTCTTATCAGAGAAATCCCGGTAAAAAAAGGCGACTTCTTCTTTATAGAGCCGGGTACGGTACACGCCATAAAGGGTGGAACAGTCATCCTTGAAACCCAGCAAAATAGCGATATAACCTATAGACTGTATGACTATGACAGGCTTCAGGACGGCAAGCCTCGTGAGCTCCATATAGACAAGTGTTTTGATGTGATAACTTGTCCTTTTGAGGAGAAAGAACCTGTTCACAGAGCAGAGAAGACCTATGAAGATGGCTCTGTTGTTAGAAATCTTGTGGTATGCGGCCTCTTTGAAGTAAGCTACATCAAGGTTGAAAGAGAGGTAAAAACTCACACAGGAGACAGACTTCACACTGGTTAGCGTGCTAGAGGGTGAGGGAGTGATTATAAGTGAAAATGGCGATAAGTATGATATAAAAAAGGGAGAACATTTCATCCTCCCTTATGGCTTTGGTGTTTATGAACTTAAAGGTAATATGGAGCTTATAATATCTGGCTGCACTAAATGATAATATGGAGCTCATAATATCTTGTTGCACTAAGCGATGATATGAAGCTAATAATATCTTGCTGTACTAACGACTAAATATATCCTCAAGTATAGGCTGTAAGAGGAGGATACCCTCTCCGTCAGCTTCGCTAAAACGTCCTAAGGTAGGGCTGTCGATATCAAGCACAGCTACTACTTTGCCGGATTTATCGTGTAAAGGAAGGACTATTTCTGAGTTTGATGCAGAGTCGCAGGCTATATGCCCCGGGAATGTGTGGACATCCTTTACTAGCTGAAGGCTGTCAGTGGACACCGCTGTTCCACACACACCCTTTCCTAGCGATATGGTTACACAGGCAGGCTTACCTTGAAAAGGGCCAAGGATTAGCTTATCATCTTTAAGCAGATAAAAGCCGACCCAGTTTATATCAGTAAGCTCCGTATTTAAGAGGGCTGATACATTTGAAAGATTGGCAATGAGGTCGCTTACATCAGATGTAAGAGCCTCTATTTCTTTTGATATGAGTGAATAATTTGTCATATATTCTCCTTTGGCTGTAATATTTTGTCTCAGAATATCACAATTATTTGCTCATAACAAGTAGATAAACAGGTAACAGGAAAAAGTTTCAAAAAATTGTAAGAAAAAGATTAAACTTAAGCCACTTGTAATTGACACTTATCTTGTTATATAATGAAATGTATATTTTTGGATTTAACTTTATGTGGTAAAGGAAGAAACAGGATGAGCAATGAAGATGAATTTTTAAAAGAAATACGAAGCTCTCTGGCAGAGCAGGTAAAAAAGGAAATGGACGCTAAACAAAAAGGGTGAAAGACATAATATGGCTGATAAAAGGAAACCAAGGAAAAAGAAAAAGAAACTAAACATTTTTATTAAGGTGCTTATAGTACTCTTAGTTATTATACTGGCAGGTGGCTCTTTTCTTGTATTTACAAGACCGGGCAGAAAGATAATGTCCAATCTTGCAGTAGAATGGGCTTACTGGAGGATGGGTAAGAACGCTAAGACTGATGATAAGCCTGCTAAGAACGCTTCGGGCTCGGCGGTTGAGACAAAGGAAGAAGAGGAAGAAGGACTAAAGGTGGGTGAAATCACTGAGAACATAGACCCATCCAAGATGTCCGCTACATTTAGAAACGCACTTCACGAGGACGGAGTATATAACATCTTACTCCTTGGTGTAGAGGCTATAGGCAACAACAGCACGGCTTCAGGACGTACTGATTCCATCATGATAGCCACATTAAACACAAAGCAGAAGACCCTCGGCCTAACCTCTATTATGAGAGACAGCTATGTGACTATACCGGGATTTTACAATACCAGAATCAATGCTGCATTTAACCACGGCGGAGTTCCTCTTATGTATGAGACCATAGCTTATAACTACGGACTAAGGCTTGACGGCTCTATCATAGTTAGCTTTAAGACATTTCAGAAAATTATTGATGACCTTGGAGGAGTCGATATAGAAATCACTCCGGGTGAGGCTCAGTACTTAAATACTACGAACTACATTTCAAAGAGGTCTAACCGTACATTAAAGCCGGGAATGAACCACATGAACGGCAATCAGGCTCTTGGGTACTCAAGGGTAAGGAAGGTAGCTACTTTGGATGGCTCCAACAACGACCAGGGAAGAACCTCAAGGCATAGAAGGGTTATGGCGGCTATATTTAAGGAAGTGAAAAAGAGTAATCCTATTACTCTTGTAAAAGCTGCTTGATACCGTATTCTCTCAGGTACAGACTGACATTAAGAAGAGTAACGCAAGTTCATACCTCGCAGAGGTGATGGAGCTTAGCTTAGACGGTGTACCTCTCGATACTTTCAGGCTTCCTGCAGAAGGGACATATCAGGGTGCCATTATAAATGGAGCAGCTGTTGTAACCTTTGATATTCCAAAGAACAAGGATGAACTGGCTAATTTTGTATTTGGCAGCCATAAAAAGCCTGCTACCGAATCAGCCATAGACGGCAAAAAGAAAACGAAGAATAAGTAAAATACAAATCTAACCGATGCAGGGCAGCCTGTGTCGGTTTTCTGTAGGAAGGAGGACGTATGGGAAATCTGTTGTTGATGTTTTCTATAATCATTTTTGCCTGTGTCCTTCTTGACAGAATATCAGCCAAGATAGGCATGCCAGTTCTTCTTGCATTTATTTTTCTGGGTATGCTGCTTGGATCTGATGGAATCTTAAGGATTCCTTTTGAAGACTATAAATTTGCGGAGAATATCTGCTCCATAGCTCTTATATTTATTATATTTTACGGAGGCTTTGGTACTGACTGGGAGCAGGCAAAGCCCGTAGCCCTTAAGTCAGGGCTCTTATCCACATTTGGGGTAGCCCTCACAGCATTTATAACTGCGGTATTTTGCCACTATGTGCTGGAACTTAGCTGGACAGTATCCCTGATACTAGGCTCTATATTAGGCTCCACAGATGCAGCCTCGGTCTTCTCCATACTTCGTTCCAGAAAACTAAACCTAAAATACAATACAGCGTCAATGCTTGAGCTTGAGAGCGGAAGTAACGACCCTATCGCATATATGCTTACCATACTCTTTATTCAGCTGTTACAAAGTAGTGAGAATGCATCAAATCCGGTTTTTTTGATACTAGGGCAGTTGGGCTTTGGCGTAGTAGTGGGAGTATTTGCAGCTCTTATCGCTATTTGGGTTCTACACAACATACTTACAGAGGCAGACGGCTTTGATACCATCTTTGTATTTGGCGTAGCCCTGCTGTCTTATGCAGGAGCGGGTGCAATAGGTGGAAATGGCTACTTAAGTGCATATATCACAGGAATAATAATGGGTAACAGCCGTATCAGGGATAAGAAGAACCTGGTGCATTTCTTTGACGGAACTACAAGCCTTATGCAGATGGTTATCTTCTTCCTTTTAGGACTACTATCAAGCCCTTCAAAGCTCCCTGGGGTAGCGGCTCCGGCTATATTCATATTTTTATTTATGACATTTGTGGCAAGACCGCTTGCAGTAATAGCAATACTCAGTACTTTTTAAGAGTAAGGTAAATCAGATAGCTCTTGTGTCTTTTGCAGGGCTTAGAGGAGCGGCATCCATTGTGTTTGCCATAATGGCTGTACTTGGCTCCGAACTTGACGAAAATCTCTTCCACATTACATTTTTTATAGTACTGCTTTCAATCATATTTCAAGGGGCATCCCTGCCGAAGATAGCAAAGCACCTTGACATGATAGACCACCAGGGAGATGTTATGAAGACATTTACTGACTATACTGAGGAGGTTCCTGTTCAGTTTATTCAGTTTACCATACCTGAAGGCCATTCCTGGGCGGGTAGGACACTTATGGATATAGAAACACCTCCCGAAACCATCATAGTTTCAGTACAAAATGAGTCGGGGACGAAGGTTCCAAATGGTCAGACAGTTCTAAATATAGGGGACAAGGTTATACTCTCAGCTGTTGTTCCGGAGCACATGACGGGCACAATGCTAAGTGAAATACATATCAACAAGACAAGCAGCTACATTGGCAAGGCAATCTCCGAGATACCTACTGATGATGACACATTAATAATACTAATTAAAAGAGGGGATGATGTCATTATCCCTAATGGAAATATAGTGTTAAATGAAGGCGATATGCTTGTGATGAACAGTGTAGTCAGGTAGACTAGAAAGGGAAATTATGTTTAAGACAGGATTTGACAACGACAAGTATCTGAAAATGCAGTCAGAAAGGATAATGGAGCGAATTAAGAGCTTCGGTGGAAAGCTCTATATGGAATTTGGAGGCAAAGCTCTTTGACGACCACCACGCCTCAAGAGTGCTGCCGGATTCAAGCCTGACAGTAAGATAAGGATGCTTACACGATTAGGGAAGACGTAGAGGTAGTAGTAGTCATCAACTCTGCCGATATAGAGAAGAATAAGGTACGTGGTGACCTTGGAATAACCTATGATTTGGATGTACTTAGGCTTATAGATGCTTTTAGAAGCTATGGCCTATATGTTGGAAGCGTAGTGCTTACAAGATTTGAAGGTCAGGAATGTGCTATCCAGTATCAGAAAAAGCTTGAAGCACTGGGTATAAAGGTGTACAGACACTACCCGATAGCAGGTTATCCAAACGATGTGCCTACAATCATAAGTGATGAAGGCTATGGTAAAAATGATTATATAGAGACAAAGCACTCTCTTGTGGTGGTTACAGCACCGGGACCTGGAAGCGGCAAGATGGCAGTATGCCTCTCACAGCTCTACCACGAGCATAAGCACGGTATAAAGGCAGGCTATGCCAAGTTTGAGACCTTCCCTGTATGGAACCTCTCTCTTTCACATCCTGTAAACCTTGCCTATGAGGCGGCTACAGCTGACTTAAATGACGTAAATATGATAGACCCATACCACCTTGAGGCTTATGGCCTTACTACAGTTAATTACAATAGGGATGTAGCAATCTTCCCTGTGCTTAACGCTATGTTTGAAAAGATATACGGTTCCTCCCCATACAAATCGCCTACAGATATGGGAGTAAATATGGCTGGTAACTGTATATTTGATGATGAGGCTGTAAGGGCAGCAGCAAGCCAGGAGATAATAAGGCGTTACTTTAAGGAAAGATGTGAGCTAAGAAAGGGTAACAGCAAGGAAGAGGTGGTAGAGAAGCTTGAACTCCTTATGAAGAAGGCAGGAACCGGAGTGCAGGATAGAAAATGTGTTGCCGCAGCCAATACCAATGCTGAGGTGACAGGAGAGCCTGCCAGTGCCATCGAGCTGGCTGATGGCAGTGTGGTGACAGGCAAGACTTCAGAGCTTATGGGAGCTACATCTGCTATGCTTCTTAATGCGCTTAAGAAGTTAGCGGGGCTTCCTGATGAGCTTCGTCTCATTTCTCCAAGTGTAATAGAACCTATTCAGCAGTTAAAGATAAAGCACCTTGGCAACCACAATCCAAATCTGCATATTGCTGAGATGCTGATTGCGCTCACCATTTGTGCAGGAACCGATGAAAATGCAGCAAAGGTGGTTGCAAAGCTTGATGAGCTTAAGGGCTGTGAGGCACATTCCTCAGTTATCCTTTCAAGTGAAGACCAGCGTACACTTGCAAAGCTTGGTATCAACCTCACCTGTGAGCCAAAGTATCAGACTAGAAGCTATTTCACAACTAAGGATAGTAACTGCGTCATTTTGGTTTACCCCAGCATCTTATATTTTTGACAACTGTATAAATGAAAAATAATTTTTTTAACTTGAAATATATTTGACACATCTATATATTAGAATAATAATATTAAACAGTTTTAGGAGGAAAATTTATTATGGCTAAAAGAATTAGGAGCAGAAAAGCTTTGCATTAGATCTTGAATTTCTTATAGGAGAGTATGAGAAGAAGCTTAGTGCTGAGGATACAGAAGAAGGCAAGAAGCGTCTTGGTGAGCTTCTTGAGGCTTGTAAGTCATTAAATGGCAAGAGCCTTTCAGACTTACTTACACTTGTAGATACAGGAGCATTTAACAACGTTATTTCCGCATACTGTATGAAGGCTATGCAGGAGACAGGAAAGTCCGAATCAGAGTGTGAAGAAGTTCTTAACAAGCTTGAGGAGCTTTATGACTATGATGCGGATAGTGTTGTAATTCCTATGCTCACAGTTGAGACTGATGAAGACGCAGAGTAATAAGTTTTACATTTTGAGGGATTAGATGTTTATTGATGAATTAATAGAGGGCTGTGAGTTAACGCTCACAGCGCGCTAGTTCTAAGACCGCAAGTTTTAGCTCTAAGGCAGTAGAGATAACCAGTCCGAAGGACAAGAAGGAGATATCCGGCTTTATTGAAAGACATGAAGGCGGTCTTTTTCCTTATGTGGTGGCAGAGATGTTTACCTTTAACGGACACCCTTTAAGCTTTGACAACAATGAGATATCCTGTGATTTTATCGGCATTTTGGATTCAAAGCCTTATGAATGGCACAATGTTAGGGTTTATAGGATTAATCTTGACAACTACGGGCCTGCACACCTTATTATCTCAGAGGATGATGCTGAGTCCTTCAATAGGAGAAACAGCTTTAGAGTTCCTCTTGCCAATGAATGCTACATAAAGCTTGGGAGCGATGATACGCTTAATAAGGCTAATTTGAAGGACCTTAGTTCAGTAGGTATTGGAATAGTTGTGCCTAAGTTTTTGTTTGTCGAGGCGGGAGAGGATATTCTCGTAACATTTTCAGACTATATGAAGATGTTTAAGGTAAAGAGTCCTGCGCGTCAGCCTGAAACAAAGATAGAGAAGGACATCGCAAGGTTTAAGAAGCAGATTTCCCTTATTGAGGCTATGAACGGTGGAGGCAGTGCCGAAAAGTCGGAAAAAGTTAACCAAAAAATCGAGTTTGTTATAAAAGCTAAGATAGTAAGGGTTGTAGATACAATCAACAGGAAAACCATAGGATGTAAGTTCTTAGCTATTAATCAGGAGCTTAGCAAATATGTAAATGAGAAGCAGATGGAAAAGCGCAGGGCTAAGAACAGGTACTGCAGTAAAAGATAAATAGTGTTATGGATAACCGGTCGGCGTTGCAACTGACTGGTTTTTTTATAAAAAATGAGCGAATTACAAATATTTTTGACACCCACATCATATAATTAAAGGAAAATGAGATGAAGGCAGGTAGAAATAAAACAATAGATTTATCTGTGGAAGAAGGAAATGAATATCTGAAAAAGTGCCTAATGCTGGATAAAAAGGCAGAATTACCGGATGTTTTGGATAAGACTATACTCGGGGATACTTTTGAAGTACTTAGGCTGTTGCCTAAAGAAAGTGTGGATTTGCTAATAGTGGACCCACCTTACAACCTCGATAAGGATTTCCATGGAAATAAATTTAAGAAAACCAGTGACGAAGCCTACTTGGAATATACGGAGAAATGGGTAGAGCTTGTAAAGCCCCTCCTAAAGGCGGATGCGACAGTCTATGTCTGCTGTGATTGGATTTCAAGCCCTTCTATATTTATGGTGCTTAAGGAGAATTTTCATGTGCAAAACCGCATAACCTGGCAGAGAGAAAAGGGCAGAGGGGCTCTTAGTAACTGGAAGAATGGTATGGAGGATATCTGGTTTGTGACGAATTCTGCTAAGTATACCTTCAATGTAGAAGCTGTTAAGATGAGAAGAAGTGTGATTGCGCCATATAAGGTAGATGGAAAGCCAAAAGACTGGGAGGAAACGGAGTCAGGTAACTTTAGAAACACCTATCCGTCTAATTTTTGGGATGATATTTCCATCCCTTATTGGTCTATGTCTGAGAATACCGCCCACCCTACCCAAAAGCCTGAGAAGCTCTTAGCTAAGCTCATTCTAGCAAGCTCCAATGCGGGAGATGTGGTTCTGGACCCTTTCCTTGGCTCAGGCTCTACCTCGGTAACTGCAAAGAAGCTTGGAAGGCATTATATAGGGATAGAGCAGAATGTGCAATACTGTATATGGGCTGAGAAAAAGGCTTGAAATGGCTGAAGAGGACAAGACAATCCAGGGCTATGCAGATGGCGTATT
>BNJU01003225.1_pt1 | contig 105948 bp, 119 predicted proteins | sample 8539281 | NCBI WGS metagenome assembly BNJU01 (sample SAMD00202456, study PRJDB9452) | human saliva metagenome | isolation source: human saliva | place: Japan | reverse complement strand
GAGAGCGATGGAAAAACCATGCTCGAGTGACCCGCAACGTGCTAGATTTGCTTGCGCTATTTTCGCCGCTGCAGTGCTTAACTTCGTGTTCGGATAGGGTACAGAGTGTGGCCCACTGCGCCATCATCACCGGATCTTGCTTCTTTGGAACCTCTGTTCCTGAAAACTAAATAACAGTTTCTGACTTCGTCTTTTTCAAACAGTCGTGTGTGCGTTCTCTCGTGAATAAATCTTCGACCTATTAGTATCAGTCAACTGAATGTATCGCTACACTTACATCTCTGACCTATCAACCTCGTCGTCTCAAGGGTCTGATTCATTTGAAATGATGGAAATCTAATCTTGGAGTCGGTTTCACGCTTAGATGCCTTCAGCGTTTATCCGGTCCGTTCTCAGCTATCCAGCTATGCCACTGGCGTGACAACTGGTGCACCGTAGGAACGTCCACCTGGTCCTTCTCGTACTAGGGGCAGCTCTCCTCAAATTTCCAACGCCCACAACAGATAGGGACCGAACTGTCTCACGACGTTCTGAACCCAGCTCGCGTACCGCTTTTAATGGGCGGACAGCCCAACCCTTGGAAGCGAATTCACCTCCAGGATGCGATGAGCCGACATCGAGGTGCCAAACCTCGCCGTCGATGTGAACTCTTGGGCGAGATCAGCCTGTTATCTCCCAGGGTAGCTTTTTTATCCGTTAAGCGACGGCCATTCCATTCTGCACCGCCGGATCACTAACACCGACTTTCGTCCCTGCTCGACTTGTTTGTCCTCGCAGTCAGCACTCTTCTGCGTTTGCGCTCGTTGAATGATTTCCAACCATTCTGAGAGTACCTTTGTGCGCCTCGTTACTCTTTGGGAGGCGACCGCCCGAGTCAAACTGCCCATCTGCCACGGTCCTCTAGCCGGATCACGGCTTAGAGTTAAATTTCACCTAAGTAAGAGTGAGTATCCTAACGGTGACTCCTCTGATCCCAAAAAGACCAGTCTCATCGTCTCCCACCTATCCTGTGCATACTTAACTGAAACTCAATAGCAGACTACAGTAAAGCTCCAGTGGGGTCTTTCCGTCTAGTTGCGGGTAACCTGCATCTTCACAGGTACTAAGATTTCACCGAGTCTGCTGCCGAGACAGTGCCCAAATCATTACACCTTTCGTGCGGGTCAGAACTTACCTGACAGGAATTTCGCTACCTTAGGACCGTTATAGTTACGGGCTCGCCGTTCACTGGGGCTTCGGTTCAATGCTTCGACTTGCGTCTGACAAATCCCCTTGACCTTCCAGCACCGGGCAGGTGTCACCCCCTACTTCGTCTTGCGACTTCGCAGAGAGCTATGTTTTAGTTAAACAGTTGCTAGGGCCTATTCACTGCGGCTCTTTCGAGCACCCCTTATTGCTAACGTACGGGGTCAATTTGCCGAGTTCTTTGGGCAACAGTTCTCTCGCTCACCTTAGGCTACTCGCCTCAACCACCTGTGTCGGTTTTGGTACGGGCCGCTAGTAAATTATCGCTAGAAGCTTTTCTTGAGACCTGGTATCACCTCTTCACTACTTTGCTCGCGCGTTCGCTTGAGTCAAGCCTTTGAATATCCGGCGCGGATTTGCCTACGCCACTCTCCTGCTTGCCTTGCCCAATCCATTAAGGACTTGGGTTAACCCTATCTGTCACTCCATCACTTTACTCGCGGGTGCAGGAATATCAACCTGCTGTCCATCGACTACGCCTTTCGGCCTGGCCTTAGGGTCCCGACTTACCCAGGGTGGACGAACCTTCCCCTGGAAACCTTGGTTGTTCGGTGTGTGATTCTCACCCACATCTCGCTACTCACACCGGCATTCTCACTTCCATACGCTCCAGCACTCCTTACGGTATACCTTCAATGCTGTATGGAACGCTCCCCTACCACTTATACCCTAAATATAAATCCATAGATTCGGTATTACGCTTAGCCCGGTTAATTTTCGGCGCAGAGATACTCGACTAGTGAGCTGTTACGCACTCTTTGAAGGATGGCTGCTTCTGAGCCAACCTCCTAGCTGTTTGCGCGTCTCACATCCTTTTCCACTTAGCGTAAATTTTTGGGACCCTTATCTGATGATCTGACTGTTTCCTTTTGACCATGGACCTTATCACCCACAGTCTGACTGCTGAATATTCTTGCCCGGCATTCTGAGGTTTGATATCATTTTGGTACGGCGAGATGCCGCCCGCATGATTTCAGTGCTCTACCTCGGGTAGATTCGTTCAACGCTAGCCCTAAAGCTATTTCAGGGAGAACCAACTATCGCCGTGTTCGATTGGAATTTCTCCGCTAATCACAAGTCATCCGCAACTTTTTCAACGGGGGGTCGGTTCTGGTCCTCCAGCTGGATTCACCAGCCTTCAACCTGCTCATGACTAGATCACTACGGCTTCGGGTCCCATCTCCTATACTTGTCACCCTATTAAGATTCGCTTTTCGCTACGGCTCCGCATTGTCTGCTTAACCTCGCATGCAAAGATAACTCGCCGTTCATTCTACAAAGGCACGCCATCACACCTTAATGTGCTCTGACTTTTTGTAAGCATACGGTTTCAGGATCTATTTCCTCGCTCCCGCGGTTCTTTTCATCTTTCCTCATGGTACTGGTTCACTATCGGTCATATAGGAGTATTTAGCCTTACCGGATGGTCCCGGCTGATTCCGTCAGAGTTTCACGTGCTCCGACGTACTCAGGATCCCACTCGCGTGAATCGGGATTTCGCCTACAGGGCTTGCACCTTCTGCGGCTGGCCTTTCAATGCCATCTCGACTATCTCTTTTCAATCACTTGTCGTGGTCCTACTACCCCAGCTCTTTGCTGGTTTGGGCTGCTCGATTTCGCTCGCCACTACTCTCGGAATCATTGTTATTTTTCTTCTCCTCCAGGTACTAAGATGTTTCAATTCCCTGCGTGCCTTCTCTAAGTTATGTATTGGCTTAAGGATGATAAAAGCTTTTCAACTTTATCGGGTTTCCCCATTCGGATACCCCCGGATCGTTGCCTGTGTACGACTCCCCGAGGCGTTTCGCCGTTATCTGCGTCCTTCTTCTGCTCTATATGCCAAGACATCCACCGTACGCTCTTACTAATTTAATCACTTATATACGTTTATGCTTTACGAGAACTGTTAACTATTTCGTTTTAGACTTTTTTTAGTTAATCTTGTTATCACAACTTTTCGAGACCCTATCTATTGTCTTCTTCTGTTATTCAGTTTTTCAAAGAACAGATGCTCCTTTTGGAGTTACCTCTTGCGAGATCCCTCAAAACCAAAACAGGTAATAAAAACTACTTCAACAACTTTTTACTTCACATCTTTCTCCTTAGAAAGGAGTGATCCATCCCACGTTCTCGTAGGGATACCTTTGTTACGACTTGACCCCAATCACTAGTCCTACCTTCGACGGCTCCTTCCTTGCGGTTAGGCCACCGGCTTCTGGGCTATTACCAGCCTCATGGTATGACGGGCGGTGTACAAGGCGCTGAGAACGTATTCACCGCGGCATTCTGATCCGCGATTACTAGCGATTCCAGCTTCATGAAGTCGAGTTGCAGACTTCAATCCGAACTGAGACTGTCTTTAGTGATTCGCTTCCTATCGCCAGGGTCGCTGCACGTTGTAACAGCCATTGTAGTACGTGTGTAGCCCAGGCCATAAGGGGCATGATGATTTGACGTCATCCCCACCCTTCCTCCGGTTTATCACCGGCAGTCCCTCCAGAGTCCCCAACTGAATGCTGGTAACTGAAGGCAAGGGTTGCGCTCGTTGCGGGACTTAACCCAACATCTCACGACACGAGCTGACGACAACCATGCACCACCTGTCTCCTTGATAACCTCTACTGTATCTCTACAGCTTTGCAAGGGATGTCAAGGCCTGGTAAGGTTCCTTCGCGTTGCGTCGAATTAAACCACATACTCCACCGCTTGTGCGGGCCCCCGTCAATTCCTTTTTATGTTTCACACGTTGCGTACCTCCAGGGCGGAATACTTATTGCGTTAGCTGCAGCACTGAGTTTCCCCAATACTTAGTATTCATCGTTTTACGGCGTGGACTACTAGGGTATCTAATCCTATTTGCTCCCCCACGCTTTCGTGCATGAGCGTCAGTCTTTGGCTAGCAAAGCCGCCTTCGCCACTGGTGTTCCTCCATATATCTACGCATTTTACCGCTACACATGGAATTCCACTTGCCTCTCCAATACTCTAGCCTGCCAGTTTAAGTGGCTGGATTGGGTTGAGCCCAACAATTTAACCACTTACTTAACAGGCCGCCTACGCACCCTTTACGCCCAATAATTCCGGATAACGCTGCCACCTACGTATTACCGCGGCTGCTGGCACGTAGTTAGCCGTGGCTTTCGGTAAGGTACCGTCACTTAGATATTCTCTATCTACCGTTCTTCCCTTACAACAGAGCTTTACAACCCGAAGGCCGTCATCACTCACGCGGCGTTGCTCGGTCAGGGTTTCCCCATTGCCGAAAAATTCCCTACTGCTGCCTCCCGTAGGAGTCTGGGCCGTGTCTCAGTCCCAATGTGGCCGTTCACCCTCTCAGGCCGGCTACGCATCATCGTCTTGGTGGGCCGTTACCTCACCAACTAACTAATGCGCCATAAGCCCATCCACCAGTGTTTTTAACCTTTAATAACCAGAAGATGCCTTCCGATTACCTATCCGGTATTAGTCCCTGTTTCCAGAGATTATCCCAGTCTTCGTGGGTAGGTTGCTATGTATTACTCACCTGTTCGCCACTCCTTCGATCTAGCAAGCTAGATCTCCAGCGTTCGACTTGCATGTATTAGGCACGCCGCCAGCGTTCATCCTGAGCCAGGATCAAACTCTTCATTTGATTGACTCTTTTATTTTTACGAAGTCTCTTGCTTCGTATTCTTTTGCTTGACGTTGTTTTATGTGTCTTATTCCTGTTCAGTTTTCAAAGATCTCTGCAACTCCCTTCCGAAGAGTGCTGTATTAATATACCAAGTATCAAATTACATGTCAACACATTTTTGAAAATTATGTTTCTAATTTTCATTTAGTGATTTATAACTCAATCGGTACGATGATTATTATAGCACCAAGACTTTGTTTGTAAAGCATTAAACATCAAAAAAATGCCTATTTTAAGGCATAATTTAATATTTCTTTTTAGTTGCATTTGCAACCATCATTTATTCTACATTTGTTAAAAACATATCATTTTGAGATGTTTAATCGATTGATATAAATCCTGGTTAATCTAAACCCATAAAAAGTATAAAAAAGGAGAGCGATGGAAAACCATGCTCTCGATGACCCGGCAACGTGCTAGATTTGTTGCGCTATTTTCGCCGCTACAGTGCTTAACTTCTGTGTTCGGGATGGGTACAGGTGTGGCCACTGCGCCATCATCACCGGATCTTGCTTCTTTGGAACCTCTGTTCCCTGAAAACTAAATAACAGTTTCTGACTTCGTCTTTTTTCAAACAGTCGTGTGCGTTCTCTCGTGAATAAATCTTCGACCTATTAGTATCAGTCAACTGAATGTATCGCTACACTCTACATCTCTGACCCTATCAACCTCGTCGTCTTCAAGGGGTCTTATTCATTTTGAAATGATGGGAAATCTAATCTTGAGTCGGTTTCACGCTTAGATGCCTTCAGCGTTTATCCGGTCCGTTCTCAGCTATCCAGCTATGCCACTGGCGTGACAACTGGTGCACCGTAGGAACGTCCACCCTGGTCCTCTCGTACTAGGGCAGCTCTCCTCAAATTTCCAACGCCCACAACAGATAGGGGACCGAACTGTCTCACGACGTTCTGAACCCAGCTCGCGTACCGCTTTTAATGGGCGGACAGCCCAACCCTTGGAAGCGAATTCACCTCAGGGATGCGATGAGCCGACATCGAGGTGCCAAACCTCGCCGTCGATGTGAACTCTTGGGCGAGATCAGCCTGTTATCCCCAGGGTAGCTTTTATCCGTTAAGCGACGGCCATTCCATTCTGCACCGCCGGATCACTAACACCGACTTTCGTCCCTGCTCGACTTGTTTGTCTCGCAGTCAAGCACTCTTCTGCGTTTGCGCTCGTTGAATGATTTCCAACCATTCTGAGAGTACCTTTGTGCGCCTCCGTTACTCTTTTTGGGAGGCGACCGCCCCAGATCAAACTGCCCATCTGCCACGGTCCTCTAGCCGGATCACGGCTTAGAGTTAGAATTTCAATTAAGTAAGAGTGGTATCCCAACAGTGACTCTCTGATCCCAAAAAGACCAGTCTCATCGTCTCCCACCCTATCCTGTGCATGCCTTAACTGAAACTCAATAGCAGACTACAGTAAAGCTCCATGGGGTCTTTCCGTCTAGTTGCGGGTAACCTGCATCTTCACAGGTACTAAGATTTCACCGAGTCTGCTGCCGAGACAGTGCCCAATCATTACACCTTTCGTGCGGGTCAGAACTTACCTGACAAGGAATTTCGCTACCTTTAGGACCGTTATAGTGCGGCCGCCGTTCACTGGGGGCTTCGGTTCAATGCTTCGACTTGCGTCTGACAAATCCCCTTGACCTTCCAGCACCGGGCAGGTGTCACCCCTATACTTCGTCTTGCGACTTCGCAGAGAGCTATGTTTTAGTTAAACAGTTGCTGGGGCCTATTCACTGCGGCTCTTTCGAGCACCCCTTATTGCTAACGTACGGGGTCAATTTGCCGAGTTCCTTGCAGCAGTTCTCTCGCTCACCTTAGGGCTACTCGCCTCAACCACCTGTGTCGGTTTTGGTACGGGCCGCTAGTAAATTATCGCTAGAAGCTTTTCTTGAGACCCTGGTATCACCCTCTTCACTACTTTGCTCGCGCGTTCGCTTGAGTCAAGCTTCTTGAGTATCCGGCGCGGATTTGCCTACGCCACTCTCCTGCTTTGCCTTGCCCAATCCATTAAGGACTTGGGTTAACCCTATCTGTCACTCCATCACTTTACTCGCGGGTGCAGAATATCAACCTGCTGTCCATCGACTACGCCTTCGGCCTGGCCTTAGGGTCCCGACTCTACCCAGGGTGGACGAACCTTCCTGGAAACCTTTGGTTGTTCGGTGTGTGATTCTCACCCACATCTCGCTACTCACACCGGCATTCTCACTTCCATACGCTCCAGCACTCCTTACGGTATACCTTCAATGCTGTGTGGAACGCTCCCTACCACTTATACCTAAATATAAATCCATAGATTCGGTATTACGCTTAGCCCCTGTTAATTTTCGGCGCAGAGATACTCGACTAGTGAGCTGTTACGCACTCTTTGAAGGATGGCTGCTTCTGAGCCAACCTCCTAGCTGTTTGCGCGTCTCCACATCCTTTTCCACTTAGCGTAAATTTTGGGACCTTATCTGATGATCTGGGCTGTTTCCTTTTGACCATGGACCTTATCACCCACAGTCTGACTGCTGAATATTCTTGCTCGGCATTCGGAGTTTGATATCATTTGGTACGGCGAGATGCCGCCCTGCATGATTTCAGTGCTCTACCTCGGGTAGATTCGTTCAACGCTAGCCCCTAAAGCTATTTTCGGGGAGAACCAGCTATCGCCGTGTTCGATTGGAATTTCTCCGCTAATCACAAGTCATCCGCCAACTTTTTCAACGGGGGTCGGTTCGGTCCTCAGCTGGATTCACCCAGCCTTCAACCTGCTCATGACTAGATCACTACGGCTTCGGGTCTATCTCTACATACTTGTCACCCTATTAAGATTCGCTTTCGCTACGGCTCGCATTGTCTGCTTAACCTCGCATGCAAAGATAACTCGCCGGTTCATTCTACAAAAGGCACGCCATCACACCTTAATGTGCTCTGACTTTTTGTAAGCATACGGTTTCAGGATCTATTTCACTCCGCTCCCGCGGTTCTTTTCATCTTTCCCTCATGGTACTGGTTCACTATCGGTCATATAGGAGTATTTAGCCTTACGGATGGTCCCGGCCGATTCCGTCAGAGTTTCACGATGCTCCGACGTACTCAGGATCCCACTCGCGTGAATCGGGATTTTCGCCTACAGGGCTTGCACCTTCTGCGGCTGGCCTTTCAATGCCATTCGACTATCTCTTTTCAATCACTTGTCGTGGTCCTACTACCCCAGCTCTTTGCTGGTTTGGGCTGCTCCGATTTCGCTCGCCACTACTCTCGGAATCATTGTTATTTTCTTCTCCTCCAGGTACTAAGATGTTTCAATTCCCTGGGTTGCCTTCTCTTAAGTTATGTATTGGCTTAAGGATGATAAAGCTTTTCAACTTTATCGGGTTTCCCTCATTCGGATATCCCCGGATCGTTGCCTGTGTACGACTCCCCGAGGGCGTTTCGCCGTTATCTGCGTCCTTCTTCTGCTCTATATGCCAAGACATCCACCGTACGCTCTTACTAATTTAATCACTTATATGCGTTTATGCTTTACGAGAACTGTTAACTATTTCGTTTTAGACTTTTTAGTTAATCTTGTTATCACAACTTTTCGAAAAAGACCCTATCTATTGTCTTCTTCTGTTATTCAGTTTTCAAAGAACAGATGCTCCTTTTGAGTTACCTCTTGCAGATCCCTCAAAACTAAACAGGTAATAAAACTACTTTCAACAACTTTTTTACTTCACATCTTTCTCCTTAGAAAGGAGGTGATCCATCCCCACGTTCTCGTAGGGATACCTTTGTTACGACTTGACCCCAATCACTAGTCCTACCTTCGACGGCTCCTTCCTTGCGGTTAGGCCACCGGCTTCGGGTATTACCAGCTCTCATGGTATGACGGGCGGTGTGTACAAGGCCCGAGAACGTATTCACCGCGGCATTCTGATCCGCGATTACTAGCGATTCCAGCTTCATGAAGTCGAGTTGCAGACTTCAATCCGAACTGAGACTGTCTTTAGTGATTCGCTTCCTATCTGCTAGGGTCGCTGCACGTTGTAACAGCCATTGTAGTACGTGTGTAGCCCAGCCATAAGGGGCATGATGATTTGACGTCATCCCCACCTTCCTCCGGGTTTATCACCGGCAGTCCCTCCAGAGTCCCCAACTGAATGCTGGTAACTGAAGGCACAGGGTTGCTCGTTGCGGGACTTAACCCAACATCTCACGACACGAGCTGACGACAACCATGCACCACCTGTCTCCTTGATAACCTCTACTGTATCTCTACAGCTTTGCAAGGGATGTCAAAGGCCTGGTAAGGTTCTTCGCGTTGCGTCAGAATTAAACACATACTCCACCGCTTGTGCGGGCCCCCGTCAATTCCTTTATGTTTCACACTTGCGTGCATACTCCACAGGCGGGTCACTTATTGCGTTAGCTGCAGCACTGAGTTTCCCAATACTTAGTATTCATCGTTTACGGCGTGGACTACTAGGGTATCTAATCCTATTTGCTCCCCACGCTTTCGTGCATGAGCGTCAGTCTTTGGCTAGCAAGCCGCCTTCGCCACTGGTGTTCCTCCATATATCTACGCATTTTACCGCTACACATGGAATTCCACTTGCCTCTCCAATACTCTAGCCTGCCAGTTTAAGTGGCTGGATTGGGTTGAGCCCAACAATTTAACCACTTACTTAACAGGCCGCCTACGCACCCTTTACGCCCAATAATTCCGGATAACGCTCGCCACCTACGTATTACCGCGGCTGCTGGCACGTAGTTAGCCGTGGCTTTCTGGTAAGGTACCGTCACTTAGATATTCTCTATCTACCGTTCTTCCCTTACAACAGAGCTTTACAACCCGAAGGCCGTCATCACTCACGCGGCGTTGCTCGGTCAGGGTTTCCCCCATTGCCGAAAATTCCCTACCGCTGCCTCCCGTAGGAGTCTGGGCCGTGTCTCAGTCCCAATGTGGCCGTTCACCCTCTCAGGCCGGCTACGCATCATCGTCTTGGTGGGCCGTTACCTCACCAACTAACTAATGCGCCATAAGCCCATCCACCAGTGTTTTTAACCTTTAATAACCAGAAGATGCCTTCCGATTACCTATCCGGTATTAGTCCCCGTTTCCAGAGATTATCCCAGTCTTCGTGGGTAGGTTGCTTATGTATTACTCACCCGTTCGCCACTCCTTCGATCTAGCAAGCTAGATCTCCAGCGTTCGACTTGCATGTATTAGGCACGCCGCCAGCGTTCATCCTGAGCCAGGATCAAACTCTTCATTTGATTGACTCTTTTTGATTTTTACAAGTCTCTTGCTTCGTATTCTTTTGCTTGACGTTGTTTATGTGTCTTATTCCTGTTCAGTTTTCAAAGATCTCTGCAACTCCCCTTCCAAGAGTGCTGTATTAATATACCAAGTATCCGACATCATGTCAATGTTTTTTATCATTTTTTTCAATATTTTTTCCATGTCTGCATAGAAAAAAGCAGCCTGTTTCCAGACTGCTCTATTTCATGCATTTATTAGAAATCAAAATTATGTTCTGACTTCATGCGTTCAGCTAAAGCTAGAGCAGATTCTGCACTACTTACATGCACATCTGCGTTGCTTCCGAGAATCTCATCAGGCAATCTATTTGCAGTTGCTTCTGCGAGTTCTCTAGCTTTTTCTTCGCGAATTTCCTTGAGTTCCATTGCACGTTCTTCAATACGACGTGATGTTTCACGGTCAAAGTTTCTACCTGTTCCGGCTGGAATAAGTTTACCGATGATAACATTTTCCTTAAGACCTTCAAGTTTATCAACCTTACCTCTAACTGCAGCTTCTGTAAGAACTCTTGTTGTTTCCTGGAAGGATGCAGCAGATAAGAATGAATCTGTTTCAACAGCTGACTTGGAGATACCTAAGAGCAATGGGCCAAACTTTGCTGGCTTCTTTCCATCGAACAATAGATCTTCGTTAATTGCGTTCATATTCGCGAGTGATAATGTCTGTCCAGCACTTAAGCCTGAGTCATTTCCTTCGATAACGATGACTTTCTTTAACATCTGCTTGATCATTACTTCCAAGTGCTTATCAGAAATATCGATAGATTGAGAAGAGTAAACCTTCTTAACTTCCTTCAAGATATATTCCTGTACAGCTCTTACACCAGCTACTTCCAATAGTTCCTTAGGAGCGATTGGACCTTCAGTTAGCTTATCACCAGCAGATACATGATCGCCGATATTTAAGTTCTGACGCTTCACCTGTGTTAAGTCACACTTGTGTTCGATAGATTCATTTTCATTCGATACAACAATAACTGTACCTGTCTTGTTTTCATTGTCATGTACATCAGTGATTTCACCATCAATCTTAGAGATGACAGCTAATCCCTTAGGTGCACGTGCTTCGAACAATTCTTCTACACGAGGAAGACCCTGTGTAATATCACCGTTCTGTGTCGCAACACCACCAGTGTGGAAGTTACGCATTGTTAGCTGTGTACCAGGTTCACCAATCGCCTGAGCGGCCATGATACCGATGGCTTCGCCTTCTTCAACGAGGTTACCTGTTGCCATATTACGGCCATAGCACTTACGGCAGATACCATTTGTAGATTCACATGTGAATACGTTACGGATGTAAACTTCTTCTACACCTGCCGCAACAACCTTCTGTGCTAAATCTTCATCTACTAGCGTATCACCATCAACAATCACTTCGCCTGTCTTAGGATCTAAGATTGGCTTTTGTGTGTAACGTCCAACGATACGATCGAATAAACCTTCAATTAATACTGGCTTTTCATCTGGACGTAGAATCTTATCTTCGTAAATATTCTTAACAAGATATCCGCGTTCTGTTCCACAGTCCTCTTCTCCGATGATAACTTCCTGAGCAACATCGACAAGACGACGTGTTAAGTATCCAGATTCAGCAGTCTTCAAGGCTGTATCTGTTAATCCTTTACGTACACCGTGAGTGGAGATAAAGAACTCTGATACGCTCATACCTTCACGGAAACATGAGTAAATTGGAACTTCGATAATAGATGGTTGGTATTCCTTACGGGACTTAGACTGTGTAGGACGAGCCATCAATCCACGCATACCGGCTAACTGTGTAAAGTGATTCTTGTTACCACGGGCACCAGATACCGCCATCATGTTGATTGGGTTCATACGAGCCATGGATTCCATCAAGTTGTTGCCAACATCATTCTTAACATCGTTCCAGAGTGAGGAGAACTTAGCTTCCCATTCTTGAGGTGTTAATAGACCTCTGTCACGTAACATGTTGAACTGTTCAGCCTTCTTACGACCTTCAGCTACCAGCGCTTCCTCTATTCGGCGCAACAGAGATATCGCTGAGGGCTACAGTCATACCTGCTAATGTTGAGTAGAGGTATCCCATATCCTTCAAGCTATCTAAGATGTCTGATGTGCCATTTGTCTTATAGTGGTCAAAGACAGCCGCAATCAAGTTTCCTAAGTCCTTCTTCTTGAATTCAGATGCTACCTTACGGTTAGCAAATTCCTTCTTGATATCTGTACCTAGTGGAACAAACTCTGAATCTGGTGTTGCCTTTAGATTTTCTGGAGTCACCTCATTGAGGTATGGGAAATCTGCAGGAATACACCGTTAAAGATAATCTTACCAACTGTTGTTAATAAGTATTTGTTATTTTGTTCTTCTGTAAAAGCCAGTCTTGTTAACTGCTCTAGCAGGAAGAGCGATACGGTTATGTAAGTGAACAACGCCTGTCTGGTATGCCATCATTACTTCGTTGACATCCTTGAATACGTGTCCTTCATTCTCACTATATCTTCTCCATCTTGCTGCTTCAGTCTTTTCACCAAGTTGTTCTAGAGCATCTGCCTTCTTCTTGAACTCTTCCGCTGTTTCTTCCATGTTCAAATAGAAGTTGCCTAATACTAAGTCCTGTCCAGGTGTAACGATAGGCTTACCATCCTTAGGACCCTAAGATATTGTTAGAACCTAACATCAAGACTTCAGTTTCAGCTCTTGCCATCTCACTTAATGGGAGATGGACAGCCATCTGGTCACCGTCGAAGTCCGCATTGAACGCAGGACATACTAACGGATGCACACGGATTGCGCGACCTTCAACTAAGCGTGGGAAGAATGCCTGAATACCTAAAACGGTGAAGTGTAGGTGCACGGTTCAAGAACACTGGGTGGTTCGCAATAACCTTTTCCACAACATCCCAAACACGTGGATCTTGGCGACCAATCAACTTCTCAGCTGTCTTAGGGTTAGACGCAATCTGTAAGTTTACTAATTCGTTAATTACGAATAGGCTTTGTATAAATTAATTGCCATTTCCTTAGGTAATCCGCACTGCCACATCTTAAGGTATGGTCCAATCGCGATAACGGAACGACCAGAGAAATCGACACGCTTACCTAATAAGTTCTGACGGAAACGTCCCTGCTTACCCTTTTAAGGAGTGAGATAGAGACTTAAGTGCACGTCCACCAGCACCTGTAATTGCCTTGGAACGACGACCGTTATCAATTAACGCATCGACAGCTTCCTGTAACATACGCTTTTCGTTTTGAACGATGATTGCAGGAGTTCCAAGTTCAAGTAACTTCTTTAAACGGTTATTACGAGTAATAACACGACGATATAAATCATTTAAGTCAGAAGTAGCGAAACGACCACCATCCAACTGTAACATTGGACGAAGATCTGGTGGGATAACTGGTAATACAGTTAATACCATCCACTCTGGCTTGTTTTCAGAGTTACGGAATGCTTCTACTGTTTCTAAACGCTTGATGAGCTTCTTTGCGCTTATCACCCGTAGACTTTTCAAGCTCTGCCATAATTGCTGTATACTCTGCTTCAACATCACACTGTTCAAGTAATGTCTTAATCGCTTCTGCACCTGTTTGTGCAACGAAACTACCAGCACCATAAATAGCGTTATTTTCACGGTATTCTCTTTCAGAAAGAATCTGCTTGTATTCAAGTTTTGTATCACCTGGATCTGTTACAATCCAAGATACAAAGTATACAACTTCTTCTAATGATTTAGGCGCTACGTTCAATAGTAGTGCCATACGGGAAGGAATTCCACGTAAATACCAAATATGTGCTACTGGAGCAGCAAGTTCAATATGACCCATACGTTCACGACGTACACTAGCCTTTGTGATTTCAACACCACAACGGTCGCAAACTACGCCTTGGTAACGAATCTTCTTGAACTTTCCGCAAGCGCACTCCCAGTCCTTTGTAGGACCGAAAATGCGTTCGCAGAATAAACCATCACGCTCAGGCTTCTGAGAACGATAGTTGATTGTTTCTGGCTTCTTTACTTCGCCATATGACCAAGCAAGGATTTTCTCTGGTGATGCCAGACCGACTTTAATCGCTGTAAAGTTATTAATATTCATCTAAGCATCCTCCTTATTGATCTTCTTCCCCAAAGTCATCGAACCCTACGGTCGCTGCTTCAGGAATTTCTTCATCTAATTCATCTTTAATTGTTAAATCTTCGTTTGATTCCGCGTCATTTACAAGTGTTGATGGGTCGAAATCAAGTGTTGTTTCTTCCTTAAGTTCTTCCTGTTCCATCTGCTTGAGATCCATCTCATTGCCAGCGTCATCCATCATACGTACATCAATCGCAAGAGCCTGCAATTCGTGTACTAATACACGGAATGATTCAGGAATACCAGGTTCTGGGGCATATCCTTGCCCTTCACAATTGCTTCGTATGTCTTTGTACGTCCAGCAATATCATCTGACTTCACAGTCAAGATTTCTTGTAATACATGAGATGCACCATATGCTTCAAGAGCCCAAACTTCCATCTCACCAAATCTCTGACCACCATTTTGTGCCTTACCACCTAATGGCTGCTGTGTAACGAGTGAGTATGGACCAGTTGCACGTGCATGTAGCTTATCATCGACCATGTGCGCAAGCTTAATCATATACATGACACCAACTGAGATACGGTCGTCATATGCCTCACCTGTACGTCCATCATATAGAACATACTTACCATCTGGTGAAGAATTAGATTCCTTCATGATGTCACGTAGGTCTGTGTTAGAAACACCATCGAATACTGGAGTCGCAAATTTAACACCTAACTTCTTCGCAGCGAAACCAAGATGAACCTCTAATACCTGTCCGATGTTCATACGTGATGGTACACCGAATGGGTTCAACATAATGTCGATAGGAGTTCCATCTGACATGTATGGCATATCTTCAACTGGGTTGATACGAGAGATGACACCCTTGTTACCGTGACGTCCAGCCATCTTATCACCCTCAGAAATCTTACGTTTCTGAACGATATAAACCTTAACAACTTCATTTACTCCTGGTGGAAGTTCATGGTCTTCCTTACGCTTGAATACGCGGATACTGTGAACAATACCGGCACCACCATGTGGTACCTTCAAGGAGTTATCACGTACTTCACGTGACTTCTCACCGAAGATAGCCATCAATAACTTCTCTTCTGGAGTTTGGTCTGTTTGACCCTTAGGAGTAACCTTACCAACAAGGATATCTCCCTCCTTCACTTCTGCACCGACCATGACGATACCACGACCATCAAGGTTGCGGCATGCACTTTCAGCGACATTAGGAATATCACGAGTAATCTCTTCTGGACCTAACTTCGTTTCACGGCATTCGATGTCATATTCTTCAATATGTACAGATGTGTAGTAGTCTTGCGATTGCATCTTTTCAGACATGATAATCGCATCTTCATAGTTATAACCATGCCATGTCATAAACGCGATTGTAACGTTTTGACCTAAAGCAAGTTCACCATTTTCCATCGCTGGACCATCCGCAAGGATTGTGCCACGTTCAACACGTTCGCCATCCCAAACAATAGGTCTTTGATTTAAGCAAGTAGAAGCGTTAGAACGACGATACTTTGTCAATTCATATGTCTTCTCATTACCATTATCTTCAGCCACAACAACCTTTGTTGCGTCAACATATGTAACAACACCTGGACCTGTCGCAACACAAGCAGAACCTGAGTCACGTGCAATCACATGTTCCATACCTGTACCAACAAATGGACTGTGTGGATTCATAAGAGGTACAGCCTGACGCTGCATGTTGGCACCCATGAGGGCACGAGTACAGTCATCGTTTTCCAAGAATGGAACGCACGCAGTCGCTACAGAACGATCTGACGCGGAGATACGTCGGCGTAGTCAACTTGGCTACGGTCAACCATCACAGTTTCACCCTTGATACGAGCGATAATCTTATCGCCTACAAGCTGACCATCCTTGATCTCGTTTGCCTGAGCGATTACGTGATCATTTTCTTCATCTGCTGGCATGTACTTAATTTCATCTGTAACTTTGCCATCCACAACCTTACGGTATGGAGTTTCGATGAAACCATATTCATTTACCTTTGCATAAGTTGTAAGGTAAGAGATCAAACCGATGTTTGGTCCTTCAGGTGTCTCAATTGGACAGATACGTCCATAGTGAGAGTTGTGAATATCACGCACTTCGAAGCCTGCGCGCTCACGTGTAAGACCACCAGGTCCTAACGCAGAAATACGACGCTTGTTCGATAACTCCGCAAGTGGGTTTTCCTGATCCATGAACTGAGATAACTGAGATGAGGAGAAGAACTCCTTAATCGCAGCTGTTAATGGACGAATATTTGTTAGTTGCTTTGGTGTTAAGTTCGCTGTATCTGCGATAGACATTCTTTCCTTAACAACACGTTCCATGCGTGATAAACCAATACGGAATTGGTTCTGAATTAATTCACCAACTGTACGGATACGACGGTTGCCAAGCATATCGATATCATCTTGAGAACCTACACCATCGAACATTGTAAGTTCGTAGTTATATAAAGCATACATATCACTCATTGTGATTGTGTGTCTGTCATTTAATGGGTCAATACCAATCAAGTTCACTGGGTGACCATCCTGCATTACAGTTACTTCCTGTACGCAAGCACCTACTAACCAAACAGTTACTTCTCCAGAATGGTTTGTGGCTTCAGCTACGATTGTTTCTTGATCAGCTGTAGAAAGCTTAGTCAGTTCAACTTCCGGTAAGTAAGTTGGACACATTACTTCGCCATCAGCGTTTGTTAGATCTTCACCGTTTAATGTAACACGGCCGATCTCAAACATACGAGAACCGTAATCAAGAACAGCGTTAACATTATCGTTTGTTACCTTAACAGGAGAAGCGATAATACCGGCATAAACAGTTACCTGCTTGAATTCCTTAGCGATTGCCTTTACATCTTCTTCTGTTAGAACTGTACCCATTTCTAGTGTTGTACGTTCTGTCTTACCATCTAAATCAACTGCTAAGATACGTCCTACTAAACTATTCTTCCAAGATGTATCCATTACTGCTGTCGATGGGTGTGAGAATGTATGTGTAAATGGTAATGCACGGCAATTGATACCCTTATCAATTTCAGCACGTAACTCATTTCTTAATTCCTTGTCGATAACAACACCCTTCTTTACAAGAGTCTTGCCTTCAGCACTTACTAAGTCCTTCTCAAGAGACAAGCCTTCCATGCGGTCTAAAATACTTAACTTCTTATGAACCTTATAACGACCTGCCTTTGTTAAGTCATATCTTCTGTAGTCAAAGAACTTAGCGTCCATTAAAGTAATCGCACCATCGATGGTTGCGATTTCATCCGCACGCTGATTTTCATACACTGTTAAGAGTGCTTCGTTCTTAGTCTTTGTCTTATCAGCCGCAAGTGTATTGCGAACTTCTTCGTAGTTTCCGAAAATCGCCGTATACAATAACATGTAATCATTCTGGAATTCACGTTCTTCTTCTGGCACGATAACATCAGAATTTACAGGCAAGTTTAATGCCTTTAAGAACTTCTTCATGTTTGTTGTATCAAATGCATTTTCACCACGTTCAAGGTTCAATGATAAACCAATTGCCTTGAATAGGATTGAGCTTAATACTTTTCTTCTGCGGTCAATTGATACGTTCAAAATACGGCCAAGTGCAGCTTTCTTGTCATCACTCATGAATTCTAGCCATGTTCCACGGCTTGGAATCAACTCGCATTTATATGTATCACGACCTGTGCGCTCTTCTGATTCAATATCAAAGTACGCACCTGGAGAACGAACAATCTGAGATACGATAATACGCTCAGCACCATTGATAATGAATGTGCCTGTTGGCGTCATTAAAGGGAAGTCTCCCAAGAAGACCTCTTCATTCTTTGTGATTACTTCACCAGTTTCTGGATCCATAACTTCTAACTCCATCTTACCTTTAAGAGGAGCGCTGTAATTTACTTCTCTGTATTTGCATTCACTAATTGAATACTTTGGTTCCCCAAATTCATAATCTAGGAACTTCAAACGAATGTTACCCGCATAGTTTGAAATTGGATATACATCGTTAAATACTTCTTTAATACCGTCTCTTAAAAACCAATCAAAAGCTGCAGTCTGAATTTCTACCAAATCAGGTAGATCTAGACCACTGCTAACTTTAGAATAATCTCTACGAGTTGCCTTGTTGCCATAATGCACAACGTGGTATGTCTGCTTATTTTCCATTTGTTCGCCATCCTTTCGCCTGCACCGCCAGAAATGTCGAAAAAGGGTAGAATAACCCCATCCCTATTCGACTCTTTTGCAATTTACTATAATAAAACAACTTTTTTTATTCCGTCAACTTCCTACTTTGCAAAATATAGTATCCTCGATCCTTAGAAATAACCTCACAATTTCCAAACACTTCCGCAAACTTCTTCTTAGCACTTTCCGCACCTTGCTGTTTACGGATAACCGCATAGATAGAGCCACCCACTTCTAGGTGATTATACGCATCTTCAAACATTTTATAGATAACTTTCTTGCCCGTTCGAATCGGAGGGTTGGTGATAATAAAATGATATTGCCCATTTATTTCAGCGTATCCATCCGAAACAAGTACAGTGCACTCTACTTGATTCAAATTGCAGTTTAATTGTGTTAGTTCTACCGCACGTGGGTTGATATCCGCCATTGTAATTTCACTACTAGGAAATAGCGATTTTGTAATAATACTAACGTTCCGTATCCACAACCCATATCTAAGATCTTGCCATGAAGTTCTTCTTTACTGATAGCTTTCAGCAAGACATAGCTGCCGTAATCTACGCCTGTTTTTGAAAATACGCCGTTGTCAGTCGTAAAGATATATAAACGGTCTAAAAACCGGAAAGTATGTTCCTTCCGGTTCTCATCCAGATTTCGGTTATCGGTAAAATAATGTGCCATTAACCGTTCCTTTCTAATACCCGAAAAGCCGAACAATTGATTATTCGGCTTTTCATGTGTTTTTTGTTATTTTCTAGATTACTTGAATTCAACAGTTGCACCAGCATCTGTGAGCTTCTTCTTGAGTTCTTCAGCTTCTTCAGCAGCAACGTTTTCCTTGATTGTTGCAGGAGCTCCATCAACGAGCTTCTTAGCATCAACAAGTCCAAGACCTGTGATTTCACGAACAACCTTAATTACGCCTACCTTAGAGTCACCAGCGGCAGCTAATACAACATTAACTGTTGTAGGAGCAGCTGCAGCAGCTCTGTTGAGCAGCAGCTGCTACTGGAGCAGCAGCAGAAACGCCGTACTTCTCTTCAATAGCCTTTACGAGTTCATTTAGTTCAAGAATTGTAGCTTCATCAAGATATGCTAGGGATATCTTCCCTGTGTTAACTTTGCCATGGATTAATTTCTCCTCTTCTATTTCTTTTCTCAGGGCAGCTGCCTCAGCAGCTTCTTTTTACTTCTTCAGCAACCGGAGCAGCTCCGTTAGCTGGTTTTGCTTTCAGCAACAGCATTCACAACACGTGCGAATGAAGATACTGGAGCGTTCAATACAGATAACAACATGCTGAGCATGCCTTCTCTGTTTGGTAATGCAGAGAGTTCATTTACTGTGTTGAGGTCAACAACCTTACCTTCAACAATACCACCCTTAAGAACTAATGCCTTGTGCTTCTTAGCAAACTTAGCCATTACACGAGCAGCACCAGTTTCATCACCACCGAATGCCAATGCGTTAGGACCTGTTAAGCAATCCTTAAGATCACCATATCCTGCATCTTCAGCAGCCTTACTAGCTAATGTGTTCTTATAAACCTTAAGTTCAACACCTTCAGCACGTAATGCTCTACGGAGTTCAGTAACCTCAGCAACTGAGAGGCCACGGTACTCGGCAACGATAGTGGATGAAGAGTTAGTGAATTTTTCCTTAATTTCGGAAACAACACCCTGCTTAGACTCTAATACAGTCTGATTCATACTTCACCTTCCTATTCTCTGTTATCGAATACACATTTAGAAAGAAAGCCCTCGCAGACAGCGAGAGCAAAAGTACATTAATATGAACTTTCATCTACCTCGGTAACCTTATTAAGCGTACGCCGTTACTGTCTGTGGTATTTGATAACGATGATATGATACCATGCATTTTTATAATGTCAAGTTCCATTTGCATTATTGTATTCTCAGCCGATTCCCCTATCAACACCGCAAAAATTTCAAGGTCTACATAAAGGAAAATATACATCTTAAACTCCATGACGTTATATACTAAGGAGGATAGTTTCAAATGAATACAAGATTTCATTACAAATATAGATTTTAGAAGGGAGCCTGCCTATGAATCCGAGAGAATATTTAGAGATATTGCATATTGCAGAAAGATTGAAAGATACCACACGTCACTGTACGACGAGTAAAAGACGCATCGAGAGTGTTGCCGAACATAGTTGGAGAATTTCCCTCATGGCCTTTCTTTAAAGGATGAGTTCCCCAATGCAGATATTGATAAAGTAATCAGTATGTGCTTAATTCATGATTTAGGCGAATGTTTTACCGGCGATATCCCAACATTCCTCAAAACTGATCATGACCGTGATATTGAAGATTCATTATTATCGCAATGGGTAAACGCACTCCCTGAAAACATATCAACACGAATGACAGAACTATATAACGAGATGAACCAACAAGAAACACTAGAATCCAAAATATATAAAGCCTTAGATAAACTAGAAGCAGTCATCCAACATAACGAATCACCAATTGATACATGGTCTGAGAATGAATATGAACTCAACCAAACCTATGCATTTGATGTTGTACAATTCTCTTCATGGCTAACTTCGCTTAGAAAAGAGATACTATCTGATACACTGCATAAAATTGATTCAGAAATCAAAGAATAGTCATCTTCTATTACATATTTTAGAGATCCTCAAAACACTTCAGATACAAATAAATCTAAAGTGTTTTTATTTCCTATCCAAAGAGGAAATATCTAATTACAGAACCTAAAATTGAGTTCTTAAAAATAGTAAAGGATGTGACACAACGCCACATCCTTCATCGTATAATTGCGGTTATACTTTCTTGATTATTTATTACCTTCTGCCAATTCTTCCTCTGTTAATGGTTTCTTTGTGACTGCTAAGATTGCCACGATAATCAGTGCACCAATTAACATATCTACTACATACCAAACTTGTCCCTTCAATGACACCAGTAATCGCAACGATACCACCAAACGCTACAACAGAAGATACACCATGTACCATACCTAATGCACCGGCGATTGCTGTACCGATTGCACATGCAATCCAAGTATGCTTGAAGTCCTTGCCCGCAAATGGCCAAGCACCTTCTGTGATACCACCTGAGGATAGCAAGAATGCAGAGATACCTACAGAGCGATCTGCCTTTGTATAATGCTTTCTTAAGATAAATGATGCAAGACCCATACCGAGTGGAGGAATTGCACAACACATACGGAATACACCGTTAGGTCCATAAATACCTTCAGCCATTAATGCAAGTGTAAATGCTGTGGCAGCCTTTGAACATGGACCGCCAAAGTCAGCTGCTGCTAATAGTCCAATTCCAAGTCCTAACAAGATTGCATTTGTTCCACTTAGGCCATTCATTACATCAACGATAACCTGTACAAACGCATTGATAGGTCCTGTTAATACATAGATGTAGAAGATACCAACGACAAATGTTGTTAATAGAGGAATAAAGAATGTAGGCATCATTGGCTTCAAGGAGTCAATAACCTTCCAAGTCTTCATCCACTTAACGAAGTAACCTACGATAAAACCTAATAGTAATGCGCCAATAAATCCTGTGGATAACTGATCTTTACCAATAGGATTATTTGCAACATAACCCATAATCAAACCTGGAGCTAATGCAGGTTTTCCAGCGATAGCGTAAGCGATATATCCGCAGATAACCGGAACCATCATGGAGAAGCCGGCAATACCTAAGCTATATACGTTCTGCCAGAACTGATTGCTTGGAATGATTGCGCCATTTTCAATATGACCTGTAAATAAAGTAAATGAGAATAACATACCACCAGCGATAATGACTGGTAAGAAATATGAGATACCCGTATTAAATGCTTTAAATATACTACGTCCAGTTTCTTTCAACTTATTATTCATCTCACTCATTTGCCAAAGCCTCCGCTCTATCAATTAATTTCTTGATATCTTTGATTGCTTGTGTTGGATCAACTTCGATAACCTTACCCTCATCACGTTTCATCAAAGCGTTCATCGCCTTCAATACCAATTGCGATAGCTAAAATAACGACATCAGCCGCATCGACTTCATCTTGTTCCAACTCATTATTGATGCCCATACCACCTTGTGTTTCAACCTTGCAGTCAATGCCTCTCTTCTTGCATTCCTGCTCGATTGCTTCTTGTGTCATGTACGTATGTGCGATACCTGCTGTACATGCACTTACTGCTACTAATTTCATACTTCCATCTCCTTTTCAATCGATTTCAAAAGTTCGTAAGACTCTTCAGGGCTCTTTGTATTTAAGAATTTCTCGCGGAAATCTTCATGCATTAAATTCTTACTAAGCTCTGCCAGAATCTTCAAATGTTGCGTAGATCCTTTATCAGCAGGTACACCAATCATCATCATGTGATCCACCCTGTCTTCTCCATCTTCATTTGTCCATGGACATCCATTCAAGAATTTCACATAGATAACAAATGCTTGATTGACTGCAGCTGAGATTGCATGTGGAATTGCAATACCATAACCAATATAGGTTGCGATTACGTTTTCACGGTCAATAACAGCCTTAGCATACTCATCGTTATTATTTACAAATTCATTTGGTAAATGTGCAATGTCTTCAATTGCCTCATACTTATCACGATAAACTTTATCCGTGAAAATCGTTAATTCTTTTGCAAACATTTTTGTCTCCTTTCGACTGTATCTATATTGTCCATCTATTCAACAATCGAGAACAGTTCACTTTTTTTCAATTTAGAAATGGAAATTCATTATACGGATTCTTCTTCAATCTTCAGAATAATTTCATGTAACTTATCAAAACTCTGTGTACGGATCAATTCCTTTGTATATTCATCAGAACTTACAATCTGACTGAGCACCTTATAAAATGCAGGCATGGTATCATCACCCTTCTCCTTCATGGATAACAGAAAGATAATCTGCACTGTATCCTTATCCCATTGAATTGGTTTTTGTAAGATACCAATCTCCACAAAACTCTCTTTACCCATTGGGTGGATTGGGTGTGGTATCGCAACCATGTTTCCAAATGCAGTTGCACCAACGCTTTCTCTTTCAAGCACAGCTTTCTCAAATTCATTTGAGATATCTACTTTCTTCTGCGCTTGTATACACAAGAAATGAATTACTTCTTCTTTATCGTTATATGGTAAATCCCCAAAGAACATATCCTCACGGAAGTAGTTGAAGATTTGTAAGTCGTGCGTCTTTTGAATCATCGCATGAACATTTTCAATTGCACTCTTACCTAAAAAGGCATTGACTTCAATGACTGGTATATTCAGTTTTTCTTCAATTGGCACAGTTGTCAGAATGTAATCAATACCCTCAAGATTCTGACTATGCAATGTATTTAAACTGGCTGTACCAACTACCTCTAGATTCTTACCAAACTTTTCCTCAATCTGATAGCGCAACAGCTCTGAACTTGCTCGTCCACTTCCACAGACAATTAATACTTTTTCTTTCGTCTGTTTTTCGCGCTTCTTTTCTAGCGCAACGTTAAAATGCAATGCAATATACGCAATCTCATCCTTACAGATACATCTGTTGTACATTTTCTTTAACACACCACAAGCAACAGTAGCCATTGAGTATGCTAGTACAAAGTGTTCACGAATCTGATTTGCTAGCGGATTATAACTTGCAATGTGATTCTGCAATCTAACTTTAAATGGTATAACGTGTAGAGATAACAATGTCGCAAGTTCAAAATCATAACGCAAATCAATACGGAAGGTTTCGTTGACCGCTTCCAACATTGCCAAAACAATCTCAAAAGTATCCTCATCCACAACCGAGTTACTCTGCTGTCCATTATTTAGTCGGATAATCTTTTTGCTACTCAAATGCATTAGCACGTAATACACTTCACTATCCGGAAACTTTACATCAAATTCTTTTTCAATATCTTGAATAATAGCCTTGGTCATCACAAGGTCACTATCATTTTCCATCTGCTGTTCTGTTTCTTTGCCAAGAGGAATCACTTTACCATCTAGGATGCGCTGAATTGCGATATAGATGTGGAAGGTTAAATTATTGAGTGATAGATCAGATATCATAAAATTGTATTCTACAACTTTGTCTGAAATAATTTTATGGATACTGTCTAGTTGATTATTTTCTGGTAGTTGTTGCGTATAAAACGGTTCTTCCATTTGGATTCGAGTTAAACATAGACGGTACTGCTGTTCGCTACCAATTGCACGCATACCTTGATATGCACGGTAGTCAATCTCAATACCAAAATCCGTAAGAATATTGCGGACAATCTTCATATCATTTTTTAGTGTTGCACGACTGATAAACATCGCATCCGCAAGGTCATCCATACGCACGCTTTCATCAGAAGTAAGTAATGTTTCTATAATCTGGCGAACACGGTCTTGGGTTGTCAAAACTCTTTCACGATTATTTTCGATAGACTGCAAATAATCCTCTAACTTTTCTTTATCTTGGATTTCAATTGAAATACCCTTACGTTCCGTCTTGATACTTGCCCCATTACAAACGAGCACATCATTGAGCGCTTCAATATCATTACGAATTGTACGAGCAGTCACCCCAAAAAGATCCGCAATTTCTCGAATTGATTTACTGCGATCATTTTCCTTCACTAATAAGAAAAGTAATCTATCCTGTCTATCCATGCTATAAACCCTCTATTCTAATTATACGTATTATCCAAAAAACCTTCAGACAATATGTTTCCCACAAAAATGTGAAATTGATTATCTCTTGCATGATATACTAAACATATGAAAATTACAGAAGGCTACATGCCATATTTAAACTATCAAACCTACTACCGTATTGTTGGCGATATTACCAAACCTGCTTTAGTTCTATTACATGGCGGTCCTGGCTCTACACATAACTACTTTGAACTACTTGATTCACTTGCATCTGATGACTATTGTATTGTCATGTATGACCAGCTTGGTTGTGGAAATTCCTACGTAGAAGGTCACCCTGAACTATGGACACCTGAAACTTGGGTCAATGAGCTAATCGCATTACGCAAGCACCTTAACTTAACAAAGGTTCATCTTTTAGGTCAATCTTGGGGTGGCATGCTTGCGCTAGACTACATATTACATTACAGCCCTACGGGTATTGAATCACTGATATTATCTAGCACATTATCTTCCGCTTCCCTTTGGGCAAGTGAACAACATCGCATGATTCGTTTTATGTCTGAAGTTGATCAACGTGCTATAGAGATTGCAGAAAGAACTGGCAATTACGAAAGTGAAGATTACATCATCGCAAATACCCACTTCATGCATGCACATTGTGCAGGTGTATATGAGATTGGTAAAGCACCTGATTGTTTAACTCGCCCAAAGAAGACAGGAAAAGAAGCGTACCTCTATGGTTGGGGCCCAAATGAATATACACCAACCGGAAGTCTTGCAGGTTTTGAAGTAACAGATGAATTAAAGCATATTAATATTCCTACTCTTATTATATCTGGAACAAATGACTTATGCACTCCACTCGTCGCAAAAACAATGCATGACAACATCAAACATTCTACATGGAAGTTATTCCCTAACTGTCGTCATATGGTCTTTGCCGAGGCAACCAATCAATATATCCAATTACTACAATCATGGTTAAAACAAACTGAAAGTGTATCCCATTAACGCAGGATACACTTTTTTCAAATATCTATTCTAGTAATCTACGATCATTGATTCCGAGCATAATCAACTTAGGTTCCTTAGGAAGACTATTGAACTCCATTTTTGTAATTTCCTTTACGATTAACTGATTATCTCCCCATGTCAGTAGCTCAATCTTGAGAATTTCATGTGTACTACGATTTTTTTCAGTATAGACCAGCCCTTTGTGATCCTGTAATAGCGTAAACCATCCATATGTTTCAGATGGACTCAATTTCATTTGAGATGGATTATCTATCTGGAAAACAGCATCCGAGGCAATGCATGTTTGGGTTTCTGGATCATATCCAAAAATCTTGGCCACTGCAATAAATTGAGCATGATAGAACTTTTCCACAATCAATTGTGGGATGTCATGATTCAGATACACGATGCCATACGTTACATGATCTGAGACTGTATCTCCCATACCAAAATCATATACATCAATGTTATCTAACAATTCATTGTATGCATGGAGTGCTTCTGTCACCTCTGGAGAAACTGTTTCCTTTGGTTCAGGAGTTTCTTTCTTTTGTTCTGTAATGGATGTTGATGTTGTTTGTGTACTACGGTTGGTTGATACTGTGCATGCAGAAAGGAATAATGTACCTACACATGCTAAGATTCTACACATTTTCTTCATGAGTATTTCCCCCCCATGTGTAAAAACTATGCAATCACTCTATCAGTTATCAATTGTCGTCTAATTTACTATTTTTCAATGATCAGTAAATCCACAAAGTCTGTTTTCCAACCTGTATTTTCTGATAGAGGAATTGTAATACTCTTTTGTAGAGTTAATGTATCCGCATCAAATTCTAAGATTTTTTTCCTAATTCTGTTGTAGTTTCTGTATTTGGTGTTACGATTGCTGCTGCCTTATTTCCCAAATAACGAATTCCATGTAACTTATATTCTGTATTTGTAAATAGTTTCGCAAAATCAGTTCCAGATAAATCCTTATCTGATACTAGTTCAAGGTCAGTTGTGTATTCCAATAGACGATTATCTTCTGTCACGACACGGATATAATCGCCATACGTATAAGCAGTAATGATTCTCTTTGCTTCTAGAGAGATTGTCGTTGCCTCTAACGTATCTGGATCCATACTTGTTAAACTAGCCATCTCTGGAATTTCCTCTTCGTCCATAAACCGACTATGATAAGGATTTTCAACTGTTATAACTTTGCCATTTACATATAAGAGCTCTTCAAATTCAACGGAAGTATGATACCAATAATCCACAAATTGAACTTCATTTGTTTCTTCATCTAGGCAATACAATTCATATCGATCTTGAACCATGTCATACCCTACAAAGTAGAGTTTTGTACCAATTTCAACCGCATGATAAATCGCCGCATAAATTACTGGTGATGTAACCACCTTATGATTTGGGTTTGTGTATTGGATAGTATTACGTATTTCACCTGTTGACCCATCATCGATAGTAATGACTTCAATTCTTCCATTCATTCCATTGAGCGCAAGATTTACAGTATATATATTTGAATCAAACGCACCCTTGGACATAGAGAATGTTGAATATCCAGATGAAGATTCAAAAAGTAGAGATTTATTTCCACCGAAAGAATATGCACGGAAGGTATTGCCTTCTTGGAATAATCTACCTGCTGCGTTTACTTTATCGCTGAATTCTAGTTTTTCTTGGTCATTACTTACAAAAATAATCTTTGTTTGTGGATTCATCTTTCCATTTTGATGAATGGAGTAGAAACTTACTACATAATCATATTTTGTTAAATCTTCGCCTGACTTCTTGCTCTGATGATTCCAAGTAAATATTCCCAGGGAAATAACGATAATTCCGATGATTGATAGAATTAGAATTCTGCTCTTGTTCATGTTATGAATCAATGAATGTTCCTCCTTAATGAATTTACTCAATCACTTCTATCTCATGAGGATAGTGGTTTAAAACCTCACAACCATCCTTTGTAATCAAAACTAAATCTTCAATACGGCAGCCCAAAATACTTGGATGATAGACTCCCGGTTCAATTGAGAAGGCATTTCCTTCTACCGTTAAATCTGTAAATGCTTGTGATACATCTCCATATTCATGTGTTTCTGTGCCAATAAAGTGTCCAAGTCTATGTGTAAAATCTTCCCCAAAGCCACCTTCTGTGATGATGTTTCGAGCTACCGCATCAATATCACATAGTCTTACACCTGGTTTACAGTAACTTTCTGCACTTTCATTTGCTTTACGAACAAGGTTATAGACTTCCACTTGTTCTAAAGTTGGATATTTCTTGTAAAAGAAGGTTCTTGTCATATCTGAGCAGTAGCCATTTACCACACAACCAACATCGAAGAGTACCGTATCACCTTCCTGTAATACCGTATCATCTGGCATGTGATGCGGATCAGCCGCATTCTTACCAAAGGCAACGATAGGCTCAAATGAATATCCACTTGCGCCAAGTCTTTGGTAGATATCTAACATCTGTGAGGCCACTTCTACTTCTGTTACACCATCATGTATCAGTTTCTTAAACTCCGCCATTGCTAGGTCATTGACATGAGATGCAGTCCGCATAAGTTCTTGTTCACGAGCATCTTTAATAGCACGTGTATGATCAACCGCATATGATCCAAGTTTAAATTCTGCCGCAATCTTCGCTTCCATCATTGGAATTAGGAATCTAGCTGGCATGATTTTATCTACGCCTAAGCTACCATTTTTATCGATAAACTGCGAAATGATATTTGTAATAGTATCTGTATCTTTATAATACTCTACTTTTACGCCAATCTCATCAGAGAAACGGAAGAGTTGATTTAAAATCAATACCGATTTAATTCCCTTCCCAATCAATAATCCCAGAAATCTTTCACCTGGTTCTATTTTCTTTCCACAAAGATACGCAATAGAAACTGGATCTGTAATCAATAAACAATCTGTTGTCATCTTCTCAATGACACGACTTAGTCTTCTTTCATCTAACATATAGTATCACCTCTAACTTATCTCTATTTTATCACGTTTTTAATATTCAAATTTGACGTTCTACTGTTGAAGAGTATTGGAATCAACACTATAATTTTCTTATAACTAGTAATAAAGGAGATTTTTATGAGCATTCTTGGTTTATTCAAAAAGGCACTAACAGGCGCATCTGACGAAGATAACATCAAAAATAAAGCTCGCATGCGCGAAATTTTTAATGAAGCCGTCCCAAATGGTGATGATTATCAACTGGTATATTGTCATTCCGAAAATTACCATAGTGCTGTGATTGCGTCAGTCACTCATCATTACAACTTTATCGTGGGATATAAGACTGGTGAAGTAGTTGTTATCTATGTTGACCCATCTCTTTCTACATATGACCAACCAGTTTTCTTTAATAAAGAAAATGGTTCATCGATACGTACATCTATGGGCTATTGCTTTGCGGAAAGTCCTGCGGCATCCTTCAAACTTGAACCAATCACTTATGAACCAGGGATTGGTGAGCGTGCAAAGTACTGTGTATCTGTAACACAATCTACAGAAGAAGTATCCACATTCCGCAAGTTCTTTAAACAAGGCTTCTAATCTAATCATTGCATATAAAAAAATCTCACAGCGATGTGAGATTTTTAAATTACTTATTCAACTGTAACTTTGATACCAGGACCCATAGTTGTGGATACTGTTACACCCTTGAGGTATGTACCCTTAACTGTTACAGGTCTAGCCTTTAAGATACGGTCATATAAAGCCTTGAAGTTTTCAACAAGAGCTTCTTCAGTGAAAGATACCTTACCGAATAATACGTTGATGTTTCCATCCTTGTCTACACGGTATTCAACCTTACCCTTCTTGATTTCATCAATTGCCTTCGCAACATCCATTGTTACTGTACCTGTCTTAGGGTTTTGGCATTAATCCCTTTAGGACCCTAATAGCTACCTAACTTACCTAACTGACCCATCATGTCTGGAGTAGCTACGATAATGTCAAAGTCGAACCAACCACCTTGGATCTGTTGAATCATATCAACGCCACCAACGAAGTCAGCACCTGCTGCCTTAGCTTCATCTTCCTTAGCACCCTGTGTAATTACTAATACACGCTGTGTCTTACCAGTACCGTGTGGTAATACCATTGCGCCACGAATGTTCTGTTCAGCCTGACGTGGGTCAACGTTTAATACGAAGCTAGCTTCTAATGAAGAATCAAACTTAGTTGTGCTAATCTTCTTAGCTAAAGCAATCGCTTCCTTGTAATCATAAACTTTAGCGCTATCTACCTGTTCTAACGCTGCTCTGTACTTCTTTCCTGCCATTGTTACTTAGCCTCGCCTTCTACTACGATACCCATGTTACGTGCTGTACCAGCAATGATATTCATTGCTGCTTCAACGTCATTAGCGTTGAGGTCAGGCATCTTATACTCAGCGATTTCTCTTAACTGAGCCATTGTAATCTTACCGGCTTTAACTGTCTTTGGTGTTCCAGAAGCCTTGTTAATACCAGCAGCCTTCTTTAATAAGATAGCAGCTGGAGTTGTCTTGATGACGAAGTCGAATGACTTATCTTCGTAAGCTGTAATAATTACAGGAACGATGTCACCGTGACGGTCCTTAGTCTTGTCGTTAAATTCTGTACAGAATTTAGGCATGTTGATACCTGCAGATGCTAGAGCTGGTCCTGGTTTAGCTCCACCAGCAGGGAATTGTAGCTTCGCTACTTTTGCAATTTTCTTTGCCATGTGGTTTTCCTCCTTATATTAGAATCCACATGCAGTGGTCAGCGGACATTGCTATCCTCCCACGCATGAGCGCACTAAAAGTGCCTTTATATAATAGGCTAATATAGGTTTAGCGTCAAGATAAAAGATGCCAAACAAACCTATTAATCGCTAATCTACGCGACTTTTATTCATTTGTTGTCACAAATTGAGAGTTATATAACTTACTATAGAATCCATTTTGTGCCATCAGTGTATCATGATTGCCCTGTTCAATGATTCTACCGGCATTCATGACAATAATTTGGTCAGCGTTACGAATCGTTGATAAACGATGCGCAACCACAAAACTAGTACGTCCCTTCATAAGATTGTTGAAAGCTGCTTGAATTTCAAGCTCCGTACGTGTATCGATAGAGGATGTCGCTTCATCAAGGATTAACATATTTGGCTTACTTAACAATACTCTAGTGATACAAAGTAACTGTTTCTGCCCTTGGCTTAAGCTATCATCTGTCACAATCGTATCCAGACCTTCTGGCATACGACGGATAAACTCCCAACTATGCGCTTCCTTTGCGGCTTCGATAATTTCCTCATCGCTAGCATTCTCGACACCAAAGGCGATATTATCACGAATACTTGCATTCTTTAACCATGTATCCTGGAGAACCATACCGAAGTTTTTACGAATTGATTTCCGACTTACATCATAGATATTTTGTCCATCAATCAGAATTGTGCCTTGATTTGTGTCATAGAATCTCATCAACAAGTTAATAAATGTCGTCTTGCCACAGCCTGTTGGTCCTACAATAGCAGTCGTCGTACCTGGTTTTGCACTAAAGTTAAAATTCTCAATTAACTTTGATCCGGAAGATATGAGAAGAATACATCTTGAATATCAATTGCACCATTCTTTTCAACCAAATCCTGTTCTGGATCTGCACTTTCAGCCGGAGCCTCTATCAATGTAAATACACGATCAGCACAAGCCATTGCATTTTGTAACTCTGTTACGACAGAACTAATGTCATTAAATGGCTTCATATATTGGTTGGCATAAGATAGTAATACAGTCAATCCACCAACTGTTAAATTACCTTTCATAATGCTATAAGAGCCAAGCACTGCCACAATCGCATAAATTACATTATTTACTGCACGTGTGGATGGATTTGTTAAAGAACTTATAAACAATGCGTTCTGCGTATATTCTTGTAGTTCTACATTCAGCTTCTTGAAACGTTTCGATGCGCGTCTCTCATACCCAAACGCCTTTACAACCTTCTCACTACCAATCATCTCATTGATTAGTGCCGTCTGTTTTCCACGTGTACTTGTCTGTTTTTGAAATAAACGATACGAACGTGTCGAAATAAATCTTGCCACTAAGAAACTAACTGGTGTTAATACAATCACACAACAGGTAATAAGTATATTCATCGAAAGCATGAATACTAACGTTGCGATGATAGTCACTACACCCATAAATAATTGTGTAAAGCCTAACAACAAACCATCAGATAATTGGTCTACATCCGCAATAACACTTTGAACAATATCCCCTGTACTATGTACATCTAGATAAGAGAGGGGGATATGTTGCATATGTCGCATCGCTTTGGCACGAATCTCTTTAACAGTCTGATACGTTAGACGATTATTGATTAGATTCATCACCCAAAGGCTAATTGAAGCAACCGCAATACAGATTCCCAATATTAATTAAAACTGAAAGAAGTTGTGAGTAATGTACTTCACCTTGTTTGATAACTGTATCAATTGCGGCACCAAACAAAATTGGTACATACAACTGTAATATCGCCGCAATAGTCGATAACACAATACTCAATACAAGTAATATTTTATACTTCCCAATAAACTTTAAGACTTTCCCTAGGGTTTGGAATGATGTGTTCTTTTTCATGCCATAACCCCCTTTGGTTTTTCTTCTGGGAATTGTGAATAATAGATTTCCTGATATACCTGGCAATTCTTCATCAATTCATCATGTGTTCCTATTCCAACAAGATTGCCATCATCCAATACTAATATTTGGTTGGCAGCACGTACAGTAGAAGCACGCTGCGAAACGATAAAGACTGTCATTTGATTTCCTAAATTGTGAATTGCTCGGCGTAACTTTAGGTCTGTCGCAAAGTCTAATGCACTTGCGGAATCATCCATGATTAATATTTCCGGATTCTTTAATAATGCACGCGCAATTGTAAGACGCTGTTTCTGACCACCAGATAGGTTACGACCATTCTGCTCAATTATCGCATCTAATCCATTCTTACTTCTTACTACATCTGCAGCCTGTGCGATTTCTAATGCATGCCAGATTTCTTCATCCGTCGCATCCTCTTTGCCCCACTGCATGTTCTCTCGAATTGTACCTTCAAATAGAACTGCCTTTTGTGGAATCATTCCCACTTTCGATATAAGCTCTCCTTGTGGATAGTCCTTTACATTTACACCATTCACGCATACTTTTCCACTTTGCACATCATAGTAACGTGGTATTAATTGTGCAACGGTTGATTTACCACAACCTGTTCCACCAATGATACCAATTGTTTCACCATGATTCGCCACAAAACTAATATTCGATATCGCATCTGCACCAGCTTGTGGATAAGAGAAGGAAACTTGATCAAAGATAACCGCTGGAGCACTTTTTATCTTCTTTTACAGGTTCTATCGGATAGACCATCTGACGCTTTACCATAAGTACTGCTTCAATACGTTCTAGACATGCAAGTGACTTATTGATTGTAATGATAAGAGAAGATAGTTTAATCAGTTCAACAATAATCAGTGCCATTAAGTTGTATAACGCAACAATGTCCGCCTGTGTAATGATACCGCCATCGACACGAATCGCACCTACGTAGATTAATGTAATAATCGCAACATTAATTAAGATATACGTTAGTGGATTCATTAACGCGGATAAGAGACCCACATGTTCGTTATATTGTGTTAAAGTATCATTCTCTTGGTTAAACTGTTGAACCTCAGCATCTTCCTTACGGAATGCACGGATAACTCTGACACCCAATAAGTTTTCACGCAATGTTCCAAGTAATTTATCCAAGGCACTCTGTACTTTTTTATACAGCGGAATGCTAAGCCACATAATTGTAAATACAGCAACCGCAAGGACCGGTATCGCTACCACAAAGATAAGTGCCGATTTTACATCAATTGTAAATGCAACAATCATCGCACCAAACACAATAAACGGGCTTCTTAGTAATAGACGTAAAGCGAGATTCAGACCTGTCTGTACCTGTAATACATCACTTGTCATACGAGTGATTAAAGTGTCTGTACCAAGTTGATCTAACTCTGCATATGTTAAACCCTGAATGTTATCGAATAACTCTTGTCTTAAGTCCGTCGCATAGCCAGTACTTGCCTTGGCCGCAAACCACTGTGCCGTAAAGGAGAATGCCATTCCCAATACCGCAAGCAATAATAAAAGTTCAAACATCTTTAAAACATAACTCATATCATTTTGCCCAATTCCATTTTTTTAATAATTTTGGGCAATGACCAATGGAACTGTCAAATCCATGATCGCCTCTAATAATTTAAATAATGGTGCAAGGATACTTTCTTTCTGATATTTTTTTAAAAACTTTAAACTAATCTTCTGCTTCTTCATTACACGTCCTCCAAAATAGGAAAGAGTGTAGTTTCCTACACTCTTATTTCGCACCTTTATATTCAGCTTGTCCCATACCAATCACGATATTTCCAATTGGATTAACGAAAATCAATAATGTTGTAATTCCACCACTTAAGTTGAATGCCTTTGACTGCTTACGAGATCTCTTGATATGAATTACGATAGATGCAATCATCATCACAAGGCCAAGCCAACCAACAATCTGTAAACCTGTACTAGCAGAAACTAAGAATAATGCTAAACCACCGATTGCACATACAAACCAGATGATTCCAGCAAACTTAGATTTCCAAACTAATTTGAACATCACTAGTTCACGTACCACAGGAATAAATGCAAGTACCTTATTCGCAGGTGTCTTACGTAAGAGCCTAAAATATCCGAAGGTCTGTAGGACATACCAAATTACTGCGAAAACCGCATAATTTGTTAGGATTTTTGTTAATTCTACTGTCATCTGAACCTCCTAGAACAATTCTACTTTTTCTAGATCACCATAGTTGATATCTGTTGGTGTCTCGCGACCAAACAACATAATCAATACATTAGCTGTCTGTGTCTGATCATTCAATGAGGCAACTCTTCCTTCCATTCCACTGAATGGACCAGCAAGAATCTTCACTGTATCACCAATCTCGAAATCAATTGAAATCTTCTTATCACTTTGACCAATACGGCGTAAGATAGCTTCCATTTCATCTGGTGCAACTGGGAATGGCTTCGCACCACCACCAGAGGAACCGATAAATCCTGTAACACCTGGAGTATTACGTACAACGTACCAAGCTTCATCTGTCATCTTCATTTCAACGAAGAGATAACCTGGGAATACGTTTGTCTTAACATCCTTTGGCTTTCCATCCTTACCAATAACAGTCTCTGTTTCTTCTGCTACTACAATACGGAATAAGGAATCCTGAATACCCATTGTTTCAACACGCTTTTCAAGATTTTCCTTAACTCTATTTTCATGACCAGCGTATGTATTTACAACATACCATCTAGTTTCATGTTCATCATCAATTGCAGAAATTACTGCTTTATCATTTGTTGTCATATATTGTTACGCTCCAATCCCGAAAAATTTCATTAGATATGCAACACCTAAATCACACAACACAAAGAATAGTGCAAAGAAGATCGTAAACACCAATACTTCACCAGTATTTTGTAGTGTTCCTTCTTCGCTGCCTTGGTTAGTCCAATGTGGCCAACGAACACGCTTTGCTTCTTTTGTAATACCACTGATTGTAAACCAATGGTCTTTTGCCGGTTTATTCTTCTTGGCTAACTTCTTAGCTTCTTTAGCCTGCTGCTTCTCAGACTTCGCAGCTTTTTATCCTTCATCTCTTCAGACATCGCCTTGCCTACTTTCTATTTTGTTTCTTTATGGAGCGTCATCTTGCCACATTTTGGGCAGAACTTTTTAAGCTCCAATCTCTTTGTGCTGTTTTTCGAACCATTTGTTGTATAGTTGCGTGCAAGACATTCTTCACACGCAAGAATAATTTTTCTCGCCTCTTTTGCCATTACGAAAAACTCCTTCAAAGTCTTGATTACAATAGCACATAATTTGCAAACTCGCAACGAGCCAACCGCCTGTTTCATATTAAAATCACAAATCAGTTTCATTTTTGATATATGATAATAATAGTTAAGGATATTAATATGAGAAAAATCATCCCGAATACTACATATCATTTTAACTTGTATCATTAGTTTCCTAGTTTTCTATTATGTTACTAGTAATTTTTTTGGACTTTCACTTCCAAGGATTATATGTAATCGAGCCCCTTTTTATATCTTTTTGATTTTGTTTGGTCAAACTCTCATATTTTTATGGCAGTAGCTATTTATTATTGAATCCATCTCATCGTATTCCAACATTTGTATTGCGACTACTCTGGGTAATTTATTTTCTCGTGATGATTTTATTACTATTTTTTTAGAGTCTATCATGACAATAACATTAACCTAAATATTCTTGAACTCTTTAATTTTAAAACAACAAATCTTTCTCAAACTATATTAAATTTGATCTTATTTATTACTATCGGATACTGGCTCAAACATTTAAAGATTAGTTCTGTACTACTTCTATCCTTAGTACTGATAACTTCTATTGAATTATTACAATTCGTTAGTCATCGAGGAATCTTTGATGTTGTAGACATTTTGATCAATACAATTGGAATTATGATTGGATATCTCATATTCAAAACAGTTCACATCAAATTACATTAGTATTTCTGATTGCTGTTGAATAATTAAATCATGGGAGGGTATTATGCGTAAATTTAGAAAAGTTATTTTATCTTCTAGTATCATCTACACTATTACTTGGCTGTAAACCCACACCAGAAAGTCAAAACTCTAATACTAAAAAGATATTCAACTTAGAGTATGTTGATCAAAAGATTCCGATATAAAAGAATATTCATTATTGACGGATGACAACCCTGCATTTAAGGAAATCACATTTGAAAGTTCAATCAAGTTTTTTTACAGAAGGATATTCAGGAATTCTATACTATGGAAAAGTTGGCTGTCCGTGGTGTGAACGAGCTGTACCTATTTTGAATGCCGTGGCAAAAGACAATAATATTTCGATTTATTATATTGACGCAAACAAAGGTATGGGAGAAACAAAAATAGAAAGAGAAGAAAAACTACGCAAATCTTTTCAAAGTATATTTCAGACAGTTTCCAAGAAGATGACAATGGTAAAAAAAGGCATGTTTGTTCCTGATGTAATTGCCGTAAAGAATGGAAAAAAATGCTAGCCTATCACGTATCTTTTAGTAGATGATTACGACATTCACAAAAAAATGACCAACTATCCGAAAGTCAAAAAACAGGAACTGTATAATATTTATCAGGAAATGATAAATCAAATAAAATAATATCTTCACACGAAAAGGTGGGCTATTAACCCACCTTCATTTCTGCATTCTTTAATAATAAGGAAACGATGTTTCCATCCTTTTGATAACTGAAAGTTCCTACAACTGTAATTTCTGTTCCGAGATCTGGATAATCATCTGGATATTTATGATTTCCTTCCCATTGGAATTGAATACCCTGTTGGCAACAACCCAATGCATCTTTGATAATACAACCATACATCGTATTACCATCTTTATCTTTTCCTAACGCAAAGATACCAGAGATTTTAAATGTTTTATCTACATACTCTTCTGGGTTTGTCATCATCGCATATACTTGCGAATACACAACATTTCCACTGAGCTTAGATAAGTCATAATCTACTTCGGTCTCTTTACTCTGCTCTGGTTTTACCGCGTTTGGTTGGTGTGTATATAGAAAAGCTAATGTAATAATTCCTACACTTAGAAAGATTAGGATAAATTTCTTGATATATTTCATTACTACTTACGCTTTCATCGCACGAATCAACCAACAGATAATAAACGCAATAATATCAACCGTTACAATTGTAGCACCTACAGGTGTACTGCAAAGTATCGCTACAAGCATACCAGTAACCGTACAAATTTCTGATAGAACTGCTGCACCGATCAATACAGCTTTAAACTCTTAAATAACTGCATTACCGATAATGCAGGGAAGATTACGAGTGCAGAAATCAACAAAGAACCTACAAGATTCATTGCTAGTACGACGATAACTGCAATGATAACTGCCAAGATTAAATTAATCTGATCTGCTTTTAGACCAGTTGCCTTGGAAAAGTTTTCATCAAACGTTACCGCAAAAATCTTTGGATATAACATCACAAATATAATTAGAACGATAATTGATGCGATGACACATAACCAAACCTCTGCTTTGGAGAGTGTAAGGATTGATGTAGATCCAAAGAGTGTACTACATACATCTCCACTGATATTAGCAGTCGGTGGAAATAGATTCATCAAGAGATAGCCAAGTGCGAGTGCACCGGTAGAAACCATTCCAACTATCGCATCACCTTGGACTCTTTTATTTTGTCCTGATTTGAGAATTAAGATAGCTGCTACGGTTGTAATCGGAAAGACGAGATACATCTTCTGTTGAATCATCCCAAGTACAAGTGCGATTGACATTGCGCCAAAAGGCAACGTGTGATAATCCATCCCCAATATAAGAATATCTCTTTAATACAAGGATAACTCCCACAAGGGCAGAGCACAGGGATATTAACATCGCCGCAACGATGGCATATCGTACAAAGGGATATTCAAGATAGCGTAATAATTCAGCTAGCATTTTTCCACCACCTTTCGATATTCATCTGTGGATACTTCTTTCACTGTTCCATCCACAAAACGAACAATGCGATTTGCATACTGCACCACTGCAGGCACATCATGTGTAATCATCACAATTGTCATGCCTTCTTTGTTTAGTTTAGCAATCAAATCATACATATACTGCATCGCTTCTGGATCAAGTCCTGCTGCAGGCTCATCTAATAGAATCATCTTATCTGCAGCACAGAGTGCTCTTGCGAGTAATGTTCGCTGTTGTTGGCCACCAGATAAATCTCGATAACACTGTTTCGCAAGTTTATCAACACCCGTCTTTGCCATGTACTCCTTCGCGAATTCTTTTTCTTTCTTGTTATAGAACCAGCGATGGCCAAGATGACCTACAAAGCCAGATAAAACAACTTCTTCAACTGAAGATGGGAAATCTTTTTGAACTTGTGTCTGTTGTGCAAGGTAACCAATTTCTTTTGCGTTGAAGGAATCATCATGTTCAATACTTCCTTCAATAGGAGTAATTAAACCTAAGATGGTTTTCATGAATGTGGATTTGCCAGATCCATTCTCTCCGATTACACATAAATAATCCCCATTGTTGATTTCCAAGCTAAAAGGTCCCGCAACTTTATTGCGTTCATGTCCAACGGATAGATTTTTACATGTAATCAAATGTGTCATCTTATTTAACCTCCGTGTTAAAGCTTTGTGCTAGTACCTTTAGATTCTCTTCCATTGCGCCATAGTATGTTAAGCCCTTATCGATATCTGATTGGCTAACGGACTGTAGGGAATTCAATGTTAGTATATCTTGATTCTTATCTGTTGTGTTTTCAATGACTGCTTTTGCGAGTTTCTTATCAGAGCCTTCAATTGTCATAATATGTTTGATACCCAACTCATCTGCGTATTTTGCTAGACTAACGATAGTTTCAAAACTAGCATTTGTTTCTGTTGAACAACCATTGAATGCAGCGTATGTAGTAATGCCATAATCTTTTGCTAAATAGTGGAAAGGCATACGGTCTGCGAAGATCCACGTCTTATTTCAACTGTATCAACTGTAGATTGATAAGACTTATCTAATGTTGAAAGTTTTGTGATGTACGCTTCCGCATTTGCCTGATACTCTTTGGCATTTGTTGGATCTAGTTCTGCCAATTCATCCGTAATTGCTTTTACGATTTTCTGTGCACGTTTGAGTGATAACCAAACATGTTCATCGTATTCGATTTCTTCATGGTCATGATCGTGGTCATGGTCTTCGCTTTCTTTTTCTAAGCCTTCCTCTTCTTCGTCGATGTCATCTCCAAGCGTCTGCATCATATTTACAACCTTCATATCCTTGTTGGTCTTTTCTTCTAATGCATCATCTACCCATTCATCAGACTCACCACCAACGTATACAAATAGATTTGCATCAGAGATGTTTGCGATATCCCCTGCTGTTGGTTGATAACTGTGCAAGTCCCCACCATTCTTCATCAATAATTGTAGGTCTACATTTGGATTGTCTTTTCCAACAATCTCACGAATCCAATCATACTGTGGGAATGTTGTAGCTACGATCTTTAATTTTGTCTGATTCTTTTGTTGTTTTGGAGCGCAACCTGCAAGCATGAATGCCGCAAGTACTCCTGTAATAATTTTTTTGAGTTTCATACTATTCTCCTTTTCAAACTCTACTGAAGCAGTTTGTTTTTATAAGCGCACATTTGAACGAATATTCAAATCTTCCATAAAATGACAAAATGCATGCCATCGACATTCATCGCTGACATGCATTTCATATATCTGTTTCAGTTTCCTCTATTATCATACACTATCTGTCAAGTTTTCTTATTGATTATGATAGATGTAGTCTTTAATCTTAGCTCGAACTCGTTGTAATCTTCCATCATATGCCTTTACAGTACAGTTCTGATTACGAGCTGCTTCTTCATAACAATCCCCATCATACCAAGAACGCATAACATCCACCTCTCGATGAGATAGCGACATGATACCTTGTGTCATCTGTTTAAATGCATCGACATACTGGTAATAATATTCTGGATTAAACATCTGATTTTGTTGTTCCACAACATCATAGAATGTTTCATCTTCATTCATCATCGCATCTAACGCCAGTACATCTACACCTTCATTTCTTCCGATTGTTGAAAGCTGTCGTAGGACATTCCAAACTCTTCTCTTTGCGATGATGCACAAGAAGGTCTTAAAACTAGCTTGATTATCTTCTCGATAACAATGTATCGCTACAAGTAAACCAAGACGCGCCTCCTGCAATAAATCATCTTTATAGTTCTTCACTGGTGGATACACCTGTATTGTTTGATTCACCAGCGATGTAAGTAAACCTTCATACTGTGCAAATAAACGATATTGCGCATGCGCATCTCCCATTCTGCACATATATAATAGTTCACTCGGATTGTCCTTTTCCATACAACACTCCCCCTATAAAGGCGGTACAACTAAGGGATTTTAATCCCAGAAAGAATATCGGCATAGGTTGGAGAAATTCGGTAATGCCGATTTTCGTCTTTCTTTGGCGGCAGCATGAATTCGCCGATGCAGTTCCACACGATGCGCATTCTCTGTACCCTGTGTCCGCCAATCTTCTCCGGCTTAAAAATCTCGATACGCTCTACGAATAACGGATGATTTCAGGAGTCAGTTCCCGGACATCCGTGTACTTACGCACCGGTGCAAGAAAATAGTCAATGTTCACGCTACTTTCCTGCTGGGTGGTAATCATGCTCCGAAGCTCCGTTACACGGCATTCGAGCATTTTTTGCTCCGTTTCGTAGTTCTCGGACATCTTGGCGAAACGCTATCAGAAATCTTACCCCCCGTTATTATCCTCGTAGAGCCTTTGTGAGAACCGCCTATACTGCGGAGAGCCGAAATGTGAACGCAAGCGTCAAAGAGAGCAGACTCAGCGTAAGCGTAAAAAGGATAAAATTGAGATTACGAGGAAGACAGTTGAGAATATGAAGAAAAACTAAAATGGTAGCAACGCATGACAGAGTAGCAGCAAGTACCAATCTATCCTAAAAAGTGATGTGAAATTTTCATATCTAATTGAAAAATTTCACATTTCCGTGATATAATATATGAGTACACCGTTTTGACATTAGGAGGCGTACTATGGCTGTAAGTTACAAGAAACTTTTTCATATGCTGATAGATAGAAATATGACTGCTGCGGAGCTTCAAAAAGAAGCTGGTTATAGTGCCAATATTTCAACACGAATGCGCCGGGACGAATATGTATCTCTCGAATCAATGGAAAAGATATGCAGGGTACTGGACTGCAAAGTGGATGATATAGTTGAGTTTATCACGGATGAAGATAAGGTGGCGGAAAAATGAGATTTATAGGAAACAAAGAATCAATCGTGGAGCAAATTGCTTCTTTTATTAATGACAAAATAGCATCCAAAGATGAACTCGTTTTATTTGATGCATTTTGCGGAACAGGTTCTGTATCAGACAGGTTAAAAGGAATATTTAATGTTGTTATTAATGACAATCTTAAATGGGCTACCGTTTATACCGCTGGTAGGTTATATGCTCCAATATGTCATTTTGAGGACCTTGGGTTTGATCCGTTTGATTTCTTAAATCAAAATTGTAATGAAATCCACGGCTTTATATATAAGACATATGCTCCAACTGAAAGCGATAGGATGTACTTTACTCCCGAGAATGCTGCAAGGATAGACTATTTCAGAAATCAGATAGAGGAATGGTATATAAGCGAATTAATTACTAAAACCGAATATCTTTTTCTTCTTGCCAGTCTCATAGAATCTGTGTCAAAGATTTCAAATACTGCAGGTGTGTACGGTGCATTCTTAAAAAAATGGGATGGACGTGCATTAAAACCTATTGAATTCATAAAACCATCATGTAATGAGCACGCACCAAAGACATTGCGATTTACAACGATAAAATAGAAAATATAATTTCAGATGTTGATTGCGATATTCTATATTTGGACCCACCGTACACACAGAATCAGTACGGAACACAGTATCATCTGCTTGAAACGCTAATTTTGAACGACTGCCCTTCTGTAAGCAAGGTAACGGGTTCTCGTCCAGTTATGCCTATGAGATCTGATTGGTCTAAAGAATACAGAGTTAATATCCTTTTCGATAAGATTATCGCTAAAACCAAAGCACGCTATATTATCCTTAGCTATAACAATGACGGCTTCATGTCTAAAGAGTATATCGAGGCCATTATGAAGCGCTATGGAAAGCCAGAAACATATTGCTGCAAAAAAATTAACTATAAAAAATATCAGAACTGGAAGTCACAAAACCATAAGGAACACTTTGAATACTTATTCTTTGTGGAAAAAGAATCCATCAGATGTTGTATATGAATCACCACTCAATTACATAGGAAACAAAACTCGTGTAATTACAGAAATCAAGGATAATCTTCCTACTGACATAGATAATTTTATAGATGCATTCGGAGGCGGTTTTAATGTTGGAATTAATATAAGTTCAGAAAGCATCATATACAACGAGTACAATCATTTTGTTAAAGAACTTATCGAATCTTTTTGGCATTATGATACTTTGCCCTATATTGTCTACATGAAAAAGATTATACAGCGTTTTAAATTGGAACATGGAGATAAAGACTCCTATCTCAAAGTGCGCGATTATTATAACTCTTTTCCAGCGGATAAACGCGATCCGCGATTATTACTTGTAGTAATACTATATAGTTTCCAGCAGCAGATACGTTTTAATGGAAACCATGAATTTAACAACCCTGTTGGAATGCGATGGTTTAATGACAAGATTTTGGAAAAGCTTATAAGTTTTTCCCGCCGAATAAAGGAATTAAATGTCCAATTCTACTGTTCAGATTATACAGATATGTTCCAGTATGTTAATGTTGGTCACACATTTATATATCTTGATCCACCATACATGCTTACAAATGGCTCATATAATGATGGGAAACGAGGTTTTAAGGGATGGGATGCTTCACAAGAGTTTGCGCTATTTGATTTTCTGGATAGATTAAACGGTGAGGGGAGTCGATTTATGCTATCATATGTTTTAGAGCATAAAGGCAAGATTAATCAAAATCTATTGAATTGGACGAGAAAGAACAGTTACCAGATTGTGGAATTAGGAGATATTCTGGGTATATCAGGAAGTCGGAGAAAGGAAATCTTGGTGATTAACTATGAGCGATAAACCATTATTCGTAATCAAGCGAAATTTACAAAAATCTGCACAAACGGGAATAACCTTTCAAGATCAGCTGGATACGGCATACCTAAAGGATATATGTAGCAAAATAACAGGTCGTTCAGATTACGATTGTCGATATGTTGACAATGATTATAGCGATGATTTTTTAACCAACACCTATAACAAGGGTCGCTTGGCAACGCTCCGATACGGGGACTATGTGCATTTTATAACCTTTTCAGAACAAGAAATCGGGGGGCGCAATTCCAGTATTCAAAGCGTTTCAACTGCTTTTAATATCTTCTATATGTGTCCATATGAGAAGAAAAAACTGCATTATTACTTCATCTGTAAAAGCGGAAATCCTACGACAGATTACCATATATTCATCTATAGGCTTATGGAAACAGTAGGTTTTAACTTTCTGAATTTCCTACTACATCTTCAGTATCCAGTTTTATCACCATTGAAGATATGATGCGTGCCAGAGATGAGAATAGAGAGACAAACAAGAGCAATAATTCTACATATATCAGCAAAAATGAAGATGGAAATTACGAAGCCTACTGCAAAACATATGGAGCCAGTAAATATGAGTCCAGCCTTATTTGTTATGCCATGTCCACAATAATAGGCCATACCGAAAAGATCAAGTTATATGAAATTTTGGAAGGGAATTTGAAAGAACTTCCATATTCCAGTTTACAGGTTCTCAAAAAAATGGATTCGGTCGATATTATTAAAACCGACTTAACCTTTGAGAAGCGTATTTTTGAAGAAAGTCGCGGAAATATGCTCCGTTCTCCAAGATACCAATACAACCTGCTCAACAAACTGGGAGAAAAACACTGTGCATTGTGTGGATGCACAATTCCTGATATTATTCAAGGTGCTCATATTTGGCCAGTTGCGAGTATTAAAGCTACAAATTCAATAAGCTTAGATGACAAAGTACGATATGCTACAGACGGAGATAATGGTCTCTGGCTTTGTGAAAATCATCATAAATTGTTCGACAGAAATATAATAGCGATTTTCAATGATGGCACTATTAAATATAACCGCAAACTTTCGCATGTACATATTCCATATTTGACAGGGTTTACAGAGAATTATCACTTGCCATCGGTGTATATAAATGATAATTTTAGAAAGTATGTTGATCTTCGCAACAGTTCCCTAAATGTCGCAAATTATATTGGGTTCTGATAATAAACAATTACGACCACACATGGAACTTCCCGTGTGGTCTCATTTTTGTCTTACTACTCGCCGTAAGTATGAAATGCACATACTCTTGGCGGTGTTCTTCAAGATAGCAAACAAGCTTGTAGTAGCCGTTTTCGTAGGCAAGGTGCTGAACGGTAGTGACATCAAACATATTCGTTAGACCGCCATCACGGATGGCGAGGATTTGCTCTCTGATTTTATCGGTCATCCGAATCCGCCACCTTTCGCATACGGTCTATGCTATAGAGGACATTCAGTCCGGAGCAGTTATCCCAATTGACCATGATAGAGCCTGCGTCATCAATGCCCGTAACAGTTCCCCGTGTCCCCGCGGGCAGAGCAAAAGCATCATTCATATACAAAAGCTCCACACAACAATCGACCGGGTGCTGCTGCCGCAGTTGTTCAAGAATACTCTTATTCAGCATTTGGCATACCACCTTTCCAAGCAGATGAGCCTGTGAGATTTTGAAGCAGGATTTTTCGGGTGGTATTGTATTCATCACCGATAAAACCAAGCCGCAGGAGAAAACAGCGGAATACGTACTTCTCGTTCTCTACATCACGCTCCGTAGCCGTGATGCGTTTCTGCCATCTGACCATTTCCACAAGGGCGGTGATGAATGCGGTATAGGCTGCTTTCTCCTCGGATTCATATCTCTCCGTGAGCGTGAACCAAGGGAATGCGACCTTATCCTCGCTGACCATAATATCAATGCTTTCTGCACCGATTGCTTTACGGATAAGCGCTGCCTTGCTTGCAATGAGACGCTTCAATGCATTAACTTCTGATTCGGTCAGGGTATTCAGTATTTCAACTGTGTCAATGCCGTCTACTCCGGCTCTGATGTGAATCCAATCTCCGCAAGCTGCTCAATGACATTCGAGCCATCCGGGTATTCCACGCTGCCGTCCCTCAAAACAGTAATCTCTCCGATATCGTAGTTGCAGGTCGGCATTCTGCGGTAGACGGCTTTCTTGCCTGTAATCTCTTCAATGGCGGCAATAAGTGCTTTTCTGTTCATTCCATCAAGATTAATTTTTGTTATCATTGTGTTCCCTTCCTTAGTTGTAATCGTTCAGCAGAATACAGTAGGCAAGCCTTGTCGGTTCGTCCGTAGGCTTTATATCCCAGCCTCTGTCATAGCTGGCGGTAATCCGTCCATCGACCTTAATTGTCAGTTTGCTGATTCTGCCGCCGTTAACTCCGTACTTCTCGCTCGGTTCATCGTAGTGTTTTTCCCAGTAATGACATACCGTGGTTTTGTCGTTGTCCCGTACATCCAGGATTCCGGTTGTTCCTTCGCTCCACATAAGCGGTACCTTCTTCGTTTTGGTAAGTACATATATTGCTCTGAACGGCATAAATAGCAACCGATATGTGGAATATAAATTGATAACTTTCTGTATCCGTCAAGGCATAAAGAAAACGACCATGCTTCGAGCATTTCTACTCTTACATGGTCGTTCTTTCGTTGCCCCGCTTGAAGAAGGTCAGCTTAAATTTGCTTGTTCTGGCAAATCCCTAAGTTCAACAACCCTCTAATGGGAAACGCATGTTGTAAATCGAATACATTAGAATACCAGCAGATACCGCCGCATTCAACGATTCAATCTTTCCTCTCATTGGTAGTGATACCACAAAGTCACACTTCTCACGCAGGAGTCTTGAGATACCCTTACCTTCATTTCCAATAATCAATACAGTATTGAAATCATACTTTACAGAACGATAGTCCTGTCCATCCATATCTGTCCCAACAGCCCACCAACCTTTTTTCTGTAGGTCTTCTAGTGTCCTGGAAAGATTGGTTACAGACGCACATTTCACTGTATCAATTGCACCAGCACTAACCTTGGCAACGGTAGGCGTTAAGCCTACTGCATTGGTCTTCTTAAAGATGACACCAGTAGCACCGATCGCATCGGCTGTACGTAATATCGCTCCCAAGTTATGTGGATCTTCTAATTCATCTAACATGATGATAAGACCCTTACCATCCTCGGAAACACTCTGCACGATTTCATCCACACTATATAGACGATATGGATCAACTTCAGCCACAACACCTTGATGACGGTCTGTCTTTGTCATCTGTGTTAATGTCTTCTTATCCACTCTTTTGAGTTGTACTCGTTGTTTTCTAGCCAACTGTTCTACATCCCTATCGTCTACTGACATGTAAATTTGTTTGATCTTGGAGTTATCCATCAACATCTGTTTTACAACATTTTTCCCGTACACAAATTGTGCCATAGAAGTCCTCCCTAAAGTATCCGTACTTTGTCCCAAATCTGTCTTATTCTTTCTTGATTATTCTCAAGATATAAAGCACCTAAGATTGCCTCAAATCCTGTCGACATACGATATGTCACAACATCCGTATTATTTGGAACACTACCTGTATTCCCATTACGCCCACGACGATACGTCGCCTCTTCCTCTTCAGTAAAGAAGTTTTCCTCATGAAGAAGCGAATAGAATCTTGCTTGTGATTTTGCGGAAACATAAGAAATACTAAGTTTTTGTAGCATCTTTCCTTTGCCTTGTCCTTCTTGAACCAAGAAGTCACGTACCGCAAGAGACCAAACCGCATCCCCAAGAAACGCTAGTGTTCTACCATTACATTCTAATGGGTTCATTACAATAAACCCTTTTCCACTAATTCATTACGGTATTTATCAGCACTATCGAAGTCTTTGTCTGCCTTAGCTTGATTCCACTTCGCAAATAATTCCTTCTCAGTTTCACCAATCACCGGCTTATCCACAACAATACCCAATACATTCAACATCTTTTCCACAGCGTTGCGGTAAAGAGCTACTTGCGTAAAGTCGATTTCTCTTTGGCGTAGTGTCTGATTTAATTTCTTAACCGTCTCAAAGATAACAGCGTACGCATTTGGTGTATTCATATCATCATCCAGACAATCCAAGAATGCACGATAAGATTCCTTGTCATAATCATCACCCATGACATAATTTGCGAGTGCAGCCTTGATATATGCTTGCTTGAGTGGTGTTAACACCTTATCTAATTCCTTGCGAGCAGTTTCGATTGTCTCATCAGAGAAGTTTAATTCCTTACGATAATGTACAGAGGATACTAACCATCTTGTTAGGTTTGTACCTAAAGATAACACAACATCCTTTGCCCACATCGTATTCCCTAACGACTTAGACATCTTCTGTCCATCGATATTTACCATGGCATTATGTACCCAATAGTTAGCCAGTGTATTGCCATGCATAGCTTCTTGTTGAGCTGCTTCATTTTCGTGGTGAGGGAACTTCAAGTCCATACCACCACCATGAATATCAATGCAATCACCGATATTGTCGTTGATCATGACAACACATTCCGTATGCCAACCTGGACGACCTTCTCCCCATGGAGAATTCCACTTGATACCCATATCTGTCTTCTTCCATAGCGCAAAATCATATGGATTTTTCTTTTGGTCATTTGTTTCAATACGTGCACCAGCCTCTAGTTGGTCCAAGTGCTGATGAGAAATCTCACCATACGTTGGTACAGATTCAACCGAGAAGTATACATCCCCATTTGCTTCATAGGCATGACCTGTCTTAACAAGTTTGTCGATGAATTCAATAATCTTATCCATTGTTTCTGTAACACGTGGTGTAATATCAGGAAGTTCTGTATTCAGTAAAGTACGTACTTCCTGATACGCATCAATGTAACGCTGTGCAATCACTGCTTCTGTTGTATTTTCTTCAGCAGCCTTCTTAATAATCTTGTCATCCACATCCGTGAAGTTAGATACATACGTAACGCTATATCCTTCTGCTTCAAATAAACGTTTCAACACATCAAACACAATCATTGGTCGTGCATTACCGATATGTGCATAGTTATACACAGTTGGTCCACATACATACATGTCCACGTGTCCCTCGTGAATTGGCTTGAACTCTTCGATTTGTAAAGTCTTTGTATTATACAGTCTGATCATATTCTTCCTCCTGTTAAAAAAGCGTCTTTCTTAAAAAGACGCTATGCGTATCCACTCTTTAGAATTTCACTGATAACATTAGTGCAACGTCCTTCTCTACATATCAAGAAGACCCTCTCGGAGGCATTCCCATCAACACCATCTGCCAAAGCACTCTCACCAAATGTGCCTCTCTCTTATGCCGGTATATTGTAGTACTATTTCCGATCAACGGTTTATTTGATTATAGCGTAATTCTAGGAAGCTTAAAAGTACAATACTAAGCTGTTTTTAATATTATTCACACACAGATACTTTTATTCATGTTACTATTTTGCTATGTTTACATTCATGAATTATATTCTTACACCAGAATTTATGGCGATCATATCACTAGCGATATTCTTATACTCCTTCTTTAAGGATTCTAGACGCTTTCGTAATGCAGTATTTTTTTATTAATCCTACTGTTTGCACTCTTTGTTTTTCTCTGTGCAGTATTCTGGTATATCCAGGATTGCGACTATATATTCAAGTATATTTGTCACCACCTTTATGTTCTTGATATTTATCATTCCATTCTTATTGATGGTAAATAGTGTACAGATGCTTCTTAAGGAAGGGTTTCATATTACAAGTTTCCTATCCATAGCGTTTGGAATCTTTATCTTAGTTGGTGAATTTTATTTCATAACTTCAATGATAGTGGCTGTTAACAACTATATAGATCATTCGATTCATCTAATACAAGATTTTCCAACTCTGCTTAAAATGGGATTTGGATTTAGTGTCTTATATATCTCACTTGTATTCGTCGCATTTATGTTCTATTCCATATTCATCCAAGTACTCCCAAGACATGTTGATTTTGACTACATTGTTGTATTAGGTGCTGGATTAATTGATGGTTTAACACCAACAAAACTGCTTGCCAATCGTCTTGATAAAGCAATTCGTGTATTTAACAAATCAGTATCATCTTGTTATATTGTTGTCTCTGGTGGTCAAGGTGCTGATGAAAAGGTATCTGAAGCGGAAGCCATGCGTACATACCTAATTGATAAAGGGATTAAGAATCATCAAATTATCATGGAAGATAAGAGTGTTAATACATTTGAAAACATGCGTAATTCTTTTGAAATCATAAAGCGTAGAGGTGGTCGCATGCGTATTGCGGTAGTTACTTCCAACTTCCATGTTTATCGTGCACTTCTACTATGCCGTTCATTAAACATTCCAGCAATCGGTATCGGTGCTCCTATTGCACTCTACTTCTGGCCTAGCGCAATGATTCGTGAATATGTTGCATTATGCAACATTATCTTAAGGGTTATCTATTAGGTTGGTTTATATTTGTAGGTTTCTTCCTCACTGTACTTTCTGTATTTCTATAATAGAAAGTACAGTTTTCTTTTTTTCAAAAATAAAAATGCCTCTATCACAGAGACATTTTACTATTCTTATAAAGTTAATAATAAAAGCCATCTTGAACTTTTTCGTTTGCTTTTTACTGCGTGTAAGCCACCCTTTGCAAAGCAGAATTGTTCGCCAGCATGAATTTCATGTGCTACACCTTCATAGATAATTGTTGCACTACCATCTAACGCAAATACTAGTGCTTCGCCTGGTGCTGCGTGTTCAGATAAGCCTGTTCCTGCATCGAATGCCATCACAACAAACTTCATCTTTTCGTTGTGTGCAACATCCATGTTTACAATCTTACCGTCTTGATATGGTACTAAATCCTTTAAGCCAAATACTTCACCTGGTTTTACTGCGCTGTTCATCATACTATTTTCTCCTATCATGATTTCAGTATAAATGGTTCCTTGATCTGTTTTGATTCCTACAGGGATATTAATATGTGCGATAATTGCTTCACCGACATTAACAGCTTTCTCATCGTCGTTTGTATAGACGATTGCTCTTCCTGTATGAACATAGATCAACTTGTAATATGGGTAGATTTCTGCACTGATATCTGTATTCTCCGCAAGTGAGTAATAACTGACTTGACTCATTACTTCTTTTGAGACAGTACAGCTTGCCACCCATGGATTATCCTGTGCAATTGAATAAACTGAACCAACTTTTTCTTTCATATTTATCACCCTGTTTTACTATAACATCGTTCGAACAATGACTATGAAATTACTATCTCTAATCTTCCTCTTGCTAATAAATTAATGTTGAATTTATACTATAAGCCAAATAAGGAGAACATGATGAATACTCGTTTAGAAATGGAACAGATATTAAATTATCTGACAAAACTAGCACACGCACTACTATCGAACGGTTCAACTCTTGAACATGTAGAGTATGCTATCGAAAAGAATGCACATGCGTATCAGTTAACTGAACTTAGCACTGTTATGACACATCAGTATGTAAGTATTTGTTTCCGTGGTACTGATGGAAATACATATATGAAGCAGTTAGATATTTCTACAATATCTATCAACTTGGAAAAGTTACGTATTTTAAACAATATTATGCATCAAGTTAGTAATCACCCTATCCCTGCTGAACAACTGCAGAATATACTAGATCAAGCTCAAAGCGTAAAGAAGTATAGTGTTGCAACAACTCTATTATGCCAAGTACTTGCCATAACTTGTGTTTGTTTTATTCTAGGTGGTAAACCAACTGATATGATAGCGACTGCACTTGTTTCATTTTGTCTATACTGGATAAACCTTGGCCTTTCTAAACTACGTACCGATAAGATTATTAACAATATTATTAGTATGTTCTTAGGCACAATTCTATCCTTTCTATTAGTTAGAGTAGGATTGATTGCAGATACACAGTGGACTTTGATTTCTATCAGCTTACTCATGATTCCAGGTATCCCTTTAGTCAATGCATTTCGTAATTTAATCTGTGGCCATGAGTTCAATGGTATCCTACAATTACTAAATGTTTTCTTAGAAAGTGCCTCTCTAGCAGCTGGCATGTACTTTGCTGTAATTCTAATGGGAGGTTCAGGCGCATGGTAAACAACATATTGATTCTACTATTTTCCTTTATTGCTTCACTAGCTTTTAGTGTTACCTTTGGGATTCATGGCAAAGATAAATTACTATATGCAGGTTTTGGTGGATTCTTAGTGCGGTTAGTAAATATCTCACTTTCTAGTTTTCTGGATAATCGCTTTGTCATCATTTTAATTTCTGCACTTGCTGCTTCGCTTTACGGTGAACTTATGTCTCGTAAGCTTCAGGTTCCTACTGCTTACTTTATCTACCCATCCATTATTCCATTGATTCCCGGAGACATGTTCCACTATATGATCGCATCACTAGTAACTGGCAATATCCGACTAGCAGAAGTACAAGCATTTGATTGTATTCTATCTCTTGTAGCACTTAGTCTTGGTACAATCATTGGTACAACAACACTTCAAAGCATTCGTAGAAAATAATACATGTATACAAAAAGAATGTATTTATAGGGCTTTCCTACAAATACATTCTTTTCTTTATATTTCTACTGTTGTATCTGAAGCTGGTAAATAGATTGCATAGATTGAATTTGATATTTCCAACCAATTCTTCAAATCAGGCATCCAGATATAATCATCCTTGCAAAGAATTTCTTGTTTGATGAACTGCACTAATTCAGCATCTGTAAATGGGCCAAATTTTTCTGTGCTACCTCGTTTTGTATAATACCAAAGTCTGTCCATGTGTTTCTCCTTGCCTTAGTTTGCTTCTAATTTAATCGTTACTTCTGTCGTCTGACCATTCATAACTTCCGCAGAAACTGGTTCTTGCGGTAGTTTATATCCATTTGGAATATCACTAGGTTTGATAATATTTTGAACATAGTATGAACCTACATTGAGTTCATATGTCTTAGAACCAGCGCCACTACCATCTGGCTTTTCAAGATTAACCTTAATCTTACCTTTGCTGATAGTATACTTCATCTTTGCCTTCGTTGGCACACTTTCAGTGTATGCAGGGTTAGATGAGAGTGCTGTAATACTAATCTCATGCTCAGAACCTTCCGCAAATGAGATACCATCAATTGTAACGGATGTTCCATCAACATTTGATGCTGCTACTGTTCCATCGATTGAGATATTATACTTATCCGCATTCTCTACTGGCGACCACGCAAAGTGCCATGCATTCTGCAATCCTGTCGCAGTAATATCTGTTGGTGAGTTGAGCTGTACTGTCTTTGCATTATAGGCAAAGTTGATAGATGTCTTCTCACTTGTCTTATACTTATCTTCCTTCTTAGAATGTGCCGTGATTGTTACAACGTATGTCTCTCCATCCTTTAAAGATGAGGATGCGATACTATCACTATTAGAAATAATATTCTTATGTTCAGTAATTGGATTTGTATTAACTGTTAATTCATAGTAATCCGCATTTTTCAACTGGATCCCAAGCAATATTTACGTTCGCTGTTGTAACTGTGAATGTAATATTCTTAACTTGTGATAGTTTCTTAGCATCTGACTTGAGCGAATTATCATACTGGTTACTAGAGTTATCACCATAACCATACATCTTACCAGAACGATTGAACGCAACGAGTGTATCGTCGTAGGCTGCGATATACTTCACATCTGTCCAAGCTTCAACAGCTTCCTTTAAATCTTTATCATCTGAAACAACACTCACCGTACCATCTTCATGTACACCAACTACATAGTTTTTACCAACTGCAATGGATGAAATCTTTGTCCAACTAGACACATCACTTGTACTGTTTCCCTTTAGGGATACAGCAGATACACCGCCATCTTTCTTTAATACAAGTACTTGTGATTCTCCAACTGCCAACTTCTTCGCATCACTAACTGCACTGAAGTTTGCGGAATTACCAGATACTTTACCTGTCCATTTACAATCGCAAATGTCACATCATCGCCAGCGTAAATACTATCCACATCTGACCAATCACTGACCTGACATGCAAGATCACTACCTGCACAAACAACCTTACCATCATTTGTTAGGCCAACCGTATGGTCTTTGCCAGCAGCGATAGCCTTGATATTCTTCCACTTCGCAACTTCCTCATTCTTATCGGTTGTTACGACTGTACCGTCTTTCTTAAGGCCAACCGCATGACTTCCATAAGCACTGACCTGTACAACATCCTGAATTCATTCTTATATTGGAAATCACCATAGACTTCTAAAGAATTATTCTTATCAATAAATAATGTAAAGGTATCACCTTCCGCTATACGGTTTAAATCTGAAGTTTCAACTGTAAAGCCAGACTTACCACCGGTTGTAAAACGAAGGATAATTGCGATAACCACCACTACCGCAACCAAGCATCCCGCCATAATGGCATAAGAAATCTTCTTGTGATTCTTTTGGTTATCTTCTTTCTTAGTTTCCTTTGGTTCCGTTACCTTAGCGGCTGTCTTGATTTTACCTGCATCCATTACACGTGTACTGCCCTAAGTCATTTTTTTAACAGAATTGACTCTTTGCGTATGGATTGTATCAGCTTTAACTGTTTCATCTGGCTTTTTGTTCGATTGTTGGTTGTTGCGGTTGTACTTGTGGCACCACCTTTACCTCAGGTAATTCAATTACCTTTCGATTATCGATAAATGTTTCAACCGGAACGCCAAACAATACTGATAACTTACGAATATTTGATATTGATGGGATATTGCTGCCATTTTCCCAGTTCATATAATCGGTAAATTTCACATTGATTTTTATTGCGACATCACCCCTGTGAAAGACCGTAATGCTTTTCGAAGAAGTGTTAATTTTTCTGGAAATTTATTTAGCATTCGTATTTACCTCCTGCCTTTCTATTTTAATGGTTAAAAGTACAGTTTTCAATATGCCTCACCCAAAGGGTTAGTGAATGCTACGCCATGCGCAAGTGAAAAGTTAAATTCTTAATTACTACTTATCAAAAATTTAAAACTGTTCTATTAAAATCAGAAACTTCTTGATGTACTGCATGACCAGAGTTTTCAAAAATAATTTTCTGACAATTAATTTTTCAGCTAGTTCATTAGAAAAATTCTACTGGTATAACTTGATCCAATGCAGCACCTATAACCAGAGTTTTTAGATTGAATTTTATCTAATTTATCAAAAACATTAAATTTTTAAGCATGATCTAGCTAAAATAATAAATCTATTAAGCTGATCTAATCTTGGCTTAAATAGAAATTGTACTAAAATAGATAACCACTTATTTTTTTGCTATATATCTTTTTGAATAAACAGTTTCAAGCATATTTTTGCAGTTCTTGTAACTCACCATTTTCAGCTAAAACAATCCATCTATCTACGACCTTGTTTGTTGTAGGATTTTTCTTGATGTAGTTGCTACTAAAAACTAGTTTTCTAACAATGTCAGGGGTAATTTATAGCTAATAGTTGAGCAATCATTCCCCTTGAGATACCCCTACAACATCTACTTTATCTAAATTCAACTTTTGATACAATAAGAAATCTCTTCCACCATATCGCTAATCTCATAATTCTCATTAAGATGTTCTTTATGATCAAATATAAAAACTTTATAATCTCTCAAAAAAATTTCTATAGTAAAAAGCAAGTTGTAAAAGCTTTTTCCTTTTATTCGCTCGGTATTCAAACCTGGTATCAATAATAAATTCTTGTTTCCATAACCAAATGAAACATAACTGATTGTGTCATCGTAGAATTTCATTTGACTATTTCTTGCATCATACATAATATATCTCTTTAATGAATTACTTATACAAAAATTGTATCATATTGATAAATCACATACATTAGTAACCATATCCTAAGCTACACGCTTAGCCACTATTAAGATTTATCACTCATTTTGATTCGCAATTGTAATAATGTAGTCTCGATACTCAAAAGTTATCTCGATTGGAGTACCATCTTTATTCCATTTTGGTGGGTTTAGTTTTGGTTTTAGATACTTACCATTCTGTCCATATTTACAATAACCAATAAACACTGCATTCTGCTGTGCTAATTTCGCAGCTAGTGTTGGAAGATCTACCTTTTCTTTTACATCCTTACAGTTTTCAAATCCTAAATACTTAAATGCTTTGTGTAAGTAGATTTCAGATCCACTCCAATCCAAAATCTCATAGAAGATACGATGTAGTTCTCTTGCCTGAGAAATTTGTGTCATGACGGATGCAGCCACATTACTACCCACTATATAATCCTCTGCACCTGTACGCTCCGCAAGATTCTTGTTTTCGTCATAATTCATTTCGCAAGTAATAAATAGTTCTGGCAATAAATCCGCTCGTATCTTTCGTAAGGATAACAGACGAGAGATTGTAAGGTTATCCGCAGCCTCTTTCTGTTCTTGTCTAGATAAATTCTCATCCACAAAAATATTATTTGAAAGAATTATTGCGCTACGAATTTCTCTATGTTCTGGTACACGCATAAATTCGTATAGACTATTATAGCAATCGATATCCAAAGGAATCCACTCTAGACAGACATTTGTAATCTTCTGGATTTCCTCCTGTATCTCTTCATCTGCTAGATACGCATCTAATTTCTCTTGCGTTTCAAGAATGTATACAGGCGTATCTTCATGCAAGAATGTTTCAAGTTCCTTTAATACTTGTATTAATAAGGTACTTACACCGATAATCGCATCCGGTCTTGTGTGTGGACTAAAGTTTTTCTCTTTAACCTCTTTGCAAGAAACAGTACATGTATTTTTTATAACTTCAATCGGACTATCATCCATCTGTAATACATAGAAGTGATCTACATCTTTGACTAGCTTACTCTTCATCGTCGGTAATAGACACGATTCCATCCCCTCCCAACGATTGTCATTGAGTCGTCCCTGTTCAACTTTATTATTGATCTTACCATGCGATCCGCCAATAATAGTCGCATTGGTTAAATACTGATTTAACTCATAGAGTGTCAAATCATTTATATGTTTCTTACTACCATCTGAAGCAATCACTCTTTTACCAGATAGTTTGATTTCACTCTTATCTACATAGTAGATGTCACTTCCCTCATAGTTAAATAAGGTAGTGAATACATGTGATAATCCTGCAGCTCTGCTAGAGTTTGCCATAATACGTGACATTAACTCAGGATAACAGATTACTTCCAAATCTTTTCCACCCGCAAGTCTTGCAGTATTCATATTTTTCTTATCATGAATGATAGCAGTAATATAGGGAAGTTTCTTCCCTTTATACCACTCATACGAAGTTCATTGATGATTCCACTACATGCAAGAATAACTTTGATTGTTTCATCGTCATCATCTTCATTTACAATAATTGACTTACAGTTTTGAATATTACAGTTTTCTAAATTACTAGAATATACTGTCGTTCCATAACGGCATAATACCTGTGTATGCTTTGCATAAGGAATAAACACTTCATGATTCTTTTTTGCGGTTCTTTCACGCTCTTTATCTTTCTCCGCGATAAATTTACGTACTTGATCATCCATTTCTGCCTTTTCACATGCATTATCTAATACTACGACCGTCTGCATCTCTCGATTTAGATTTGATTCCATAATCTCCGCAAGAATCGCAAAAGTTATATCATTCCACCCAAGTATCACAGTATGATTATTTTCCAAAACGTCCGCATTGCCATTTCTAAGCCGCTGTAGTTTTGTCTCTATACCTGTTGTAATAATACCAATCAAGATACTTGTAAAGAAAAAGACCAATGATCGCCGCAATTCCATTAATGATAATAAATAGTAGTGAACCATCACCAGAAGAAGGAATTTCCGCATTGATTGCGGTCGCAAAACTATCCCATAGCGCATGTAATGGTGAGCATTCATCACTTGCCCCAAACAAAATTAGAATACTCGCTAAAAACAAAATCATAAAAATAGTCACAAATAATAGAGCACGAATCATACTACCCTGTACCCTTTTGCTATCTCGCTTATCTCAGCCAATAGCGAAAAACGCTGAAATAAATTATTCTTTTTCATGTCCCCTTACCCAATCTAAAAAAATAATTTGGCTGAAATCGATGATGTGTGAAAAAATAATAACCAGTATTATCATAACACCTTTGCATATTTCTTTACATAGAATCCTTGCCTTTCCATCTAACAGACTTGTATTCATAAGTAATTAAGCCTAATATAAGACTTGAACTTTCTAGGAATGATTTAAGGATGGTGACCCATGAAAGAACAACAAATGTCAGATGCATTTATCACTTCTGCTTTTCTCGCTTTTTAGCGGCGGATTACAAGATGCCTATACTTTTAATACTAGAGACCATGTATCTGCAAATGCACAAACCGGTAATCTAGTCTTAATGACGCAGAATTTGATGGAGGGCAATATCGCACATAGCCTAAATTATCTATTGCCTATCTTCGCTTTTATCGTCGGTGTATTTGTCGCTGAACAACTACAAGGTCGACTAAAAGAAAAGAAATCTCTTCACTGGCGACAATTTATTGTACTCATTGAGATTATCACGTTATTACTTGTTGGTTTTTATCCCTGGTAGTCTTAACAATATCGCAAAATATGCTTGTTTCATTCTCTTGCGCCTTACAAGTACAATCTTTCCGTAAGGTAAACGGAAACACATATGCTAGTACCATGTGCATCGGTAATATCAAGAGTGCTACCGCAAGATTATCCGCTTTCTTTCGTACAAATGATAAGACATACTTTCACCAATCCATGCATTACTTTGGAATTATCGTAATATTCGCAATTGGTGCTGGTCTTGGTGGTGTAATATCTAAACAGTTAGGTTATCCAACTATCTGGATTTCTTGTGCTGTTCTATTGATTCCATTTATTCTAATGCATGAACGTAAAGCCTAAATATTAAAAATACCGCAGCTGCGGTATTTTTAATTTCTAAAGCTCTTTACCCAGTTAATCAATGAATCATGATAAACATTATTTGCGACATCACGTTTCATTTGTTCTGTTACAGGACCATTCTGCTCAAGTTTTTCTAGAACACATGCTTGTAGTTCTTCAATACTCATTTCTTCATAAGATTTACTATAATCTACAGTTACCTGCTTGATTGTTTCCTCTTTTACTGCAACTTGCTTGATTTCCGGAATCTTACCTTCTCTTTTCCTAGTTACTGTTTCATCATGGTCTTTCATCCAGATTTGTCCTGAACATGCATGCAGATGAACATGTAGATTTCCATCAACACTCTGAATTTCTCCACTCAGCAGTTCCGTATAAGTTCCAGTTGCCGGAATATCTAACGATGAATCTACTTCATCGTTATTCACTACAACAATTGCCTGTGTTATCTCGTTTGTACGTGAGAAAGCATACTGACGATTTGTTAATCGTAGTTCTTGATATATACCATCTGAAAATACAGAATTCTTCTGTCGAATTTCACCAAGTCTTGCGATGATATTGGTACAGCCATTCTCATCTAGTGCATTTGGATAATCTTCCAAGTTAATTGCAGGACGTAAAACCACATCGGAATGTTTCTCTTTTCTTCCTTCAATACCAAACTCACTTCCATAATAAACAGAAGGAATACCCGGTAGTGTATACATCAAAATATGTACTGGTACAAATTCGTGTTTGTTGAGTAGTCTTGTATAAATACGTTCCACATCATGATTATCCACAAAGTTATAAAGATGATATGGTAGATTACCTTTATCTAATAGATAACGCACTGTATGGGCAATCTCAAAATAGTTATGTTCATTATGCCCAGAATATAACGCTTTATATAATTGATAGTTTGTCACAGAATGTAACATATCAGAATTTACCCAACGACTATAGTCGCCATGAATCACTTCCCCCATCAACCAGAATTCAGGCTTGATTTCATTTGCCAGCATACGTAACTCATGCATAAAACCAAAGTCTAATACATCTGCCGCATCTAATCGAATTCCATCCACATCAAACTCACTTATCCAATATTTCACTACATCCAATAGGTATTTTCTAACCGCAGGATTGTGTTGATTGAGTTTTACAAGTAAGTTATAACCACCCCAGTTGTCATAAGAGAAGCCATCATGATATTCATTATTCCCTTGGAAATTCACATTACAATACCAATCTCTATATTGAGAGCTTTCACGATTGTGTTGAATATCCTTAAACGCAAAGAAATCTCTTCCCGTATGATTAAAGACACCGTCAAAGATTACGTGAATACCTTGATGATGACACTCTTTTACAAACTTCTTTAGATCCTCATTATCACCAAGTCTAGAATCCAACTTATAGTAATCTGTCGTTTCATATCCATGTCCAACTGATTCAAATAATGGTCCAATATACAACGCATTACAGCCAATTTCTTTGATATGTTTGATCCAAGGGCCCAATTGATTCAAACGATGTTCTGTAATTTGATAATCATTATTCTTCGGTGCATCTGTTAATCCTAATGGATAAATATGATAGAACACCGCATTCTCATACCACTTCATAATAAATCTCCTTAAAAAGCACCTCTCATCTTAATACGTAAATTATAATTTATCATCCTAAACCAAAAATAACGGCCTACTTATGATAGACCGTTAAACTAATCATAATTTATTTATTTCTTTCACTCGTTGATTCATCTGTTTTACCAGTTTCTTTTGTTGTAGATAAAATACAAACCAAATAACAAATGCAAGTGCAATCTCTTCTAAAAGTATCGCAATCATCAGTAGTGGTCCACGATGCATAGGAATCCAACCTACAAGGAAAGCTGTAACTGTCATAATAATACAACCAGTCCCCATATGAATAATTGTCTGTGTAAAAAGGGATAACTTCTCATTGTCATAAACTATTGCAGGTAGCCCAAACCCAAGTCCAATTACCACGATTGCGATAGCCATCTTAGAAAATGCGTAATTTGTCATTTGGATATTTCCATGGGAGATACAATCAATGATAACTCCAACGATAATAAATATTATTGCGGCAATACCCATTGATATAAATATGTTAAATAGTAGTGTTTGTTTCTTTGTTTTCATGTTTAGCCTCCTTAAATTCCTAGATATCTTTTTAGATCAGGTAAATACTTTCTTGATACATAATCAGAAGAACCATTCTTTAACTTTAGTAATAAAGTTCCACCAAAGCCTGTCTCTATACTTTTTATACAAGAAAGATTAATGACAGTTTGTTTCGATATTTGCATGAAGCAAGTCCCGATCTGCTCAAGCATCTCATACAAACGTCTTCGGGAATAATACTTCTTGTTTTCAGTATAGATAACAGTATCTCCACCCTCCACGCGTATCATATATATCTCTTCAGACTTCAAGACTATCATCCGATCTTCACTCAGCACTATTAGTGGTATATCCTTTGAGTCGAGTACATCAATCACTCTCTGTATTTCATCCGTAATCGCATCCGCATAAATCGTTACATGTGGAGGGGAAAACTCTTTTGATAGTTCTACATTTACTTTCATCTTCGATTCTCCTTTCGTATCTTTTCTACTGTGATATTACCGCATGTATTTCATACTGTCTCGCCATTTTCGCTAAGATGCATAATTTACAATGTAAGATACATATATTCAATATCAAAAAGAGAGAAAACGTAAAAAATCACACCTCATAAGAAGTGTGATTTTTAGATTGCTTAGGTTAATTACTTAACGTTTGCGAAGTACTTGATTGTACGAACCATCTGAGAAGTATATGAGTTCTCATTGTCATACCAAGAAACTGTCTGTACCTGGTATGTGTCGTCATCAATCTTAGCTACCATTGTCTGTGTAGCGTCGAAGATAGAACCATGTGTTTCATCAACGATGTCAGAAGAAACGATTTCTTCTTCATTGTAGCCGAAGCTTTCAGAAGCAGCAGCCTTCATTGCAGCGTTGATAGAAGCAACAGTTACATCCTTACCCTTAACTACAGAGACTAAGAGTGTTGTTGAACCTGTAGGAACAGGAACACGCTGAGCAGCACCGATTAACTTTACCATTTAACTCAGGAATTACAAGACCGATAGCCTTAGCAGCACCTGTTGAGTTAGGAACGATATTGCAAGCACCAGCACGGGAACGACGTAAGTCACCCTTACGCTGTGGTCCATCCAAGATCATCTGATCACCTGTGTAAGCATGAACTGTTGTCATGATACCAGATTGGATTGGATATAAATCATTTAATGCCTTAGCCATTGGAGCTAAGCAGTTTGTTGTACATGAAGCAGCAGAGATAATCTTGTCTTCAGCTGTTACAACATGTTCGTTTACACCGTAAACTACTGTTGGTAAGTCGTTTCCTGCAGGAGCAGAGATAACAACCTTCTTAGCACCAGCCTTGATGTGTGCTTCAGACTTAGCTTTGCTTGTGTAGAAGCCTGTGCATTCTAGAACTACATCGATGTCTAATTGACCCCAAGGTAGGTTGCTAGCATCAGCTTCCTTATAAATTGTAATTTCCTTACCATCTACAGTGATTGTTCCCTTTTCATCATCTGCAGAGATTTCATGATCCCACTTACCGTGTGTTGTATCATGCTTTAATAAGTAGCTAGCATGTGAGGTGTTGTTAAGTCGTTGATTGCAACAACTTCATAACCTTCAGCTACAAACATTTGTCTAAAAAGCTAGACGGCCAATACGGCCAAAAACCGTTAATAGCAACTCTTACATCTGTCATATTGTCTTTCAAAGACCTCCTTTTGTTGCATTTATATTATATGTTTTTATATGTTTTTCGGTCAATTAAGAGCATTTTGAATGTAAGCGCTAACGTGATGAATTTCACTAAAAATTCTTCTAACTTTTTATATAAATTAGCACCATGTGAATTTAATGACTTTTTATACTTATTTTTCATTGGTTATTTAGTGTCTTCTCCAGAATTTCTTTCACCTTTGTTTGTCACATTGTCACCATTGTATTCTTGTGCATAATAAGATATATTCCTTGGAGTTTATATCCATACCAATCCTCACAGAACATGTAAAAACTTAGTACACGATTATCTCTATCTGACGCTAACTGTAATAATCGTTTTTGCCATCGATGGTATATTTCACTTCCCTATAATCTGTCGTAGGCATTTGTGTATATCGATGTGGCAATTCTTCTTTTGCGACGTATAAATTTATCGTATATCCTTGCTTGTTTCGATAGGAATCAATGATGTATTTATAATACTTACCAATCTTTTTCTTAGGTAAAAAGGCATATTTTTGTGAGTATACATCTGAAATCATCAAGTTCTCAATTCCACAATCCCATGGTGGCTCACCGGTTTTACAACCTAACACATCATCATAATCAAATCGCAAATGATATTCTTTCAACGCCTCTTCTTTGAGTTCTTTGATTTCATCCTGTTGGATAGAGTTGATGATTCTCTCATCAAAGAACTCTGGTCTACCTGGAATTCTTGGAAATAAATATGGAATGATACGTACTACGAGTATGATGACTACGCTGTAGATTGCAAGATGAAAGATGTTGTAATGGTGTCTTCTCATAACAATCACCTCAATGATATACATTTCTGTTTTTATTTATTATATAGCACAGAAAAAGAAGGATATACACCCTTCTTATGCAAATTCATTTAGATTAAGTGGTTTGATACTTGTCGCAAATGCTTGTTCAACCGTAGAGATATCTCTACCCACAAGTTTTGAGAATAGTTTTGCATCATTAAGTCTTGCCATTGTAGAACCATATGTCTCAACCTTTCTCTCTGGGAATACGAGGGTTAGGTCTTCTGCTTCTGATACATGCAGCTCCACTACATCCTTTTCAAAGAGTGCTGCGTTACATAGCTTCATTAGAGCAGTGGAATCAAGGTAGATGAGTTCTTCAATTTCTAGAACATCTCCCTTTGGCAACATCGTTGCATATCCTCTAATTTGGTCTTTGCCATTGTAGTAGGCTACAATCTTTCCACCCTGTGCATTGATTTCCTTCTTATACTTTACAAGTATTCTAAATCTCTTGCATAGTAACCATTGAATCGACGGATAAATGCAGAGTAAACCTTTAGTAAATCAATCGCTGTTGGTTCATAGGAACAGCCAAAGTTTGTGCTGCGCTTTACATCATCACGTGTTAAGCGATAGGTAGAGCGATTGTAGATATTACGGAAGCCATATGGTTCATATAGTTTCTGGTCATATGCCTGAATAAGAGTAATTAGTTCAGTATGCTCGCATGCGTCTAATACAATTTCCATTAAACGCTTCATGTATCCGCGTTTACGGTATGCAGGCAATGTACCTACCCCAAGAATCATGCTAGTACGTAGAACTTTGTCATTAAACATCATCGCATGTGGGGCTCGAATGATTGCCGATACTACATGACCTTCTTCTACATATACAAAGCAATTTTCTGGCACAAATAGATTCTTGAAATAGTAGTCAATATAGCCTTCATCCTCTTGTGGAAAACATACTTTCCAAAGATTCTTTACTTCGGTAGCTTGTTCTTTCATTGCTTTTGTAATCATGATTCAACACCTTTCTTAATGCGATACTTCTCAATAATTTTGACTGGGTGATAGGACAGTTTAGCAGCTCTTAGATTTTCACGACCTGTATCATCTTCACGATTGACTAGTTCAATGCCAGGAAATTCATGACTTAACATCTCTTTCATGATGCATTGGTAAAGACCTCTAACATCTCCATCTGCCTTTTCAATATTCTCTTGACACATACGGTCTGATAACATTGATCCAATCGCAAAGGCACGTACCTTGCCATCGATTCGAATCAAACCACCCTTGCATGGTAGTTCATTATATAAGTCTAAGATACAGAATGTACCAATTCTCTCGCTTTGTAAGAAATCATCTGGATCTTCAGATTTCCAATCTCTCAAATACCCTATACAATCATCGACATTTGTTTCGTTCAATGTTTCGTATGACCATCTACCTTCATAGTCTTTATAGAACGCATTTAAATGATTGCGTTTTTTCTGCATTTTTTTACCTGCATAGGTACGTAAACGTTCCCCATCATATACATAATCGTCCGCCCAACTTTCATGGATGGCTGTATATTCTGGATAAAGCTTAATAACTTCATCCACCATTTCTTTTGTAAAACAACTAAGTGTAAAGTCATGTCCATAGTGGTCAAAGATTTCTTTACCCTTTTTTATTGCTTCAGCGATATATTGTTTTTCACATAGTGGCATATACATGAAGAAACATCCTTCATGTATACCCAACAACAATAAGTACTCTTCTCTTTTTATAGTAAAAACAGCGGATATGTCTGTAACCACATAATCATATTAATAATATTGTGATTCGATTCTTCATATTTACAACGCTGTAAATATTCTTGAACCATAGGCCAATCCATCACTTGTAAAGTTGTAAAATCATTTTCTAATATTTCAGTGGTAACATTTTCCATAGTCTTATTCTCCGTCTGTATGTTCCTCATATTCGACATCAATGATATCACTTTGATTTTTCTTAGGGTTTGAATATGACTGATAGAAAGTACGATCAATATCCAATTCTTCTGCAGTAGTGTTTTCCATCTGCTTATTTAATCTTCTGGCTTGTATCAGCCCATAAATCACAAATCCTACAATAGGTAATAGTAATAATAGGATAAGCCACCATAGGTAGCGGAAAATCAGTGCAACGATAACCATTAAAACAATTGTGGATACCGCTGTCTGTAGTTGTGTTCTATTCATCTTGTTTTACCTCTTTCATCGCTAGTTCATGAAGCTTTACAAAGCGATGTTTCATGCCTGACTTCGATACAATTTCTCCAGTCTGACGTTCATAGATACTACACAGCTCCATTAAGGAAGCTTCTGGGTTTGCCTTACGGAGTGCGATAATATCTTGTAGTTTACGGTCTAATATTTCTATCTTCTGATTTTCTTCTAAGATTCGAATATCATCAAGTTGTCCACTCGCAGCTGCAACCGCCTTTACTTCATTGGCTAAATCCATATTGTTCATGCGTTGAAGGGAGTTGCTAAAGTCTCTCGAGATACGAATATTTTCAAATTTCAAGACTGCTTGGTCAGCTTCGATTAAACGCAAGAAATCCGCAATTTTTTCAGCTGACTTCACATACAGAATAACTTTCTTTCTACGTGTTGTAATCTTTGCATGAATGTTAAATCGCTCTAACAGGGATACCATAAATAATGCATGTTCTTCACTGGTAGCTGTAATCTCCAAGTGATAAGATGATTTTTCTGGCGAGTTGATAGAGCCACCTGCCATAAACGCCCCTGCCAAATAGGCACGTGCATTATTGTTTGTCTGTACGATTTTTGCAAGTGGCTTATCTAGTAAACCACGTGTACTATAAATTCCTAAATCCTCCAGAATCTTTGGGGCTGCACTCATAATACGCATACCATAAATACGATTCTTACGAAGATTCATCTTTCTTTTTACAAACAAGCTAATTTCTACGCCATATCTTTCTTTCACCAAACGATAAATTGTACGTGAAACAGCCGCATTTTCTAGACTCACTAATAAAGTCATACCACGATTAGATAAGGAAAGTGATGATGTCATTTGAATGAGTGCGGATAGTTCTGCACGTATATCATTACCCTCCATAATCTTCTGGGCTACTTCTTGTTTTACCTCTGCCGCAAATGACATTACCTCACCTCCAGCAATTCTTGAATCACTGCTTTAATTTTTTCTGGATCATGGTGAATAAATCCATTACGGAAGCTTAGTAATTTCTTTGTTACAATCTGATATGGATGGTCTTGCTTCACAAGATTGACCTTTGTACTTCCATTTACAGAATAACGTTCTAATATCTTCTCTGGTATTTCATCACACGCTACAATCACTTTATCAACTGGAGCATGGTGATATAACAACGCATCTACGTGATCTTCTACGGTATATCCATCTGTTTCACCTGGTTGTGTCATTGCATTACAGAAGTATACTAACTCTGCCTTTGTACTACATAACGCTTCCTGAATTTCTGGAATGATTACATTCGGCAAATACTTGTATAGACAGAACCAATTCCATAGATGACTAAATCTGCATTTTGTATCGCTTCTACCGCTTCCTTACATGCATGTACTTCATCTTGATAGAATACACGTGTAATGTGGTGATTATGATTTGGAATATTCGCTTCTCCACGCACAATGACACCATCTTCCATGCGTGCATACAAAGTGATTACATCCGTACTTGCAGGAATGATATTACCCTTTACATTCAAGATGTGACTCACTTCCTGAATGGCTGTCATAAAAGAACCAGTCTGTTGTGTCAGTGCAGTTAGGATAAGATTTCCTAGATTATGTCCTAGAATATCATCTTCTTTTCCATCAGGGTCATCAAAGCGATAATCCATTAAGGAACTTAACATATTTTCACTTTCTGCCATACTGATCATGACATTTCGAATATCACCCATCGCTGGAATATGAAAGTTCTTACGTAACCGTCCCGTACTACCGCCATCATCAGCGACCGTAACAATTGCGTTTAAATCAATATTTGAAATGGTTTTAACACCACGGCAGATTAATGACTGTCCATGTCCACCACCGATAATGACGACTCTATGCTTCTTCATGCGTTAGCCATTCCTTCTGATCACGGTGATCTAAATAACAGTTATATCTTTCCTTATATACATCATATAAGAAATTTGCGATAGTAACAGAACGGTGTTGTCCACCTGTGCATCCAATCGCAACAGTAAAATGATTCTTACCTTCCTTTGTATACTGTTCAAATGCATAATCTGTAAATGCTAATAAACGCTGAATAAATTCCTGTGTCTCAGGTTTATCCATGACATAGTCATATACTTCTTTATCATTTCCTGAGAAATAACGAAGCTTCTCATCCCAGAATGGATTTGGCAAGAAACGTACATCAATCATCAAATCTGCATCGAGTGGTACACCATACTTATAACCAAAGGAAATAAAAGAAATCGAGAATGAAGGTATCTGCTTCTTGGCAAAATATGATTCTAGCTTTTTCTTAAACTCCTTTTCGGAAGAGAAGGATGTATCAATTGTAATCACATTATTATCAAGATTCTGCTTAAATCTATGTCTTTCTTCTGTGATAGCTTCTTCAAGGGTATTTGCGGTATTACTTAATAATAATGGGTGAATACGTCTTGTGCTCTTATAACGGTTAAGTAACACACTATCACTGGCATCGATAAAGAGTACGCTAACGGACGCATTAATACCATTCAACTTACGAGAGAAAATTGGAAAGTCTTCTGCCGATGTACTTAACGCAATATAGCTATATCTTGGGTCGGTTGAAACTTCAATCATATCTACGAACTGATCTACGAGCACAACAGGATAGTTATCAATAATGTGATAACCCATATCCTCTAAAATACGGGTTGCTGTACTCTTACCAGCACCACTCATTCCACTTACAAGTATGATTCTCTTACTAACTTCCATATCCAATTACCTCGTTTCTATTTTATCATCCGAGTTTCACCATCACAATTTTGTGAAGGTCATCACTGTCCTTCTCATTTTATACCATTATTATTATACTATTTATAATAGTAACGTTAAGAGGGAGAGTTATATGAACACACCAATTGTTAGTATTATTGTCCCTGTATATAATGCCGCAAAACCACTCAATGGAGATAAAACTGTATTACATCGCTGCATTGATAGTATCCTGAATCAAGAATTCCGTGATTTTGAATTAATTGTCGTGGATGACGGAAGTAAAGATACGTCCGGCAAGATTCTCGATGAATATGCCAAAACAGACGAACGTATCAAAGTTATCCACAAAGAAAATTCAGGTGTTTCAAACACTCGCAATCTCGCAATACAAAATGCACGAGGAAAATATATACAATTCCTTGATGCGGATGATTGGATTACAACCGATGCCACGAAATCACTTGTACGTACAATGAAAGAGTCAAAGGCAGATCTAGTCATCGCAGACTTCTATCGCGTCGTAGGAGAAAACACATCCCACAAAGGAAGAATCGACTCTGACAAAGTCCTAACAAGAGATGAATTTGCAGACTACATGATTCAAAATCCAGCAGATTACTACTATGGCGTTCTTTGGAATAAACTATACAAAAAATCCATCATTGATACCTATCATCTCAAAATGGACACTAGCCTTTCCTGGTCTGAGGATTTTATCTTCAACCTCGAATATCTTCTCCACGTTAAAAAGGTCGCACCATTACAGTTACCAATTTATTATTATGTAAAAAACAGAAGGTTCACTTGTGTCCCAAAGCCGTTTTGATATTCGTAACATCGTTGATATGAAGTTATCTGTCATCAAATATTATGACAACTTCTACAAATCCATTTACGATGAAAAGGAATACGCTCGCAAGCGCCCAGAAATTCTTGGCTTCTTAGTAGGCTTTGCGACAGATGACTCTGCCATCTCTTTCTCCACAAAGAAACTTGGAGAAGAAATTGTTCCAGTCGCAAAACTAAGTGATCATAAACAAGATGCGATATTACATAACTACTACACCATAAAGCTACTAGAACGTTTACTACAACGTATCTCAACGGAAACAGGTTTAAGTACAAACGAACTCATGGTCATTCATTATCTTTCTTGCTTCCAACATTCAAACATCACGAAAGATATGGCTTTATTTACAGATATCAACCAATTCTTATTGTTACCTTTATTGGAGAAACTTGTATTCAATGAATATGTCACAAAAAGTCACATCAGAAGATTCTGAAACTTACTACTCTCTGACTTCAAAAAGCAGAACCAATCACTAGACAACTCAATCAGCTGACGCAAGATTTTGACTCTATTCGCTTTGCGGTATTGATTCTTCTACACAAAAATTACTACAAACCACAGAAGAGACAATCTACGAAAAATATTCTGCAAGAAATTGTTATAAAGATTCTTTTTAATTCATCATTTGCTATTCGTTATTATATCAATATGGTAAAAAGCATGCATTTATTCTAATAAAAAGCTTGTATGTCAAAAAATCTTCTCTTATTTATATATTTATAATTATAATTTAAGTAACTTTTTATTTATTTGCTCGAAGGAGAATTTCAAAATGATTAAAATTAAGGATGTAACATATTCATATAACGGAACTCCTGTTATTACTGAGCTATCATTCTCTTTCTTATCCAGCAATATTTATACAATTATTGGCGAAAATGGATCCGGAAAAAAACAACGTTACTACGCTTAATTCTGGGTCTTCTAAAAACCCGAAAGAGGAAGTATTCAATTTGAGGAAAAAGCAATCATTTCATATTTGCCAGATCATAATGGATTATACGAAGATTTATCCATTACGGATAATATTAGATTTCGACTTGCTTTTATATAAGCAAAGTTTTAGTACTATTCAAAATGAATATTATTCTTTATTAAATAAATATCATCTCTATGATAAAAGGGATGAACCTATCTCTTCTTTATCATTAGGTATGAAAAAGAAAGCCGCAATTATCGCTACAACTCTTGTTCATGCAAATGTATACATTTTTGATGAACCAACAGGTGGTATTGATCACGATGCAAAAATCGAAATAATTTCTTTATTTAAAGAGATTGATTTGAAACAGAAATGCATTCTAATTGTTACGCATGATGAAGAATTATTATCTGAAGTACCCTCAGTTCTTTTTAAAAATGCAAGAAGGAAGGTTGATGGAATGAAAACATTGCATATCTTCTTGGAAAAAAAGAATTAAAAAGAAACAATAAAACATAAACGTATCTTCTTGCTTGTGCCAATTCTGATATTATTTCTCCCATTACTGAACCAATATATCCCGCATTCTTTTTATGACAGGTATCTCTCCATCTGTTTTTCTTACCATATAGCTATTTATTAATTGGTGCATATTCTACTGAATTCATATTCGAGATGATGAATAATGAATATAGACAGAAGACGATTGAAATTATTTGGACATGTAAAATTTCGCCTATTATATTCCTGTTTTGCAAAAAAATGATAATACCTGTATTTATTGGTGTGATATTATTTTTTTCGAGTATTCTTTTGAATAATATCCTGTTTGCTGTTTTCAACTAAGGCGCTTACTATATACCCTACAATTTCTGGTATATAGTCTTTGGAATATTGACTGTTGTATTAACAAATATTTCTACACTTACAATATATTTAAAATTTAATCAAATCATCACAAGAGAAGCTTATACTCTTACAGCGTTTATAACCGGATTGATTGTGCTTTTAATATATCTCTTGGGATATACATTTGGTATGTTTCTAGCCGTGCTAATTTACCTATGCACTATTACAACACTCTTTCTTTACACAATTGTATTATTTTCAGATCAACACATTTATAATCAAGCTCAAAAACCATCAGGATATCTATCTAATAATTGATTTTAATCTTGCTTCAAAATTGTACAATCCATACACTACACTTGAAAAAAGTCGGATATTTGCTTTTAATGACCATTGAATCTGGACTCTTTATTAAAGAACTCCAATTATCATTACCATTCCCATTTATTACTAATTTGTTATTGATTACATTATTTGGCAGAGTTGCGACAGATATATTATTACGCCAGTATATCCTTGATCGCAGACTGAAAATAGATGAAAATAGTGCATGTGAGTAGAATTTCGAATTTTTGCAATTCATATTTTGTATTTTTCAGTATACATATTACTTTCATTAGTATTCTTAATCATATTTCATATTTCCTTTTGGAGTTTGTCAAATATAGTAATTCATCTGCTCATTATAGGATTAGTTGGATTATTTACGGTTTTGCTTTCCAGATTTGCTGATATAAGTCACGAGAAAATATCTATCGGAATTATTATGCTCATAGTTGAAATATTAACTTTTATTACAATACTTCTCCTACACTAAATAATTCAATTTCTCATTCAGAATTCTTCCAGTACAAGCCCGTAATCAAATCTATGCTAGCATGACATAGGTGTCACTTATATGAGCTATATTTTATATCAGTCAAGAAATAGTATATTCAATATGAACTATGTGGTTAGTTTAACTTTTTACTATAAGAAAAATAAACTCCGTATACTATCTTCTTTATTCCATTTAACGTTAATTGTAATTTTTAAGTTTTATAATGAAAAACCAACTCATCATCCGACTTGGAAGTATTATTCTTTTTATACTTTTGTCAATTTCTTTATATATTAATCTATATGTTTCGTTTGAAATCCTACTCTTCGGTATCCATCTATGATAAAGATATTCTAGTTCTTTTGAGAATCCCATTACTTCGCATACTTTCTTATATGCAAATTCGTTCGCATCCATCTCATATGGCTGGTTTATATACAAATTCTTTAGGAATTCCTCATCACCATTAATTTTATATTTATAATATTTGTCTCCAACTTTTTTTATAGCACGTGCCATCGTACATAATGATATACGATAAGCTTTCATTAATAATATTGTTAAATGATTGGGGATTGGTATATTGTAATGCATGTCGTAATTCGTGAAATAGATAGAATGCTTGTTCAAACTCTTCTCTATCTTTTAATAGATTTTTATTTATAAAGACCGTTAGTGAGTTCGAATCAAATGTACCAAATGCCTTTTTCATATCCATCCGGCATAGTAAAAAGATAGTGAAAGTGAAAGTCCATTTTCTTTACAGTATTTTTCAAAATGTTCTTTGTACCGAAACATTACTATCACTTCCTTTCTATACAATGCAATATATCACTCATTCTCCTATTCGGTTTTTGCATGTAGCTCAATTTATTTCAATCTCAATAAAAGACTGTTTTACTTCTGTTAGTTCTTTTAACTTTTTCTCTAACACACTCGGATCCATTCCATTTTGAACTGCAATTTCATAATACTTATCAAATTCAGGATGATTGTTCTGTTTTACTACTGCTAGAATTTCCGCAAAGAATCCCCAAACATTGTTGTAACTTCTTGTGGAGCGATAGTCTTCTCGTTTAGGCATCCATTGTAATTTAATAAAGAATTTATATAAAATCTTACTCCAAGTTTCCGCATCATCGTCATAACAGAAAAACTTCGCTTCTAGTAAGCTCCCAAAACGTCTATCCCAAAATTTTACAGTATCAGGTAAATACCAAGTATTACGAGTATCTCTACAAATCATTTCAATTGCGATTTGTTCTAGTATTACACTTGGATCACCGCCAGCACAGCTATAACTTCCAGCCACCATGCTTTGGGCTGCCTCATCTTTTAATTCTTCATAGGCTGTTTGGCTATCTAGTAAAGCCATCGCAATTTTTGCCCGATCACCAAATGCTTTCCCTACACTCAGCATCTTATATTTTTCAAGTACGCCCATAGTTCCTCCATAACAGTCCATCCTTTTTTATGTTCTTAGCTCCAACAAGATTACCTTGTTAATTTACGATTCATATACTTAGGATTCACGATTATGATATATACGCATGCATTCACGCAAAGCATTACCCCAGCCCAGAAACCTATATGTAATTTATAACCCACAACAGCCACAATCCATTGTATTAAACAATACAGTAGTTCAATCTTTGTATTCTTCGCCCGTTGTTTCAGATCCTTTTCATAACGATGATTACTTGCCATCCATATTGAACATGCTAGAAGTAGGAATACTTTTATAACCGTTGCATACACTTTTGTATTTGGATCTTCCCATGGCAGCATGCATATATTCAAAAATGTTGCCTGTAATATAATTGCTAGACTAGTTAAATTTGCATGCAGTATTTTATTGTTCTCTTTTATCTTTGGTGAATCTTCATCGCTTTCATAAGAATCCATTAAAGATAGTCTGTTGTGACACCGAATAACTTACTCAGTTGAACAATATTATCTGCGTCTGGTAAAAGCTGTACCATTTTCCCAACGTGAAACCGCTTGGCGCGATATATTAACTTGCCCTGCTAGTTCTTCTTGAGACATCCCTTTGACTTACGTAGGGTTCTAATCTTTTCTGAGACATTCATTTGTGATTTTCCTCTCATTTACAACTTCATTCTATTATCCTTATTAGTTCACTTCCATCACAAGAACTTTACATATACGCAACATATGTTTACATTTATCTTTTAAATTTTGAGATGGCTATTCTTTATTCAAATTATATCATTTTCTATCAACTATCTTTAGGGAAAGTATAACAACATATACAAAAACCAAGCCAGATTATTCATCCGACTTGGTATATTTTTTTATAACTTTTCGTAAGTCCAACCGTGTGTCTCTTTTAAAAATCTCTTTTTAGTTCAGATAAATCTCCGATAATCGCATTTGGTTGTGCAGATTCTAATTCTCCAAGTTTTTAACTTGTCACGTTCATCTGCTGTTGGATCATTACGCTTTGGATAGAAACCAATCGCATAACATCCAGCTGCCTTGGCTGCTAAGATATCTGACTTACTATCACCGATGTAGATACAGTTATCATGACCTTCTTTTTAATCTCTTACATGCATATAGGATATCCTGCAGGAGATGGCTTTGCCTTATTGTACTGATCACGGCCAACCACCACATCGAAATAAGATAACTTAAACTGTCTTAGCCATGAATCACAAGATTCTGTTAAACGTGAAGACACAATACCTAACTTATAACCATCTTCCCACAAGTCATGTAAAACCTCTTCTGTATGTGGAAATAGTGTTACGTCATTGGACCATGAGAATGATCCTTGGTATGTACGGTATTCTTCAGCTAGCTTGGCATCATCCTGTTCAGGGAAGAATTCCTTGAAGGATGTCCGCAAAAGGCTGAATGAATACCTTTTCTTTGTTTATCAATCGTAAAGTTTTTTATGTTGCTGTATTTTTTGAAGAAATATCCAAAGCACAACAATACCATACGACGGCTATCCATCAGAGTTCCATCTAAATCAAATAAGATAACTGGCTTATCTAATGGATGTGTATGTAGATAGATATAGCCAAGTAAGGCAACCACTACACTAAGTCCCGCCATGATGACATCATGTGTACCACGTACATCCCACTTGAATACGGTAGCCAAGAATGAAATTAAGCCGAACCACATAAATGTAGTAGCTGCTGTTTCACCACGTCTTCTACCTTCACGGTAACGGTGAATTTCAAACCAAATAATCAAGAAACCAATAAAGTCTAGCACGATTACAAACCATAATGTATGTGCGGATATTGCTCGACCTATTCTTGTAATCGTAATCATCAACATCGCAAGTGGTGCTGTCATATCTAGGGCGACGCCAACTCATATAGTGTTCGCGTGTATAAATCCATGTGCCTACCGCTACACCAATCAATCCACCGGTCGCATCATAGCCTCCGTCAGTAATCAAGAAGATGTATGGCGTATATTTCATATACTCAGAAAGATTACCCAGTACCCAGAATACACGGCTAAAGATAAAGCCACCAGCAGCGCAGAACAAGAATAATTCAACTGCTACGATACGTTTATAACCATGTTTCTTGTTTTCTTTTAATAAGAATATAAATACTACAATTACAGCGAATAGCGCTGCCACGAGATATGTTGGAATGCGAAAATTCCCTATCTTCAATAAAGTTATATCATCGGGGAAAAATGTCATTTTATTCATCCTTTCCTACAAAACGAGAAAATCGTTCGTTGATTTCGGCAGCTCCACTATAGCCTGCCTCTTGCAATCTAAAGTTTCTAACCGCTGATTCAACCAAAACAAAGGTATTACGTCCTGCACTAACTGGAATCACAATTGTCGGTACAGGAACACCTAGAATCTTTGTATAGCGTTGTGTTTCATCACCAATACGGTTATATTCCGCATCTCTTTCAAATGGCACCATGCGTATAACAAGTTTAACTTCGGCACGATCTGCGACCGCAGAAGCACCGAACATCTTTTCAACGTTGATGACACCGATACCACGGATTTCTAGTAAGCCCTTTGTGATTGCTGGTGCGTGTCCATAAATACTATTTTGAATATGTTGTACATCCACACGGTCATCTGAAATGAGTACCTGCCCATCACGAATCAGGTCTAGAGCAGTTTCAGATTTACCCATGCCACTCTCACCAAGAATCATGACACCTAGACCATATACAGATATCAAAACACCAGACATTGTATCGATAGGTGCTAACTTTTCATCCAAGAATGTGATTAAATCCGCAGTTAAGCGGTACGTTTCTAGATTTGTACGTAACACAGGGAAGTTGTTATGTATTGCGACTTCTCTTAGTATAGGTGAAATTTCATTTCCACTCGTAATAATAATACATGGAGTTAGACCATCCATTAAGAACTGGAATCTAGCTCGCTGGTCCTCCTCGCTCATCGTACGAATAAACTCAGATTCTTTATTACCGATGATAACGATACGACGAGGTTCCGTACTCTTAAACACACCGGCAAGTTCAAATCCAGGGCGATTTAAGTCCTGAATAACTGTCCATCTATTTAAAGAAGAATCATCTCCTGTTAGTTGTTCTAACTGAAAGAAAGATACAATATCACGAATTCCTACTTTTTTTCTCATAAGTTTTTTTCTGACATATCGTCCTCCATCAATACTACTTATTATAACATGACTTATAAATCATGTAGATATGTTAGTTTTTATACAAACATATACATCTATAACCACCAAAAATCCTCAAATAGCCCCTAATAGTAACCATAATTTACTCCTTAAACGAGTCATAGTGCATTTCTTTCATATGTAGAATTTAGGTATATACTGTAACTTGTTTATTCTTTTTAAATTGGCATGCGTTATGATAGTTGCGTTTTTCAACATATATTTTTGTAATGTAATCTATTTTTAAATCTAAAGAAATTATTAATTTGTTATTATCAATTCGAGATTATATAATAGGGCGTTGGAAAAGGTGGCTATAGTTATCTGATGAATGCATGTAAACTTTTGCGTAAATCAATATTCTATGGATTGTTATGTACTGTATTTGTTGGTATATCTTTTAGTCGTCCATTATCTGTACAAGCAGAAACAATTACGGCATATACAAGTGATACTCCTAGTGGTTTACCAGAAGATGCGTTTAGCGACTATTGGAAGATGGCCACCAAAACATATACCTATACACCACAAGTGGATGACTATACAACTGTACAGGAGATAGTTCATCACCTACAAGCCCAAACCAAATCAAGCCATATGAGATCCTTTGTGGAAAAATCCAACCACCGCACTTTTTTTCAGAAAGTATCTGATTTTACAGTGTTAGATTCTCATGAATATGATAGTTCTTTATTCTCAGATCTTACTTTGAAATATACAACGGATGAAGATGCAGTAACAAACTATATCAATGCGCATCCAGAACTATCTAACGTCACAGACCATCGCATCTTACTACCAGTTTTTTTGAGTTTGATACCGATAATGATTTAACGACTTTCCAAAAATCATTTTTGACACCGACCTTGCTAATGGACTAATTCCTGCAGGCGCAGTTGGTCGTGATAATCAAGCTGTCATTGATCCAAGTCAACCACTTGGCCAATATTCACTAGAGAGACATTGACATATGATACGGCACATGGTTTCTATTACATCTACCAATTACATGTAGGTATCGCTGATGTGGACCGCCAAATCACTACCTTTGTGGATAGTAATGGAAATGAAACAGAAATGAATGGACTCTACACAGCACCTGCAGTATTGGGTAACGATATCCTAGACCACAAGAAAGTTTTCCACAATTTAATCCCAGAAGGAAAAGAGGGTGATGGTAATCTTGTACGCCCTGCCATACATATCACACGTACTTACTATTATTACAAGTTAGCCCATACTGCATATGTTAGTGATGATGGCACAACCCTCAAGACAATGGATGAAGGTCTTCAACCAGCACCAGCCACAATTTCATCCTATACATATAACCATACAGACGAAGCGGCAGCCGTCCCTACTTTAGATGTAGATAAAGTAACACAACGCTTATTAAATCAACTCAAATCACAAGATGTAACTCAACTATTCTCTCGCGCTAACGCTACGCAAGTTGGTGATATTGTCATTGAGAAAGACGCAAATAATATTCCAAGTGTTTTTGTCTTGGAACCTAGTGGGCTTCTTATAATATTTCGTATGACGAAAATGGTAATCTTCGTGTACTCGACCATGATGGAAACCCTGTCTATTTTGATAATACCTTCCAAGATGTCTTATATACAACAGCTACAGATGATTCCTTAGCAGTTGGTGAATATCGGGTTACTTACTCGCTTTCACCTCTTATCCATGATTTATATCGCATGGATTCTGTACAACATCTCTTTGTAAATCTTGTTGTAGGTACACGCGATGATAGTCGCATGGAGAATCCTGTTGATCGAACCCATGTATATACTAGAGTTCCTAACCCAACAACACCTACTTCACCAAATACACTAGAACACACACCAAATACAGCGGACTACAGTCATACTTCACGTGATACGTTTGTTTTAGGAATTTCTTTATTCCTTGCGGTATGTATTTCCTTGTTTAGAAACCATATTGAAAATTCACCACGTTAGTTTCGCTATATCCAATGTGTACCCAAGTATTCTAAGAATACTTGGGTATTTTTATCTTTTATTGATTTTTGATAAAACGGCTCGAAAAATAATCAATAAAACTTACAATAGATAATGAATTATTTTAGAAGAGGTGAATGATTCAGTGAATAGCGTCCGTCAACATTTCAAACATTTTATTTTATTTACACTTATATTATCTTTTTTTATTTATGATTATTCAGATTCCTTTTTATAAGGGACAGGAATATGGTTATCAATATAAACATGTCATGACAAAGCTAAAGTATCTCTCCATGGAGAACGATAACTCTATCGATGTTATATTTTTGGGTGACAGTGAAGGAAAGGCTTCCTTTGATCCAGTAACTCTTTTTCACAATCAAGGTATTAGCTCCTATAATCTATGTACGAACTTTCAATGGTCACTTGATACACTGGCACTCACAAAGAAAATGTACCAATATCAATCCCCAAAGCTAGTTGTTATGGAGACAAACTTCTTTCTAACTGCACTCAGAAAAAGACGTATTCTTCTAGCGAAGTATCTACCTATCTTCAACTATCATGAACTATATAAAGAGTATTTATTATATCCAAAGTCTGCGGATGAATGGAAAGGATTTAGTGCCACCAATCAAATTACTCCATATATAGGCTCCTTGGATTATATGACTACAGATAACAGCTACTACCCTGTTGATGAATGGACTTTAGACTACATGCATCAAATCAAAGAAATCTTAGATCAACATGGCACAAAACTATTAATGGTAAGTGCACCAAATCCTCTTAACTGGACGACCAGTAAGCATAATACGTTACAGGAATGGTGTGATCAAAATAACGTAACCTACATTGACTACAATCTAAAGCCAGAAGAATTAAATATCAACTGGTTAACTGATTCTCGTGATGGTGGTGATCATCTAAATTATAGTGGTTCTGTGAAATTCATGAATGTGCTTGGTAAATACTTACAAGATAATTATGAACTGACAGACCATCGTAATGACCCAGCATATACAAAATGGAATGAAGACTACAGATCCATATTTGGAGGTGCACAATGAAAAACTTCATGTATTCTGCACCAATGTATTTCGCCGTCTTTTTACCAGCAGTAATTCTGTTATATCAAATTTGTCCACAGAAGCTTAGAAAGTTTGTACTATTATTTGCGAACTACACTTTCTTCTTTATATGGTCAAAGTTCTTCTTGATATATCAAGTGATCACCATGTTCATTACGTATCTATCTGCGAAAGTCATTGACCATACAACGAATAAAAAAATCAAAAAGATATCTCTTATCATCGCAATCTTGATTAACCTTGGTATTTTGGTTGTATTAAAGTATACAAACTTCTTTGGCGAAAATATCTTCGCTATCTTCCATCAACCATTTACACCTGTACGCTTAATCGCACCGATTGGAATTAGCTATTATACCTTACAGATGATTTCCTATTTGATGGACACATCAAGTGGAAAGATTCATTCTAATCATAGTATTTTGGATTTTGCGGTATATGCAAGTTTCTTTCCAACTTTGATTCAAGGGCCGATTACACGTTTTAACGAAGTCAAAGATAGTATTCATACATGTAATCCAATCACATATCAAAATCTAAAGTTCGGCAGTCAGCGAATTCTATTCGGTTTAATGAAGAAGATGATTATCGCAGATAGACTGGATCCAGCAGTTAGTAAAATCTTTACGTCTTACACACAAGATGGACTATTTAGTCTAATCGGTGCTGTATTATGTACAATCCAGTTGTATATGGATTTCTCTGGTATCGTTGATATCTGCTTGGGTAGTGCAGAGATTTTTGGCATTAAATTACCAGAAAACTTCAGGCAACCATTCTTTGCGGAGAATGCTTCTGACTTTTGGCGTCGTTGGCATATCACGCTAGGTACCTTCTTACGTGACTATGTCTTCTATCCAATTTCATTAGCCAAACCTATTCATCGTCTATCAAAGTTTTTTACAAAACATTTCAGTAAAGGTGCTGGTAAGTTTATCGGACCATTTATCGCACTATTTGCGGTATGGTTCTTAAATGGTTTATGGCATGGTCCTTATTGGTCTTATATTTTCTATGGTCTTTATTACTTCTGTTTTATGATTCTAGAGATTCTATTAAAGAAACCTGTTGATACTTTCTTTAAGAAACATCAGATTGATGAGAAACAGATTAGCTTACGTCTCTTTTCGATTTATAAAGTTATTTATTATCGTCATCATTGGTGAGCTATTCTTCAGAGCTCAAACTTTATCAGTTGGATGGACGATGTTTAGCAGTATCTTTACAAACTTCAATCTCTCCACATTTACGGGGACATTACCATTCTTACGTCTGGATATGATTGACTGGATCATTGTGATTGTAGGGACAATACTTATGTTCCTTGTGGACCTCTATAAAGAATTCCATGGCTCAATCCGTATCGCAATCGCACAAAAACCAACTTGGATACGTTGGTCAATTATCTATACCTGTATATTCACACTCATCCTATTCGGCGCTTATGGTCCTGGATATGATATTGTTGCGATGATATACGCAGAATTCTAATTGTAAATACCTTATATAAAGGATGGCAATTTTCAGCCATCCTTTATCACTATTTGTATTTCAGCCTGTGTATTCCACATTTGGTAGTACAGTCCTTTTGTATCCATTAGTTGATTATGATTACCTTCCTCTATAATCATTCCATTATCCACAACTAAGATACGATCCATATCACGAATGCTTGATAGTCGATGTGCAATTACAATCGTAGTTGTAGTACTTGCCATATTATATATTAGTTTCATAACTTGCTCTTCTGCTATTGGATCTAATGCCGAACTTGGCTCGTCAAATAATAGTAATCCAAATTCACCATCCAATATACGAGCAATCGCAAGTTTTTGTATCTCACCACCGGACAACACAATTCCATCATCAGAAAATTCTTTTGTTAGTTCACTTTCATGATTTTGTAATTGTTGCGTGAGGTGAACTTTGTCTATAGTAAAGGATATGCCATCTTTTTGATGTTCTGAATAAATATCTAAATTATCCTTTATAGAAAAATGCATATACATTTGAGTCTTGAAATACTGTTCCAATATACTTTCTATACTCTTTGATATCATACTTTTTGATGTCTATGCCATTTACTTTAATATAGCCATCAGTTGGGTCGTATAGTCTTAGTAATAATTTTATCAGTGTAGATTTACCTACACCATTTTTACCAACAATCGCAATCTTTTTCTCCGGCATTAATATGAATGTTTACATTATTTAATAACGGTTTCCCTTTATCATATTCAAACTTCACATTTTGAAATGTAATTTCATATGGAATTTGTACTGTACTTCCTACACAATCCTCAATTACCGGTTTCAATTGATAAAACTCTTGGATTCGCTTTGCATAGATATCAATCTGATGAATATCTTTAACTTGATCAAATAGTTCTGTTAAACAATCACTAATTTTGTTGATAGATAAGATTGCAGTTATCCAGACGGCACTGGCAAGTAACGAATTTTCTATTATACTCTTCAATAAGAAAAAAGCATGGACAATAACATCATAAAAATGATATGCAAAAGCCACTGAATACAGCCCATTTACAAAGGCTCTTTGCATAATCTTTCATATAACTTTCCTGTTGTGAGGTATTTCTATCATATTGTTTTTAGAATAATATCTTTTTAATCTTGTTGTACGAATATCTGCACTATACTCTTTTTAAATAAAAATAAACGCTGTATATAAGAGAATTTTTCGATTGGTATGTACAACTTTCTTCTGCCTTTCAATATAGTACTCATTATATTTAAAAATATCCATATGTTCTTAATATTGTCCCAATTAGAATTAAAACCAAGATAATAGGATTAATTGTAAATAAAAAGTACTGCTAAGGATAGTATTTGCCCTATTGACGCAATGCATCTGGTTAGTACCGAGAATGCTTTACTCGATTGTTCTGCAGTATGTTCTATTGCCCAGGTATAGTTTTCATAAAACTCTGACTTATCTAAATAACAATAATCTACTTTTTGCGGAAAAATTCATAAATTTCTCATTGATATTCGCCTCTACAAGGGCTTCTGATACATCTTTAAAATAAATATTATATAAATCTTCAATTGCTGGAATCAAAAAAATCAATTAGTTGAAATCCAATAATACCGATAATAATTTTTACAGCAGGACTCTTTGTATCGATAGAAGAAATAATAAATTCAGGAAAGATAACATCACAAAAAAATTTAGAAAAAGGCACTAATATCCCAAAGAATACTAGCGAAAAACAAAATATTTTTTTGCATATCTTATATAAGGTTTTAATAACCATAGCCAATTTTTTTCATGTAATAACTCTTTGGTATTAATGTTCCGATCCTTATATTATTTATAACATTATTTTTGTAGAATCAAAAAAAGCAGGCTAGTTATAATAGTGCATCTAGTGCTCTAATTAACTATATCCTGCTTTTTAATTTAATTTTGGTGTTCTTTTGTCCACTCAATTGTTTTCTTTAAATACTGACCTGTCCAGCTTTCTTTGACTTTGATGATGTCTTCAGGTGTTCCTTGGGCAACGATTGTTCCACCACCATCACCACCTTCAGGGCCTAAATCAATAATCCAGTCAGCACACTTAATTACATCTAGGTTATGTTCAATGATGATAACTGTATCCCCGTTGTCCACAATTCTTTCAAGCACTGCGATTAAACGATTCACATCATCTGTATGTAGACCGGTTGTAGGTTCATCTAAGATATAGATGGTTTTACCTGTTGGACGTTTCTGTAGTTCACTGGCAAGTTTAACCCGTTGTGCTTCACCACCAGAAAGTGTTGTAGAGGACTGTCCAAGTTTGATGTAATTTAATCCTACATCAGAAAGTGTCTGTAATTTATTCTTGATCTTTGGATGATTTGCGAAGAAATCTAAAGAATCTTCAACTGTCATCTCTAATACATCATAGATATTCTTACCCTTATAAGTACACTGTAATGTTTCTTCGTTATATCTCTTACCATGACACACTTCACATGGTACATAAACATCTGGTAAGAAGTTCATTGAGATTACCTTTACACCATCCCCTTGACAAGCTTCACAACGTCCACCTTTGACATTAAAGGAGAATCTTCCTTTTTCATAACCGCGTAATCTCGCCTCTGGTGTCTTAGCGAATATATCACGAATATCATCGAATACTCCTGTGTATGTAGCAGGGTTTGAACGCGGTGTACGCCCAATCGGATCTTGGTCGATTTGTACTAACTTATCGATGTTCTCAAGTCCTTTGATAGACTTATACTTACCTGGGTTCGCTTTTTGTTTTCCAAGGTTTTGTTGGACGGCTTTCATGAATACATCGTTAACTAATGTACTCTTACCAGAACCAGATACACCTGTTACAAGTACCATCTTCCCTAACGGGAATTTTACATTGATATTCTTGAGGTTATGTTCTGATACACCCTTCAGTTCTACAAACTTACCACTACCTTTACGACGTGTTTCTGGCATAGGAATGACTTTTCTACCAGATAAGTATTGTCCTGTAATGGAGTTTAAAGAATTCTTGACTTCTTCTGGTGTGCCATTCGCAATGACTTCGCCACCATGGATACCTGCACCAGGTCCAATATCCACAATCCAATCTGAATGTAACATCGTATCTTCGTCGTGTTCCACGATAATCAGTGAGTTACCTAGGTCTCGCATATTTTGAAGGGTCTTGATTAACTTACTGTTATCACGTTGGTGTAAACCGATGGATGGCTCATCTAATACATATAGAACTCCTGATAGTCTTGAACCAATTTGGGTTGCTAGACGAATACGTTGTGCTTCACCACCAGAAAGTGTTCCTGCCAAACGATCAAGTGACAGGTATTCTAGACCTACATCCTTCAAGAAGGATAAACGGTTTCTAATTTCTTTGAGTACTAACTCCGCAATCTTTGTCTTTTCAACATCTAGCTTTAGATTGTTTATCCAATCTAGTGCTTTGCCGACGGATAGTTGTGTAAACTCACAGATATTTTTATCTCCAACACGTACACTGAGTGCTTCTGGATTGAGTCTTTGTCCATGACACTTTGGACATACTGATTCTACCATGAAGGAGTGATACCACTCTTTACTCATAGAGCTGGTTGTTTCTACGTAACGACGTTCAATCATATTCTTAATTCCTTCGATGAAGTCATTACGATTATAACTATTACCACCTGAGGATGTGATGGTATAACGAATAGGCGCATCACTACCATAGAGGATTACTTCTAATTGTTTCTTTGTAAGATCTTTGATTGGTGTATCTAGATCAATCTTGTAATGTTTGAGTAATACTGAGAATGTCTGCCATTCAATATTGTCAGTACCGACAATATTCTTGTAGTAGCGAATACCGCCCTGACGGATAGACTTAGAGCGATCTGGAATTAAGTTATCCACATCAACTTCTTCTGTAATACCCAAACCATGACAGTTATCACAAGCACCGATTGGCGCATTAAATGAGAATAAGCGTGGTTCTAGTTTTGGTACTGTAAACCCACAGATATGACAAGAGAAGTGTGTGGAGAAATCCAATTCTTCTGCCCCGTTAAGGACAATCGCATGTCCATCCGCAAGATTTAGTGCTGTTTCTATGGAATCATATACACGTGATCTTGATTCATCTGTCTTTACGATACGGTCAATAACCACATCAATATCATGACGTTTATTCTTTTCTAACTCTGGTTCATCCTCCAACATCACAACTTCGCCATCGATACGCACACGGATATAACCATCTTTCAATAGCTTCGCAAATACATCTTTAAAGCTACCTTTTTATTTCTAACCGTAGGCGCAAGTATGGTTAACTTACTACGATCTGGTAAGTCCATCACCTGATTAACCATTTCTGTAATAGTTTGTCCTGTGATTGGAATATTGTGATTAGGACAGTATGGTACACCTGTTCTTGCGTATAGAAGACGCAGGTAGTCATAGATTTCTGTCACAGTTCCAACCGTAGAACGTGGGTTGTTGGACGTTGTTTTCTGGTCGATGGAAATTGCCGGAGATAATCCTTCAATTAACTCAACATTTGGTTTTTCAACACCACCTAAGAACTGTCTTGCGTATGCGGAAAGGGATTCTACATAGCGTCGTTGTCCTTCGGCGTAAATCGTATCAAAGGCAAGTGAGGTCTTTCCACTTCCAGAAAGACCTGTCATCACTACCATTTTATTACGAGGTATTTCCAAGGAAATATTTTTTAGGTTATTCTCCTTGGCACCTCGTATTGTAATCTTATCTAATTCCATTACTTCTTTACCTCCTCACAAAGGTCACTTAACATCACCCAAGCCTCACGTGGGGAAAGATTATCTGGATCAACTTGTTTTAGTTTCTCCATCAAAGCTTCCGTACGTGGATCTTCCTTATGCATTTCTACCAATTGATAGTTTTGTTGTACAACTCTCTTGGTTGACTCTAATTCCTTCTGTAAGTCTTTTGCTCGATTTAATACTGCATCTGGTAATCCCGCAAGTCTTGCGACATTAATACCATAAGAATGTCCAGCAGGGCCTTCTGCCATCTTATATAAGAATGTGACTTCATCATTGTTTTCTTTGACTACAACATGCATATTTTTCACGTTTGGAAGGTTATCCGAAATCACTGTTAGTTCATGATAGTGTGTACTAAACATCGTTTTAGCGTGAATACAGGTCGCGATATATTCAATCATTGCCTGTGCTAATGCCATACCGTCATAAGTAGATGTACCTCTACCAATCTCATCAAATAAAATCAAGGATGAGGAAGTTGCCTCCTGTAGGGCTAGGTTAGCTTCTGACATCTCTACCATGAATGTGGATTGTCCACTGAGGATATCATCCGAAGCACCAATACGTGTAAATATCTTATCAAAGATAGGCATGATACAACTCTTTGCTGGAACGAAACATCCCATCTGCGCCATGATAACGATTAATGCAGTTTGACGCATATAGGTTGATTTACCACCCATGTTCGGACCAGTGATTAGTAAGATATCCTGGTCCTTATGCATATCTGTAGAGTTTGCGACGTACTTTGGATTCTTCATCATGTCATCCAAGATTGGATGCTTACCATTTTCAATGAAGAGACGGTCTTCATCAAACTGTGGACGAACATAGCCATACTTCGCAGACACTTCTGCCATGGCAACCTGTGCATCAACCTCGGCTAAAAACTTACTTAATTTCTGCAGTCTTGGTAAGTATGCACGGATTTCATCTAATATCATTTGAAATAATTGTTTCTCAATACGAATCGCATTTTCTTCCGCATGTAAGATTGCGTCTTCTTTCTCTTTTAATTCTGGAGAGATAAAACGCTCGTTATTCGTTAATGTTTGACGGCGGATATATCCCCAATCGTCTTGTACAGCTTGTGCAGCTGCTTTAGAGATTTCAATATAATAACCAAAGACTTTATTGTAGCCGATTTTGAGTGTCTTAATACCGGTTCTTTCTCTTTCCTTGGCTTCTAATTCCGCAATGAAAGTTCTACCGCTATGTTGAATCTTACGCGCTTCATCTAGTTCTGCGTTATAGCCATCTCTAAACATTCCACCATCGCTAATCTGTACAGGTGGATTATCCACAAACGCATCTTTCAACTTTTGATAGAGTTCCTGTAGAGGATCAACTTTACGCTTTTCATCAAAGACTGTTTCATCTAATGCATGCATGATAGACGGCACTTCTGCTAATGTCTTTGTTAGACGTTGACAATCCACCGCATTTGCCGTATTCATTGCACATCTAGCAATCAGTCTTTGTAAGTCATAAATATTACTAAAACAATCACGCAACTGTTGTCTTTGCATGAAATTTTGAATTAACCATTCGGTCTTATTAAAACGTGCTTCAATCTTTTCTCTTGAAACAAGTGGCTTTTCAATCCATTTCCGTAGCTGTCTTGAACCCATCGCAGACTTACACATATCTAAAAAAATGACCATAGTGTAATTGCCTTTACCATTTTCATGTAAGGATTGAACAAGTTCTAGATTCTGACGTGTCGCAAAGTCCATGTATAGTACTTCATCTTCACGTTCGATACGTGTTACCTGCAAGTGCCCTAACATATGCTTCTGGGTATTTTTCCAGGTAGTTTAGCATACGTCCATATGCTTGCATGTCATAATCTTTGAGGATACCTTCCGTCAATGGTAGATACTCTTCTTTAATACATGTTTCGTCACAATAAGAAATGACAATCTGCAATTCTCTAAAAACTCTTGAGTGTCTTTTTCTTTAAAAATCACTAGATACTACAACTTCACGTACATTTGAACGTAGTAGTGTCTGCATTAACAACACATCTTTGTGTTCGATATTCTGTACATAGTTTTCACCAGTACTCATTTCCACAATTGCTAGCGAATACCCATATCCATAATCTGTAATTGCAGCTAAATATACAGAGGCTTTTTCATCAGAGATTTCCTGCATAACAGTACCTGGTGTAATCACACGAATGACATCACGTGTAACTAGACCAACCGCTTCTTTTGGATCTTGTGTCTGTTCACAAATCGCAACCTTAAAACCACGAGATACAAGTCGTGGGATATACGCAGCTGCCGCATGATGTGGAATACCACACATCGGTACACGTTCCTCAACACCCGCATTCTTTCCTGTTAGTACAAGATCTAATTCTTTGGACGCAATCTTCGCATCATCAAAGAACATCTCATAGAAATCGCCTATGCGATAGAACAAGATTGCGTCTTCATATTCTTTTTTGACTGCAAGATACTGCTGCATCATCGGTGTATAATTTTCTGCCATATTCGCCTCTCAAAACATATGTATTATAGCATAGTTGTCCATATTCCTTGTGGTCGAAGACCGATGCGTATACATCAAGATATGTAATATATTTGTTATTTCGACCATAATCGAAATAAGATTAATTATTTCTTATAGTTTCGAGTATAGTCGAAACTAATCTTGAAATTATTTTATATTTCGACTATACTCGAAATATAAAATAGGAGGTACTACATGGAGTATATTTTACGTCAAAGTTATCTAAATGAAATTCAAAAAAATTTATTAATAAACCTGTTACTAAAAATATTGATTGGTATGCGCCGTGTTGGTAAATCTACAATATTGAAAAATGATTTCTGAAGTCCTTTTAAAGGATATCCCAAGTGAAAACAAAATCTTTATGAATTTTGAAAGCTTGGAATTACTTGGGATATGAAATGCGGAAACTTTTGCCAAGCATCTGCAGCCACTCCTCAAACAAAAATAATGAAAAAAATATTTCTTCTTCGATGAAATCCAAGTAGTTCATCATTGGGAAGAAGTTATCAATAGCCTACAAGCAGATTATGATTGTGACATTTATATTACAGGTTCTAATTCTACGATGTTATCAAGTGACCTAGCCACTGTGCTTGCGGGAAGATATGTTCAATTTGAAATCTATCCATTTACATTCAAGGAATTTATTGATTGTTATAAAGATTTGCAATTATCACAAGAAGAATACTTCACTAAGTTTATTGAAATTGGTGGTCTTCCTGCTGTGAAACACTTTCAACTCGATCCAAATCCAAGTTATAAATATCTTTCAGATATCTATAATACCGTCTTGGTAAAAGATGTTTTGGAATATAATCAGATTCGTGATATTGATATTTTTAATCGCATTCTGTTATACGCTACCGAAAATATCAGTCATACTTTCTCAGCTTTAAATATCCGAAATTTTCTGAAGAGCGAAGGTCGTAATGTTTCAGTAGATACCGTTTTAAATTATCTGAATTTTTGTATCAATGCCTTTATTTTGAAGAAGGTGCCTCGCTACGATACGATTGGCAAAAATATTTTAAAAGTTGAAGAAAAATATTTCCTAACTGATCATGGCTTTAGACAGGCAAAAGGTTTCTCCAATGCCAAAGACATTGAACGTGTATTAGAAAAATATTGTTTATATAGAATTATTACAGCGTGGTTATACCGTTTATATTGGCAAAGTAAAGGATAAAGAAATCGACTTCATCGCAGAAAAGGATGGTAAACGTCTCTATTTCCAAGTTTGTTATTTATTAGCAACAGCCGAAACACGCAAAAGAGAGTTTGAAATCTATCACGAGATTTCCGATAACCATCCAAAGTATGTCTTATCTATGGATACCATTGATTTTTAGCCAAGAGGGATATATCCATAAAAACATTATCCACTGGTTGTTAGATAAAGAGTAAAATTCCACAAAAAAATCGCTTAAGCGAAATTAGTCGTGGGTTTGACTAAAATGCGCAACGAAATCAGTTGTGGGTTAATCATATACAAAAATAAGGATATCTATGTCATCGTGGCTGGTGACTAAGATATCCTTTTTTAGAAAAGATTGAAGTATAGTTTGATTTTATTTATTTAATGTATCAACAATTTGTTTGGTATATGTACCACGTTTTTTGTGTTCTCGTTTTCTGGAATACAGACATGTTGTCAAGCAATAGAATAGTTTGTCGTTAAGGCAGTATAGTGCACGTGCACGAAAACGTTCTAGGTTTGTATATCCATTGGATACATCAATCAGTAATCGAAGTTTCTGATTGATGTTTTCAGCTAATGCATTGGATTGTCGTCTATCATCATAAGGCCTTCTGAAGCTATTGATAATTTCTGGTTTCCAGTGCTTCAGTAAAGATATGAATTCCTTATAGCAGTCTAACTTAGAGTGTTCAAATAGCTCAATCAGATAATCAAGTTTCATACTAGCTTCTTCAAATGAGCAGTGTTTATTGAAGTCTCGATATAGTTCCTTTAATTCATACGCAAGCTTTAAATCAGGACTTATCTCCAACAACATGTTGAAAAAGGTCCCTGTAATTCATCTTCTGACGAAATTTTTGAGTTGTATCTTGGCTCGTTATCGAGGTCAGAATGAATCAGTTTCTAATAACTTATGCCAGGTCTTCAACAAATAGTAACTGGGACTATCATAGACACACTGTTTCATGATTCCTACACGCATGCGTGTAAAGCACTCTGTAAGGTGTTTGATAACATGGAAAGGGTCTACTGCTATTTCGCAATGTCTTAGGTACTTTTTACACATCCCTATAAGGTTCCCACATATCGATCGTAACGTACTTTACCTTGTCTCTCTCCGATTGTGGAATCATTTCAAAATGTTTCGACAGCGTTACTTTCGAACGGTTTGGAAGTATCTCGTTTAATGTCCTGTTATTGTTATCTACGAATACACACAAGTATGAACCACCATATTTCGCCATAGAAGAAGATATCTCATCGATACCAAGGTTCTCAGGAAGTGTTAATCTAGGTGCACGGATGAAACTATCTGCATACATTCTTACGATAGTGTCAGATACATGGTATTTATGTGCAATATCCTTGTATGTCATACGAACGTTGTGTAGATCCAAGGCAATCGCATTGAGTACTGCGTATGACTGATGGAAGTTCTCTGGGCCAAATGGACTTGGCTCAGAGAAGGACTTCCCACATTCTTTACAGACATAGCGTCTTCTTGTCCAATCAATGATGGATGGAATCCCTGCAACGTCAAGGTGGTTATAGCTATACGAAGAATAGTTCTTTATTTTTGTATTACCTCCACAACAGGGACAGGTAGGGTGAGTATCATTCAGTTTTATTAAGATGTGTAATTTGTCAGATGATTTATGTGTATCAATCGAAAAAATCATATCGTCACTAACATTAAGTGTGGATATGATAAAATCATTTATAGCCATATGGCGCCTCCTATCGTTATTATTCAATCTTTTTCCAACTTGAATTCTAACATAGGAGTTTTTTTATTAGTTGAGACCCCGAGTAAATTTGGAGGGTATCCCCGAGTTGTAAAAAAAGAGGTCAAAATTTGACCCCTAGAAATTTCGGAGGGTCGCCCCTGACCCCGACTGATTTTTGAGTGCCAAAAATCACTTCATATGGAGTGATTTTTTTACTTTTAATAATAAATTACAACTTTATCTTGAATACCTAATGGATTCGTTGGTTTCTCTGATGAGCGTTCATTAGGGACAAAAACGTTCTAGTGTAGTAGCTGAAATAATTTCTAAATGATTTTTACCCTTATTTAATTTACTTGATAAATCATAAATATATGTTGGTTGAATCTGTATTCCTAAACTATCTCCATTTAAGAATACTTCTACACCTTCTAACAAGCCTTCAATCTTTAAAATAGCGGTATCTGTGTTAATGTCAAAAATCAGTACTATAACGGATATAACCACCAAATGTTGGATAGTCATTTTTCTACAATGTCAGGAAGTGTTACTGCTTTTTCATCTTTAAATGATGGATATTCAATTCCTGTACAAATAGAACGTTGGAAATCTTTGAGTGACATTTGATTGTTTAGTATTTTACATTTATCTTCAACAGAAGTTGATGTCGATAATCCTTCACCTTCTGTGATAATGAGTGATTTACGACTTTCAAGTTTTTATCGTTGTACGAATGATACCATTATCAAATTCGTAAGATAATTCATAAATTTTATTGTTCCATGCATCATAGATAACTGGTTTCTTTAATCGTGGCAGTGTTAATTCTCCCTCATACGGAGTTTGACCTTCATTTACAAAGTAGTAAATTGGCAGCTTCCCTTCGTAATGCAAGTATTTAATATGCTTAGAATCTCCACTCAGGCTAGTCTCACGTAAGTCACTGATTTGATTCAAGAATTCTTCAATCGTAACAATGCATGCATGTAGATTTTCTTCTGCTTTACCAATCACTTGTGGTGGCAATTTGTTAATTACATACACTCGTCCACCAAGAGACCTGAAACAATTTAAGGCTTGTACTACTTCTGCACGAATTACAGGATACTCCGGTATCACAACTGCATCATATTCTGCTAAAGAAACACATAGTTTTCCACCCTTGATTTCATAGTGATAATCAGAATCTGTAAACACATCTGATGGAATAATATCAAAATCAATATGTGCCTCTGTTAACGCTCTTGCGATAACATCTTCCTTCATATACTCTAGACCAGTCCAGTCCGCTTCGCCATGATATAACACTGCAACCCGTCGTATCATCTTACCATTTGTAAGTAAGTGACAGATACGATTGGTGTAATTCATCAGCTCTGCAAAGTGTCTATATTGAGGGTTATGTCCATGCGCATAAAAATGCGGTGGGCAATCCGGATCTGGGAATGGTGCTGGCGAGAATGCGTGTGGTACGAAATGATTGATTCCATTTACCATCAAATGGTCAATCAAATATTTCTCAAGATATACACCTTCTTGCCATCCATACGCCCCAAACGCTTCACACATACTGTTTCCCTGTTTTAATGGGTCAATATTTGCGGCACTAGAGGCTAGTTTCCCTAATGTAAAGTGATAGAATACACCATCGCGAATACTACCTGTAAACTTAGAACGAATTACCGCATCCTCCATAAAAGGAATCAACTGTCCACCGATATCATCAATACCTGCATAACTTTGTCCTTTTAAACTACGGAAATAATGTCCAAAGGGATGAACCCATTCTTGAGTGTTCATTATTATCTTCAATAATATGACCGATATATTTAACCTGATGTGCTCTACACCAATCTCCAATTTGATAGGAAAAGTTTCTTTCAACTGCACGTGTAATAGCATCCATAAATTGAATACGTATCTTAGAAACTCTTTCTTGGTCTTGTAAATCAACAAATAATAGTGCTGTATTCGCGAGATACTGTTCTTGCCAGAGATTTCTAAGTTCCTTCTCAACTTCATCAGAGAACGGATAGTCATCTAATTCAGATATCTTCTTACCTTTATCGTACAAGTGTCCATTTCCAATTTCAGGTTCATCTGAGAAGAATCCTTCTAAGACATTTCCGAAATATTGTTTATAGCGTGCATAGTGTGCTTCATAGACAGTATCGATAAATAATCTAACAGCACGTCTATCACACATGTTGATGTAATCACGATGTGGGCCACAATTGAAAGTTTCGTATATTCCAAACACTTCCCAACTACCGCTTAAATATTCATCATTTTGAATCTCTTTAATTTGTTTTTTATCATCACTCACTGCCACAAAGCCAATACACTTGTCGCCTGGAAGAAGTTCAAAGTCGGCCATCATAAACTTTTCTACTTCCGTTTTTCTGATGGGGTGGTACTTTTTAAGTATTCCTCTTCAACTTGAAATTTTGTATTTGTAAGTGTGATTAGTGATTGATATGTAAGGAATTTGCGATGCAATTCGGGATGTTTTCCCTTTAGGGCTCCATTTGAATAACCTGAAGGAAAGTGTGAATCATCTAATATCCATACTTTCATATCACGTTTGATAGCTTCGTCAAAGATAATATCTAAATCGTGCCACCAACCTTCTTGGCAAAACTCTGGATGTGGACGTGATTCAATACATACAGCTTTAATATTCGCTTCATCAATCACTTTCATGTATGTACGCAGTACATCTTCACTTTCGTGGTGTTGCCAGAAAAACGGGAATATATAATTCCCTGTGTTATCTTTTGTAAGTGCGTGTAGCTCACTCATAGTTATTATCTCCTTTCAACAATTAGAGAATTGTTCCGTTACTTTCAATTACCTTTTGATACCAAGCAAAAGAATCTTTCTTCTTCCGCTCCAAATTTCCGCTTCCATCTACTTGTTTATCTACGTAGATAGTTCCATATCTCTTTTTAATTTCTCCAGTAGATGCAGAAATCAAATCGATAATACCCCAGAATGTACATCCAAGTAATGGTAAGCCATCCTCATTGATAACCGCATCCATCGCCTTGATATGTTCTCTCATATAGTCAATACGATATGTATCATGTATACCATCTTCTTCTATTGTATCGTTGGCACCTAATCCATTTTCCACAATGAATAATGGCTTTTGATAACGATCATATAAAGTATTACAGGTAATTCTTAAACCAAGTGGGTCAATCTGCCAGCCCCATTCCGAAGCCTTTAGATATGGATTTTTAACTGCTGAGAATACTGCATTTCCTTTCGCATTTTGTTTATTAATTTCAGGATCTGCAGATACACAACGTGATGCGTAATAAGAGAAGGAAATAAAGTCAACTGTTCCTTCTTGTAGAATCTTTGAATCCTCCGGTGTGATATCGATATTTACGCCTAATCTTTCCATTCTCTTAAATGCCCAAACTGGATAATCTCCTCTAGCTTGAACATCTATGAAAAAGTAATTATCTCTATCAGATTCCATCCCCTTGTATACATCTTGTGGATGACATGAATATGGATAGAACTGTCCTGCTGCTAGCATACAACCGACCATTGCGTTTGGCATCATTTCATGAGCTAGTTTTACAGCCTTGGCAGAAGCTACTAGTTCATGATGTGCAGCTGTATATAACACTTGATTCTTGTCTTCACCTTCCTCAAAGTAGATGCCAGCTCCCATAAATGGTAAATGTAACAGCATATTGATTTCATTAAATGTTAACCAATATTTTACTTTTCCCTTTAGTCTTGTAAATAATGCATGGCAAAGTTTCATGAATGCGTCAATCATGCGTCTATCTTTCCATCCACCATACTTCTTAATCAAAGCAATTGGCGCATCAAAATGACAGATTGTAATGAGTGGTTCAATTCCGTACTTTAAACATTCATCCACAACTGCTTCATAGAAATCTAAACCTTTTTCATTTGGAGTTTCATCATCCCCGTTTGGGAAAATTCTCGTCCAAGCAATGGAAAAGCGATAGCACTTCATATTCATCTCAGCGAATAACTTAATATCTTCTTTATAACGATGATAAAAATCGATTGCATCATGAGAAGGATAGAAATGTTCTGTATCACATTCCAACATTTTCTTTAATCCCAGCATGACTGGAAAACGATCTTCCCCATAAGGAATCGTATCTACATTTGCTAGACCACGACCATCTTCTTGATATGCACCTTCGCATTGATTTGCGGCTGTTGCGCCACCCCACAAAAATTCTTTTGGAAAACTCATAATCCCTCCTTAAATCAAGTTATGATTTTCGTCATTATCCCATATACGATTTAAATAATAACATACTGTACAATCATTCATTTTTAACTGTCGGTCAAATATTCTATCTGGTGTTAATTTACGCAGTAAGTTAAAACAAGCTTTACCATCATTTAGCTCTACATCATATCCATATCCTGCTTGAATGAGTGGACTAACAAGTGCTCTAAAATGTGGTGCTCTTCTTGCGTATACTGGCTTTCCATCCAATTCATCAATGGATGAAAAACGATCATTATATGGTACGTAGTGCTCAACCCCTTCGTGTGCATGTCCTTCCAGAATATACTTTAATGTATCGTAATATCGATCTACATATACAGCATCATGTAGTCCATTCCCTGCTGCTAACACATCATATGCATCTCTAAATGATTTCCACTTCGCAACATTACGGAAGGATGTCTCTACTGATATTCTTGAGTCAAAGAAATTTCCGTTTAATTCATCTCCACAAAAGAGTATTCTAGTTGAACGATCTAAAAACTGTAATGAACCTAATGCATGTTCTGCGATGTTATATACTTCCAGTTTACGATTACCTAGGTCAATTACATCTCCTTCTTTGATGAATACTACTGGATAGTCATCTGGAAATTGCATACCTCTTTCAAGGAATTCACCCATAGGTTCATTTCTACGTGCGTAAGATTCTTTTGACATATATACACAATCAAACAAATAACAATTTGCAGTGTGATCAAAATGACAATGTGTCAGTAACATACGATAGATTGGTTTGTCTGTTAGTGTTTGGCAGTATGCACGAATGTTTCCTGCACCCATACCAGAGTCTATCACAATTGCCTCATCACTACCTTCAATTACATAGGAGTAATCACCATCTGATAATACTTGCCATGTGCCTTCTGCGATTTTCTTTACTTTAAAATACGGCTCTGACATTGGTCGTATATCACCATCTTCATCTTCAATCAAGATGTCTGAAAATCTAGACCAGTCGAGTGCTTTCATATTCTTTTTCCACCACATACTCAGGCTCCTTTTCCTTGTATGAGATTTATCGCTTCATACCATCGATTCATCTGTGATTGCCACTCTGAACGGTTGAAACGGTTTTGATAGACATCATACTTTAGTTGATGAAATAAATTGTCTTTTTGATATAGACCTATCGTTAGTCCAGCCATATATGCCACACCTGTTGCGGATAATTCCTCTTGTAAACTTACACATACTGTATTCTGTGCACACTCCGCAAGAAACTGCATTAAATACTGATTCTTACTTGGGCCTCCATCTGCCTTAACTTCTTTCATTGAGATACCAGTATCATTTTCCATCGCATTTAAGATATCTGTAATTTGATATGCGATGGATTCTACCGATGCCTTCACTAACTCTTTCCAAGTTGTAGTGCGCGTCATACCATAAAACATAGCCTTTGCATGCATGTTCCAGTATGGTGCACCTAAACCAGTAAAGGCAGGTACTAAAACAGTTTCGTCACTCGGATTTGAATCCAGGATTATCTTTTGTGTTTCATTTGCGTCTTCAATTAGTTCAAGATCATTTTTCAACCAGCTAATAACAGCTCCTGCATAATTGATATTCCCTTCAATCGCAAATGTACGTACTCCATCAATACTATATGCGACAGAAGTGGATAATCCATTTGTGGATAACTTTTCTTTTGTTCCGATATTCATCATAATAGAAGAACCAGTGCCAAGTGTTGTCTTTACTTGTCCATCTTTATGACATCCATGTCCATATAATGCCGCATGAGAGTCCCCCATTACTGCTGTAATCGGTATTTCTTTTGGCAGTATTCCTTCAATGTCTGTATAGCCAAACACCGCATTACAATCATGAATTTCCGCAAGATTTTTTTGATCGATACCAAATAATTTACATAGTTCTTCTGACCATTTCCCTGTATGAATATCATATAACTGTGTTCTTGATGCATTTGTCGCATCTGTTTTGAAACTCGTTCCTTTTGTTAGTTTGTAGATTAACCATGAATCGATCGTTCCAAGGCAGTATTCATTCTTTGGCTGTACATGATCAATTAACCACTTCATTTTACATGCAGGAAAGTATGGTGATAGCTGTAGTCCTGTTATTTCATGAACTCTATCGCTATAACTCATATATTTTTCGGCAATACCTTTTGCACGTGAACATTGCCATACAACCGCATCCGCAAGTGGACTGCCATTTTTATCCCACATGACCGTTGTTTCTCTTTGATTCGAAATCCCAAGAGCTACAATGTTATCTGCTTGAATCTTTGTAATCTCGAGTAATTCTTTTACTAGATTAACGGTGTTCTCATAAATTTCAATTGGATTGTGTGATACAAATCCTTCCTCAGAAATAATCTGTTTGTGTGCTTTATCGACACGCTTTACTAACTTACCTGTTTCATCGAACAATATTACTTTTGTTGCTTGGGTGGATTGGTCGATACTTAGAATATATTTCATTATTTTAAATTTTTCTCAACAGTCTCAACAATGCCCTTATCGTCCAATCCATAGTACGCGAATATCTCATGATTAGTTCCGGTAATCAAATGTTCATCTGGTAAGTTAATCGTTACAAGCTTCTTGGTAGATGTTTGGATAATATGGTTGCTGTAATTGAACCTAGTCCACCAAATGGTCCATGCTCCTCAACTGTAACAACCAATTTAACATCTTTAGCCATTTCTAATAAAGTAGTCTCATCATATGGCTTAATACAATACATATCTAATAAACCTACAGAAATTCCCTTTAAGTGTAATTGCTCTACTGCTTTTTTTGCGTATGGTAATAATTCCCCACAGGATACAATCAATACATCTTTTCCTTCGCAAATGCGATTTGCTTTATTCAGTTCAAAGTTGATATTTTCATCATATACATCTTCTGTAGCACTACGTGATACACGTATGTATGCAGGTTCTTTATCTTTTAATAATGCTTCGATTAACTTTGTAGTCTGAAAACGATCACTTGGGTCATAAACTCTCATGCCTGTCAGTGATGCCATTACCGCAAAGTCCTGTGTTGAATGATGTGTCATTCCTAATGCACCGTATGACACTCCTCCAGAAATACCAATCAACTTTACATTTGTATTTGAGTATGCAACATCCACCTTACATTGTTCAAATGAACGTGTTGTTAAAAAAGCTGCTGGTGAAGCACAGAATACCTTTTTCCCACATGATGCTAACCCTGCAGAGATACCTACTAAATTCTGTTCTGCAATTCCAACTTCCACAAATTGTTCTGGATATGTATTCGCAAATGGTGTTAGAGATGCAGAACCTCGCGAGTCAGAACATACAACAATAATCTCATTATCATTTTTAGCTTTTTCTACTAATACATCACAAATTGCTTGTCGATTACTAATCTTATTCATTATGCTAGCACCTTCTCAATCTCTTCCACTGCTTGTTTATATTGTTCTTCTGTCATAACACCATGATGCCATGAGGCCGCATTTTCCATATAGGAAACGCCTTTTCCTTTTGTGGTATGGGCAAGTACTAATGTAGGTTTATCTAAGCACTTTTTAGCATCCTCATACGCTGCTTTTAATAATTGGCAATTATTTCCATCTTCAACCTCAATCACATTCCAATGGAATGCCTTAAATTTCTCTGCCAAGCTAGAAGAAGACATCACATCATCAGTTGTGCCTGAAATCTGTAATCCATTCAAATCAATCGTTGCACAAAGATTATTCAAATGATAATGACCTGCAGCCATCATTGCTTCATAATTAGATCCTTCAGCCATTTCACCATCCCCAATAACTACATAAGTACGATATGATTTCTTATCCATCTTAGCCGCAAGTGCCATACCAACACCGATAGATAAGCCATGTCCTAAAGAACCTGAATTTATTTCAACTCCGTTGATTTCTGTATTTGGATGTCCTATGAATTTAGAACCATATTGAGAGAATGTGCGGATTGCTTCTTGTTTATCATAGAATCCTTTTTCACCCAGAACACAGAAGAGCGCATCTGCACAGTGTCCTTTGGACAATAAGAAACGATCGCGATTTGGGTCATGAAAATTTTTAGGTGATACGTTCATTTGGTCAAAATAAAGTACTGTTAAAATATCAATTACCGATAGATCCCCACCTATATGTCCTGCTTTTGAGCGATATACCATTTCCAGAATATCTTTTCTAAGTTCATATGCTTTTCTTGTTAATGTATCCATGACTACTCACCTCGAATATATGCTTTCACTTGTTCTTCTACATCATCATACAAATCTGGCTTGATGCCGATATACTTACATGCTTCATATAGAACAGGTACTACATCTTTATGAATTCCTACACAATGGTGGATATATGGTCCTTCTACAATCTTCGCTTCTAATCTCTTGAGATTATCAACTTCTACCCAAAGATATGTTCCCTTTGTATATGGTCCTTCTACACCCTTCGCATTTCCTAATAACAATGAATATTCACCATTATCACCATCAAATCTACAGAGTGTTAAGTCACCTTTTTTCGCTTCAGCTTCCACAGCGCCTGGATGATCAAACGCAAGCGGATATCCAATTGTAGGTTTACATGCAGCACATGAAATTGGCCAAGGGCCGCAATGCTGTAATAACTCTCCATTTTCATTATCTGGATGTCTGACTGTCCAGTCCGCAAAGAAGGTGCGGGTTGTATCCATGCCTGCAGCCTCTAACATTACAGCTGTGATTGCACCATGAATATCTGTCTCACACACAACCGGGAATCCTTCTTCATTCATCAACGAATTCGCAGCACATGGCATAATACCAATTTCAGACTGTAGTGCATTCCAACATTGTATTGCACCTGCATTACAACCATATTTATCTGCTAAAGTTCTCATAGCTACCTTTAATGCCGCAATCGTCTCTAACTGTGAATCTGTTACCTTCACATTAAATTTTTCTTTACAGTAAGCTACTACTTTTTCAACTTCATTCTTTTCTGCTTTTGCTTTTTTGATTTCCGCTGTTAATTCTGGCATTGGAATTGGAGATAGTTGAATATTGAATCTCTCTAACAACTCACCTTCATTACACATTGTCGACCAAAAATCAAAAGGTCGTGGCCCTATCTGTAAGATTCTTGTATTTCTAAATGCCTTTACGACATTACAAACTGCCAAGAAATTATTTATACCTCTTTCAAATTCTGAATCTGTTAGTCGACAGTTACAAAGATATGTAAATGGGACACGGAATCTTCTAAGTACTTTCCCTGTCGCAAATAATCCACATTGTGAATCACGTAAACGAATTCCATTTTCATCCGGTCTTTCATCACGTGGTCCCCATAAAAGTACAGGTACATTCAACTCTTTTGCGAGTCTTGCAACTTCATACTCTGTACCAAAATTACCATGTGGGAAGAATATTCCATCTACTTTTCTTTCCTTGAACTTTTCTGCTATCTTGATACGGTCATTATCATCGTGTAGTAGTCCATCTTTTGATATATCATCAATGTCGACAAACTCTACACCAAGTTCCTTTAATCTGTTTCTTGTTAAATTTGCATACTTTACTGCATCTGGTGCTGAGAAGATACTTCTTCTTGTTGGGGCGAATCCAATTACTACTTTTGCCATGTTTTTCTCCTTTTCATGCTCTACAGGTTCTATCCTGTACCATCATCATTTTGTATAATATTTATGAGGTGATTCTTCATGTCTGTTACTGCAAAAGATATTGCAAAAAAATTAAATATATCTGCAGCATCTGTATCTATGGCACTCAATAATAAACCCGGTGTTTCTGATGAGTTACGTGCAAAGATTTTTTTGATACTGCAAATGAAATGGGTTTTCAATACTCTAAGAAAATGTTGAGAAAGAACCATAAGATGATTGGTGTTATTTTTTTATACATAAAAAAACTTTATCTTTGATTCTGCGTTTTTTTCTCAGAGCTTGGAAATTCTATCGAATATCGACTGAAGGAATATGGATATCGTTTAAATGCTTATCATATTCATGAACACAGTGATATTTCATTAGAATTACAAAAGATTTTAAAAGACGACCCTGATGGACTAATCTTATTTGGAACGTTAATGACTGATTCTGAAATCCGTTATTTCAACCAATTATCTCTACCTGTCTTATTATTAGATGCGTACTTCCCATCCTTTACAGGTGATAGTGTTGTTATTAATAATGTCGATGGTGCACGTGCCGCAACTGAATATCTTATTGACCACTGCAAGGGATGTCCTGGATATATTCGCTCTAGCTCAACATTCCCAAACTTAAGAGAGCGCTCAGACGGTTTTTATAAAGCCATTCGAGATGCTGGATATCATTCTAGCCAAGCAATCGTACATGAAGTTATCGCATCTACAGAAAATTCGTATGCGGATATGATTGAAATCATTGATCGAAAGGAACCTCTTGCAAGCTGTTATTTTTGTGATAATGACGAAATTGCGATTGGCGCAATCCGTGCTTTTAGAGAGCGAGGCATTAGAATTCCTGAAGATATTTCAATCATTGGTTTTGATAACATGTCCTACTCATCTTATGTAACACCACCTCTCACGTCAGTGAATGTTCCTAAAGCTTACATGGGTAAAATCGCTGCTGATAGACTATTAGATACCATTCGTTCAGAGGTCCATTACCCTATCAAGATTGCAATTAATACCGATCTTGTCATCCGAAAATCTGTAAAATGAGTATATGAAAAGGGTTCAAGCTAAACTTGAACCCTTTTTTGGTTTATGCCTTAGCTTTCTTTGGTCTTGGTTTGTAATTCTGTAAACCATCTGCGTTATCACCAAATCCTGTGATAATACCAACCGCAAGAGAAACTACAAAGCCAACTCCACATGCGATTGTTCCCCAGATAAAGGAAGAACTTGGTCCACCTGCATATGTTAAGAAGCATAAGATATTTGAAGCACCACCTGGTGTATAGATGGCAGCACCTGTTAATCCAACGATTAATCCCGCTACTAATCCACCAAGAGTATAGGAAACCATCGCACGCTTATTTCTTAACAATACTGAGAATAGTGTTGGTTCAGAAATACCACCTACAATCAAAGTAATGGCATTTGTTGCAGCCAACTGCTTTCTTCACCTTTTGTGCGGAGGAAGTAAGCTACTGTCATACCCATTAATGCGATATTTGCTGCCTGTGCTCCAGCTAATACAATTGGATCAAATCCAAGAGTTGTAATGTTTAAGAATGCGATTTGAATAATAGCTACATGCATACCTGTAGCAACAAAGTACATCCAGAAACCACCAAGAAGTGCAACCGCAAATGGTCCTGCTATACCATGCATTGTTGTAATAATTGTTGTTAAACCAATACCTACCCAGTTTCCAATAGGAGCCAATACACAGAACATTAATGGTAACATGATTCCGATTGTACCCATTGGAATACCAATAATCTTAATTGCATTAGGTATAATCTTATTCATGAAGTCATATACATACTTCATAGCCCATACAGCTAGTAAGATTGGAATAAGTGATTGTGTGTAATTGTTCAATGGCATTGGAATCAATCCATACATCTTGAATGGAGTTCCATCTGCCACAATTTGAAGAATATTAGGATCAACTAATAGCACACCAAGGAATAATGCTAATGGAACGTTAGTTTTAAGCTTATTAGCTGCACCATAAGCGATTAGTACTGGCATAAAATAGAAACCAGCATTTCCTACGATATAGAGAATGCGCATAAAATCGCTCTCTTGTGCCGCAATATTTAATAATCCAGGTCCAAACAAGGAATAGAATAGTTTAAACCAACCTGCACCAATCATGACTGGTAATATTGGCGCAATCGAACCTGAAATATAATCTAATGCTTTACTAGGAAGCTTCTTGATATCGAACGGTTCTTTCTCATCAAGATTCTCATCCACTGTCGCACCCTGTGCTATTCCAGCCAACTTACAGAATTCTGGATATACCTCTGAAACATGTTGACCGATAATTACTTGAAATTGCTCTCCAGAGAACTGTGCACCAAGGACACCCTTTTATTGCCTTGATAGCATCTACATTAATTTTATCTTTATTCTTAAAATTAATTCTCAAACGTGTCATGCAGTGAACTGCACTTACAACATTTTCTTTTCCCCCGACATTCTCTAGAATTTGGGCGCAAAACTCATCATATTTTGCCATCATCTTCTCCTCTCCGAATCTCCCCTTATCGGTATTGATTCATTCAATGGCTTACTCTTTCACTAAGAGTGTTTTTTTACACTATTTATATTATGAAATCTTGTATGCGTTTTCAATCTATTATTAAGTTAAATCACTTAATTTAAAGTCTTAATTTCACTATGAATAATTAATATTAAGTTTTTTTAACTTAATTTACTTTAATTATCACAACACCATATGTAGTCATTGGTGTTTCATTTACATCTTGTGCACGTAGAATCAAAACAAATTCATCTCCAGCCTTTGCATCATCCGGAACTGTGAAGTATGTATTTAGACTTGTTTGTTCCCAAACACGTAATAAATTTGCATTCCCTGCATAATGATTGTACTGAGGATAAATCTCCCAAACTGTCTTTACATCATCGTAATCTGGGTCAAATACATCAGCACTTATCACAACAGACTCCGATGGTTTCGCAGTAATATAGTCATTTTCAATTTCTACAACAGGTGCGTGATTTGCTTCTGTGTACTCTTGATAACACCATCTTGCTCTAGCTGCCCAGTCTTCTTGGTATGACTTCATAAATGGATTGTATTTCTCATATTTACCTGTTTGTGGATTATAAGGTATTTCAGCTTCTGCATCTCCTGTTAACAAGCATCCTAACAAACCTGGATAGCGATAATTCTCATTCCCTTTTAAGCCAAACGATAATAATGGAATATAAGTATTTGAATCACCTTCACCAATAAAATCGTATTGTTCAAAATTCTGCGCAGGTACATTCGGAAAGCCAAAGTCTAATACTCCATGTACCCCAAACTGATATACATCTGCCTCCCCTTCAACTTTGCGTCCATCTTTCATAAGGTGATATTCGTCCATTAATGCAGACTTTCCATTATGAATGTTTTTCTTCAACCAATTAGCTTTAAACATATCTGCGATATCTGGTTGCAGCGGTACGATTCCCATATAGGTACCATATAAGTTCTCTAGCCATAGCGTAATAATTCCAGGATATAGTTCCGGAATCTTATTATCTAACCACGAGTTATCTTGACCAATTCCTTTATTAACGCCAAGAATACGAACTTTATCTACGATTTGATTACGTACTTCAATCCACTTTTCAGTATTTTTATATTCTTCATAAACCGATAATAGTGCTCTTACAATTGTATTAACTCCACCCCAAGATTGTAGATAAAGAGGTTGTGTATCACTATCAAGAAGATACTTCTTAATCAGATTCGACCCCTCTGTATCAAATCGTACATCCCCTTCGAATTCAATATTTCCTACCTTTGTAATTTTTAATAACTCTTCAGGTGATGGAAATCCATCTGCGTTCTTACTTAGAAATGGATATGCTTTTGCATATGCACCTTTCCATAGTTCTTCAATCCATCCCATAGGGAAAGGTCGAAAAGCTTTTAAAAATTTCCCATCTGGATCTGGACCAAATTTAGTTCTAGGTCTTTCTAAACCGGCCAATCCAGAAGTTCGATAATTTGGTGTGACTTCTCCAAGGGTATGAATCCCATCTCCGTTAAAGTGATATTGGCTAGATGTGTATACAACTCCTACCAGATTTATCTCGTTTAGATATAAACAGAGATGGATGAGCGAGTTCATATCATCTACTTCACCATCTGTTGTAATAATTGTTTTTACTTTTACCATTGTCATTCTCCTTGGCTCTTATACCTACATTCTATTAAAAAAATAAGAATAAATAGTTAAGCGATATTCACTTAATTTTATAGATAATTTATTCTAATATCTGTTATTAATTAAGTATATTAACTTAATTAAGCCAGTTCTCAATCAGAAAAACTGGCTTAATCATATTAAAATCAATTACATAAATTTCTACATCACTGTGCGCAATGAATTAATAATTCCTTTATGCAAGAAATACGATTTTTGCGCCATAGAGTAAAGTATATA